>Ga0299915_10000318_pt1 | contig 37597 bp, 29 predicted proteins | sample RVTome_13_FD_200263 | JGI IMG/M metagenome (GOLD analysis project Ga0299915, IMG submission 200263) | Soil microbial communities from uranium-contaminated site in the Upper Colorado River Basin, Wyoming, United States - RVT92D227 (version 2) ...
CTCCTTACTCCTTACTCCTTACTCCTTACTCCTTACTCCTAATTAATACCTGATCCACTTCCACAGTTCCCTGTAAGTGACTTTTTTTCCATACATCAGGATCCCGGTCCGGTAAATTTTGGCAGCAAGCCAGGTGGTTCCCAGAAAGGTGAGAATCAGAAGGGCGGCTGAAGCCAGCAACTGCTCCACCGGAACTTCAAAGGGGATCCGCGCCATCATCACGATCGGAGAGGTCAGCGGAATGAGGGAGAACCAGATAGCCAGCTTACCGGAAGGATTGATGAAGGAATTTATCATCACAAATAATCCCAGGATCAGGGGTATCGTGATCGGCAGCATGAACTGCTGCGTATCCGTTTCATTATCCACCGCCGCCCCAATGGCTGCAAAAAGCGAGCCGTAAAGGACATATCCTCCCAGGAAATAGAACAGGAAAGCACCAATAACCAGAACAATGTTAATCTGACCCAGTTGCCGCATGATTCCGTTGAGCATGACTGCCGCCTGCTCCTTACCTGCCGGTGAACTTGTTGTTTGTGCAGGTGTATCATCTGAGCTCATAATATCGGTGGGTACCGCCTGTTGTGTAATCTGGACAGCAGGCGCAGGTAAAAACACCTGCTGGGCAAAAGAGGAGATGCCCAGGGTCAGGATCAGCCAGGCCACAAACTGCGTCAGCCCTATTAATCCAATCCCGATGATCTTTCCCATCATGAGCTGGAACGGACTTACCGACGATACAATCACCTCAACGATCCGGTTGGTCTTTTCCTCCAGTACTCCCCTCATCACCTGTGCGCCGAACATGAAGATAAAAATATAAATCAGGAAACCACCTACATAACCAAGTCCCCGCTTCACGTCAGTAGCATCTTCCTGCTTATTCGGCCAGTTTTTCCAATTAATCCGGTTGAGGTTGATTTTGGTTTCGAGCGATTGAATAATATCCGATGGAATATTCTTGGTTATCAATTTATTACTGAACAGGAACTTTTCAATCGACTTGGCGATGTGGATCTCCATTCCCAGGCTCGGGGGCTTCCGGTAATAAAACTCCACCGATGTTTCCCTGCCCGCCGATATCAGCGTCTGGGGCAAAAACAGTACCCCGTCATACTGTGAGGCCTCAAATGCTTTAAGTACATCAGGCAGCACAGCATTATGCAGGTAGATAAATTTAATATTCTCCTTATCGGGAATTACATTTCTGAAGAACTGCAGCGAATCGGGAACCGGCCCGCCGGCAGCATCGTACTCCACAACAGCAATCTCTTTTACCTCATTATCTTCCACCTGGGCCAGCCAACCCGGTAAAACGATGAGTGCGGCAAAAAGCACCGGTCCCAGGAATGTCATGATGATAAATGATTTCTTCCTGACCCGGGTAAGGTATTCACGCCAGATGATAAGTCCTATTTTATTCATAACTCAGGAGTTTGTTGCTGGTTTTGGGCTTCCACAACTTTAATGAAAATTTCGTTCATGGTGGGAATGATTTCATTGAACGATGTTATGCTGGCCACCGGTAATACCCTGCTGAGCATATCGTTCCCAGAAAGACTTTTGTCGGCCCTGATCTTCACATAGTGAACCGTTATTTCATCGTGCTGATCAACCACCTGGCAGCTTCCGTTGAGCCGTTCCACGACAGCCGCCGGATCACCAGTAAACCCGATTTCATACATGTTGGATTTGTGCTCTATTTTGATATCGTGTACAGCGCCTTCGAGGATTGTTCTTCCCTTGTTGATGAGGGTAATATTATCGCACAATTCTTCCACCGATCCCATATCGTGGGTTGAAAAGATAATGGTAGATCCGTTTTTCCTGAGTTCCAGTACTTCATTTTTCAGCAAGGCCGCATTAATGGGATCAAATCCGCTGAATGGCTCGTCGAATATCAACAGTTTCGGCTGATGGAGAATGGTGATAACAAACTGCACCTTCTGCTGCATGCCCTTGGAAAGCTCCTCAACTTTCTTATTCCACCAGGCCTGTATTTCAAACTTCGTAAACCAATATTTGAGCTTGCTCATGGCATCGGCTTTGCTCATGCCTTTGAGCCGCGCCAGGTAAAGTGCCTGCTCACCCACTTTCATCTTTTTGTAAAGGCCCCTTTCTTCAGGCAGATAACCAATGGTTGCCACATCTTTGGGCACAAATACCCTCCCCGAAAGGAACAATTCGCCCTCGTCGGGGGCAGTTATCTGGTTAATGATCCTTAAAAATGTAGTTTTACCGGCGCCGTTAGGTCCCAGTAACCCGTAAATTATGCCTTCCGGAACATTAATCGTTACCCGATCCAGGACCAGGTTATCAGAATACCGTTTAACGATATTGCGTGCTGAAAATAGATACATACAGGGTTGCAGATTTGATGGTGATCGTGTATCGGTCGAAATATTATAATTACTCGAAATAGTTTTTCATTCTGTCAAAGAAATTGCGATCACCGCTTCCCGGATTTGGTTTGAAATTCTGCGATTCATCAAGCTTCTCCAGGATTTTGCGTTCTTCCTTGCTCAGGTTCTTGGGTATCCACACATTAATACTAACCAGTAAATCTCCTTTCCCGTAACTGTTCACCTCAGGCAGACCTTTGCCCCTGAGTCTCAATATCTTTCCGGGCTGAGTACCTGGCTCGATTTTAATTTTCACCTTCCCGTCGAGGGTGGGTATTTCAACCTGTGATCCCAGGGCAGCCTGACTAAGGGAAACATATAAATTATACAAAAGGTCATTCCCGTCCCTGATCAGTTCACTGTTAGGCTCTTCCTCAATAATTACCAGCAAATCACCGTTTATTCCTCCGCGTCGCGCTGCATTGCCTTTTCCGGAAACCGAGAGTTGCATGCCTTCTGCCACGCCGGCTGGTATTTTAACCGGGATTACCTCCTCACCTCTCATTACACCTTCACCTGCACATTTGGGGCATTTATTGGTAATGCTTTTCCCTTCTCCGCCACAGGTGGGACAGATCTGCGTGGTCGACATCTGTCCCAGGAAGGTATTGGTAACGCGTGTCACCTGTCCCGAACCCCGGCATGTTGAACATGTATTGTAGGCACTTCCGCCCCTGGCTCCTGTGCCGGAACATTCATCACATGTTATATATTTGGATACCTTGAGCTTCTTTTCAACACCCTTTTCAATCTCTTCAAGGTTAAGCTTTACTTTAATCCGGAGGTTGGAGCCTCTTGTCATCTGCCGCGATCCTCTGCCGCCGCCTCTGGAAGTGAATCCCCCGAAACCTCCAAAGCCAAAATCACTGAAGATATCACCAAAATGCGAAAATATATCCTCCATGGTCATGCCGCCGCCACTGAACCCTCCTCCTGCAGCTCCTCCGAGACCTGCATGACCAAACTGGTCATATCTGGCTTTCTTCTGCGGATCGCTCAGCACCTCGTAAGCTTCTGCTGCTTCCTTGAACTTATCCTCGGAAGTTTTATCGCCCGGATTGCGGTCGGGGTGATACTTCAGTGCCTGCTTCCGGTAAGCCTTCTTGATTTCTTCAGGAGTGGCGGTTTTGGAAACTTCGAGTATATTGTAAAAATCGCGTTTTGTCATTTTTTACCTGCTTTTTTCGCCCTGATAAATCCGCCTTCCTATTCACCTACTACTACTTTGGGGTACCTGATCACTTTGTCGTGCAAATAATAGCCCTTCTGGATCACGTCCACAACCTTGCCTTTCTGGCCTTCATCGGTGGCAGGTATTTTTGTCACGGCTTCATGAAAATCGGTATTGAATATCTGGTTCAGGGCCTCAATTTCCTTCACCCCGTTCAATTGCAGAAAATCGCCGAGACGGCCATAGATCAGATTCATTCCCTGTTTGATTGCATCCAGATCCTGTGAAGTATTGATTGCATTCAGTCCCCGCTCAATATCGTCAACAAAAGGAATAAGCCTGGTTATCACCTCTTCCGAAGCCGTCTTGATCATTTCAGCCTTTTCTTTAAGGGTTCGTTTGCGGTAGTTATCAAATTCGGCGGACAACCGCAGATATTTATCCTGCAATTCCCTGACCTTTTCCTCCGAAGATTTCAAATCATGCAATATCTTCTGTTTTTCCCGGTGATCCGTTTCTGATTTCACCTTTCCGGCATGACTGGTAGGGTGTTTCTTTTTGCCGGTGGTATCCTTCCTGATTTCTTCGTTTTTATCTTTTCCTGTCATCTCCCATTAATATTTTGATATCATTAGCGTGAACAACGTGTTAACCTGCTTCAAAATACCTGCCAAGGTGGAATAAACGACAATTTGACAGTGTTTTAATCATAACACGGCTGGATTGTCGTTACGCTGATGGCGGCCTGAGCTTATTTTTATTGTTTGACCAAATCCCGGATGGTATGTTCAAGCGCCTCTGACCTCAGATTTTTGGCGATAATAATGCCGTTCCCATCGATCAGGAAGTTGGATGGTATCGACATGATCTGATAAATGGCGGCAGGTACCGATTTCCATCCCAGTAAATCACTCACATGAGCCTCCCATGCCAGACCATCGCTCTGAATGGCTTCGGTCCATACGTCCTTTTTTAAGTCCAGTGATACGCTGTAAATGGTAAATCCGTCGCCGCCCTCGAATTCCTGATCCTTATAACGATGATATACCTGCACAAGGTTTGGATTCTCAATCCGGCACGGCATGCACCATGATGCCCAGAAATCAATCAGTACAAGCTTTCCGCGGAACTCCGACAAGGCAATGGTTTTACCTTCAGGCGACGGGAATGCCAGTTCCGGGGTGCGATTACCCGGTTCCAGACCGGTCTTAAAAGTATCCGTGACAACTGAGGCCCGCGATTCCAAGGATAGTTTATCCCTGTGATTTCCTCCGGTACAGGCTGAAATAACAAGAAGGGCAATAAACGTGAGAAGCGATATGAATCTGGTCATGCTGATTTGCATATATTTTTGGCGCGAAGTTACAGTATTTTGCCAATTTGAAACCAGACAACCGGGAATATTTGCGGAGAGGTAAAATTATGATTTGAATGGGAAATGCTTATTTCCCTTTTTTTTGTTGAAAATATTCTTTCATTCCACCGGCACTTCAATCTTAAATAATACGCCTTTACCAGGTTCGCTTTCACAGGAAATGGTCCCGTGCAATTTCTGTCTGACCAGGTTGTAGACAATATTCAGTCCCAATCCGGTTCTGCGGTGTTGATCGGAAGTATAGAAAGGTTCGAAGATATGCGGCAGGTCTTTTTTGCTTATTCCTGCGCCGTCATCGGTATACTGGATTCTCAGCAACTCGTTGTCTGTATCAGCCTTAATACCAATGGTGCCATTATCTCCTTCCTGAAATCCATGCTGCAAGCTGTTTAGTAACAAATTGGTGAAGATCTGAGCATATACCCCGGGATACGAATTCAATTGCAGCTTATCATCACATTCTATCTTGAATGCTATATTCTTTTCTCTGAAATTAGGCCGTAAACTCAGGAGGATATCGTTAAGATACTCTTTTAATGCAAATACACGGAGTTGTTCAGTTGCCTGATCTGCTGATACCTGTTTGAAGCTCTGGACAAGTGCAGCGGTTCGTTCCAGATTTTTCTGGATGAGTTTGGCCGTATCGTTGGTAGACTCCAGGAATTCCTTGAAATCTTTCCGGCTGATTTTATCTTCTTCATACAGACCTGCCATTTTTTTCACATCATCCAATAAATTGCTGATGGCTGTAATACCTATACCCACAGGCGTATTGATCTCATGTGCAACACCTGCCACCAGACCCCCGATAGCAGCCATTTTTTCCGACTCAATAAGCTGTTCCTGTGTTTTCTGAAGGTTTTCAAGGGTGGACTGAAGCTCTTCCTTTTGCTTCAGCAATTCTTCTTTCTGCTGTTCGATCTGTTGGGTTCTTTCAGAAACCTGTTGTTCAAGTATAGCTTTCTCCTTACTGAGCCGTTGTGTCCTCCAGAAAATATATCCCCTGATAAGCAAAAGAAAAAGCAGAACATAGGCAAGATAGGCTAGTTTTGTCCTCCAGAAGGGAGGATGGATGAAGATAATGATAAAGGCACCTTTTTCATTCCAGACTCCATCGTTATTTGAACCCTTTACCCTGAAATTATATTTCCCAGGATTTAAGTTGGTGTATGTGGCTGTACGGTTATCGGCGCTGGTGATGATCCAGTCCTCCTGAAATCCTTCAAGCCTGTAGGCATACCTGTTTTGAGCAGGATCATTGTAATCCAGTGAGGCAAATGTAATTGACAGGTTATTCTGGTTATATTTCAGATCGATTTCATGTGTATAAGATATATTCCTGGTTAAAACTGCTTTTCGGGTTGAATCCACCTCTACCGGATTGTTGAATAACCTGAATTCTGTTAGAACAACCGGCGGAACGATATTATTATATTGCACACTGTCGGGGTGAAAACTGTAAAAGCCACCAATTCCGCCCAGGTAAATTTGTCCTTCTTTATTCTGGAACGGAGCATTAAAGCCAGGTATGACATCAGGCAATCCGTCGCTCCCATCGAAGGTCTTGATTATTCCTGTTTCCGGATCCAACATGGATAAGCCGGTTTGTGTTACAATCCATAAATGGCCATCGTTGTCTTCTTCAACATATTTTACCCAGTTATCAGACAGTCCGTCTTTTACAGTCCATTTCCTTACTTCACCTGATTCTGAATCCACTTTAACCAATCCATTATAGGTGCAGAACCACAATAGTCTATGCCTATCCTGGTATATCTGAAAAATAAAGGTGGCATGCCCGAGTATAATTTGTTCATTTGCGGCGACAGCTTCGGGTAGGGGCAGTAAACTTAATTCTCCTGTGGTTTTGTTAAAGCTTAACCGGTTTAGTCCAGGGGGATCATAAGTACTGATCCAGATCTCCCCGTTTTTCAGTTCGCAAATAGAAAAGATATTATTTGACTGTAATCCTGACATATCATCTTCACCGGTCATGTATTTATTGATGTTATGGGATTTCAAATCATAAACGTACAATCCTTGCCCTTCTGTTCTGAAGAGAATATAATTCCCGACCTTAATCATCCTGTTCATCAGGGGAAGCTCAAGTCTGTGAGATACTCCTGTATTCGCATTAAACTGATATATACCGGTATTCGTCGAGAGCCAGAATATACCCCTGTCAATCTCCAAAAGCATCCAGACTAAATTTCCATTAACCTCCGGGTATGCAGGATCGGTGATATTATAATTCTTTACCTTTCCTTCCCTGCTGATCTTAAAGACACCACTGCCCCATGTACATATCCAAAGATTACCATTATCGTCCTGATAAATTTGATTGAAATTATACCTTAATCCGGCGTAATCCTTAAGCATTCCTTCCAATCGAATGAATGGATTATTTTCAACCCGAAATGTCTTAATACCTTTGTAATCATGACCTGCCCATAACAAACCCGTACGGTCTTCCATAAGTGACGTAACAGAGCCAAAAAGGTATTCAGGAGCATGCACATCAGGATACAATTTTTCATAAAAGGCCTTTTGATTATTATCAGTCTTTACTTTAATCAACCCGTCATAGTAAGTCCCAATCCAGAAATTTTTATTACGGTCAATTAAAAAAGTATACTCCGTGAGTTCATTTGAATAATGTCTGAAATTTAGACCTCCTTTAGATGTTTTGGATAACACTTCCCTGATATTTGATATCCTTGTAAATCCGTTTTGGGACCGCACCCACAATACATCAGGATTTTCTTCCGCTATTTCACGCACATCCTGATCGTTTAATTTTGTTTTTCCCTTACCGTCATCGTCTATGCGAATAAATTCATTTGTTTCACGGTCGAAAATAAAAAGCCCTTCCAAACTCCCGATCCACAATTGCCCATGGCTGTCTTCACAGATGTCATTTATTTGATTTACATCTAAAATACTATCATATTTGAAGATGGAAATATTAAAAGCTGATTCTACACCCTTTTTAAAGATCAGTTCTATTAACTTGCCGTCATTTTTAATTTTCGGTTCCACCCTCATCAAACCATTTGGAGCAGCAGCACACCAGATTATACCATTCTTGTCCTCATAAACCTTAAATATACCCGTGCATTCAGGCGGTGCAAAATATTTTACTTTATCGTTTTCAGGATTCAACAGGTAAAGACCGGTAGATGAACCTATCCATAAAATACTCCTTTTATCTTCTGAAATACTATATAACCATTTAGGATTAATCTTATCCGTATAATCTTTAAATTCATAACCATCAAATCTCTGTAAACCACTAAAACTTCCAATCCAGATGAAACCCATATGGTCCTGAAATAACGCCCGATTGTTGTAATATTGATTTAGTCCGTCTTTATCGGTAATCTCGTTAAAAATGATGTTTTGGGTCTGGCTGAACAGCGCAATGCCGGTGAAAAGGTCCACTAAAAGCGTGACTATCTTTTTCATGGTATAATGCGGGAGTATTTTTCTTGTAACTAATAACATATTGGTATTGAATGCACTAATCTAATGCCTATGCAAGTTACAATATATAGAGCAGGAAGGCAAGTATATTTGGCATTGGACATACTCCAAAATTATTGTTATTGACTTTTAATATGTTAATGCATACCTTTGAATAGAATTCATCCTTTTGGATTATTTTATTCAGTATGGTTTTGCGCTTATCTTACAATAATACCTAAAATATTATAGGGAGGAATGAATTTATGCGATCAAAAAAAATAGTAATCCTCATAGTATTGATCTCACTGTCAGGCTTAAGATTGTCTATTGCCCAGCAACTTAAACAATGCCTGGCTGTTATTACTGAATTAACTGGCAACGTTCTTTTAAAGAAGGTTAATAAGGGTGAATTTGAAAAAGCCTTTTGGGGAACCGAGTTGATCGAGGGGGACCAGATAAAAACATCAGCCAGATCAGGAGTGAAGCTGCTTTTTTCAAACAGTACTTTTATAAGTTTAGGACCCAATAGTACCATCTCAATTTCAGGTAAAAAGCATCCTGCAACTGAATCAAGCGGTAAGGTTATGAAGATGTCTTCTGCCATGATGGTTAACATATCTTCGTTTAACTCAAAGAGAGATAACACAAAAGATGTAGGTGCGCTGGCCTTTCTGCGATCAGGCAATAGTGAGCAGACCATAGAATTGACATCTCCGTGCAACTCCCTTATTAAAACAGATCGTCCCTCATTTTCATGGCTGGCAAAGAAATCCTTCGGCACATATGTAGTAAATCTATTTAATAGCAATGGCCCTGTCTGGAGTAAGAAAGTATCTGACAGTACCATGGTTTATCCCGATAATGAAAAGGGACTTGCCTTTGGAGAATCTTATTTTTGGCAGGTTGAAGGGATGGGACCAAATGATTCTGAAAAATCGTCCATTCACAAATTTTCTCTGCTATCGCTCGAAATGAGCAGGAATGTTGAGGAGCAGGAAAAGATGATCAGGGATACTTTCAGGGATGAACCTGAAAGCAGTAGTTTACATTCTGTACTCGGTGCATATTATATTGAACAGGGATTACTTCTGGATGCTATTAATGAATTTAAGATTATTTCAAAAATAAATGCAGATGCCCCTTTACCGCATGAAATTTTAGGATCCCTTTACACAGATGTGGGTAACAAAGACAAAGCAATAGAGGAGTTGAAAAAGGCTTTGGAACTGGCAACAAATAATAACAAGTGATTATCTGCAATGCAATAATTAACATACCACAGGCAAAATCAATTTAACCCTTGTCTTTTCTTATATGAAAAAACACAAAGTAGTTGTCACATTATACATCATTTGTTTTTTATTACTTTCTTTTAATTCGTTTACGCAGACCATAACCGTTGATACTACTTTGGCGAATCAATATTTCGATTTAGCCAGGAAGTTTGAAAACGATTTTCAGATCGATTCAGCCATTTTCAATGCAGAAAGAGCACAAACTTTACATATCAAATATTTCGGCGAAAAAAGCATAAAAAATGCCGATGTTTTGCATATGTTGGGCAGATTATATTACAGCCAGAATGAATATGATCTCGCATTGGAATACAATTTTAAATCTTTACAAATAAGAAAAGAAATCCTGGGTGAAAAACATCCGGATGTGGCTGCGAGCTATAATAATATAGGAATTGTTTATTATGATAAAGGTGAATATGATAAGGTCTTGGAATATTATTTTAAGACATTGCAAATTGATAAAGAAGTCCGCGGTGAAAAGCATATTTATGTGGCTGATAGTTATGATAATATTGGAAATGCTTATAATGCTATAGATGAATACGATAAGGCTTTGGAATATCATTTTAAGGCTTTACAGATAAGAAAAGAAATTCTGGGCGAAAATCATACACTTGTGGCTATTAGTTATAATAATATAGGCCTTGATTATGGTGAAAAAGGAGAATACACTGAAGCTTTGGATTATTATTTTAATGCTTTGCAACTATTTAAAGAAAACCTTGGCGAAAACCATACTGATGTGGCTAATAATTATAATAATATAGGCCTTGTTTATGCTGCTAAAGGTGAATATGATAAGGCTTTGGAGTATTATTTCAAATCGTTACAAATAAGAAGAGAAATGTTTGGTGAAAACCATCCGGATGTGGCTGCGAGTTATAATAATATCGGAGTTATTTATGATGAAAAAAATGAATACGATAAGGCGCTGGAATATCATCTTCAGGCTTTGCATATACAACAGGAAATCCTTGGTGAAATCCATCCGGATGTAGCTTCGAGTTATAATAATATCGGGATTATCTATTATGAAAAAGGAGAACTCGATAAGGCTTTGGAATATGATTTTAAATCATTGCAAATAAAAAAGGAAATCCTTGGCGAAAATCATACGCTTGTGGCTGCGAGTTATAATAATATAGGCCTTGTTTATGCTGATAAAGGCGAATACGAAAAGGCTTTGGAATTTAATTTTAAATCTTTACAAACAGATAAAGAAATCCTTGGCGAAAAACATACTTATGTGGCTGAGAGTTATTATAATATCGGAAATATTTATAAGCTTTTAGGTGACAATGATAAGGCGCTGAAATATTATCAAAAAGGGGCCGCAAGTTGTTTATATGATTTTAATGATACGCTTGATGTTTTTAAAACACCAGTAATAAGAGGCTATTTTAACTGGAAAAGTTTATTGCCAATACTTCAGTATAAAGCTGAAATCATAGCTGATAAAAGTAAAATGCTTAAAGGTATTAGAGAAAACGACAGGGGGAATATTGCCCTCAGGCATTATCAGGCCTGCGATACATTGATTGACATAACCCGGAAGGAAATCAGCACCTTGTCCGATAAACTGGCATTAGGCGAAGTAGCAAGCCAGGTTTATAAAGAAGCAATTGATCTCTTAATAACTATTCCATCAGCTAATAATACCGCGGTTGAGAAAGACACCTCTGATAAGGATCATCATCTGGCTTTTTATTTTTCGGAAAAGAACAAATCTTCCGTTCTTTTAGAAGCCCTTGCGGGACAAGAAGCACAGAAATTTGCAGGGATCCCTGACAGTCTGTTGCAAAAGGAGCATCATTTGAAAATTGATATAACCTTTTATACCAAAAAACTGGCAGAACCTGAACTACTGGATAGTACTCAGATTGAATTGTACCACGACAGATTATTCCGCAGAAACCGAAGCATCGATAGCTTAATACTGGTTTTTGAAAGACAATTTCCTGAATACCACAATCTTAAATATAATAATAAACCCGCAACGGCAAAGGATATTCAAAACCTGCTGGACAATAAAACTGCAATGATTTCATATTTTGCAGGAGACACCACCATCACCATTTTCACCCTAACTAAGCGTAATCTGGATGTGAAACGTGTGCCTAAGATTACAAACTTAAATGATAGTATTGTCTGGTTTCGTTACGGACTTACCCTCGGGATGCAGAAAATCTACCGGAGATTAGGTTATGGGCTTTATCAGCAACTCTTTCCTGATGCAGCTTCTATCGATGATCAGATTGTAAGTTTATATTTGGTTCCTGATGGTAGCCTGGCAACCTTACCTTTTGAGAGTTTATTGACAGAAAACTATTTAGGTGATATTAATGCATATCATGAATACCCGTACCTAATCAAAAAATATAATATCAGTTATTCATATTCTGCGAGCTTGTTTTACCTGACATTTTCCAGGGAGGCTTCATCAACAATTGAGATAACAAAACTGAATGACTGGCTCGCATTTGCACCGGTTTTTGACAATAAAGGAGAACAAAACATGGTGATGTCCAGCCGGGAGCTGCAGCGTCAATTAAGCGGACTTCAAACAGATTCCATGATGCTGAAACGTTCAGCGTTTAACGGAAATTATATTCAACCGCTCCCGGCAACAGAAACTGAGACCAGGGCTATTTTTAAGCTTTATGATGATAGCAACCTTAAAGCCAAAGTTTTATTACATAAAAAGGCGAATGAGAAAGCTATTAAATCAGGTGAGTTGGAACAATATAAAGTATTACACTTTGCCACACATGGCTTTGTCAGTTCAGAGAAACCGGAACTTTCCAGTCTGTTGCTGGCACAGGATAAGGCCGGAGGGGAAGACGGAATATTATACTCAGGAGAAATCTATAACCTGAAGTTAAAGGCAGATCTGGCAGTTTTATCAGCATGTGAAACCGGGCTTGGAAAGATTCAGAAAGGTGAAGGGATCATTGGTTTAACAAGGGCCCTGTTATATGCCGGAGCAAAAAATATCATCGTATCACTATGGCAGGTAGCCGATGAGAGCACTGCTGACCTTATGGTGAATTTTTATAAGAATTTCCTTGCAAACAAAGGGCAACTATCCTACACTGAAGCCTTAAGGAATGCAAAGTTAAAAATGATAAGCGAAGGAAAATACGCTCATCCCTTTTTCTGGTCGCCGTTTATTCTGATCGGGAAATAAGTAAAAAGACGGTTTATTTTCAACATCTCAGGAACAACTGAAAATAACAGGGCTAATTCCATTCACCATTAATATTTGTTAGGATTTGAAAATTTTTACAGCATGGCAATAGTGCGACATTTTTGCCGGTCCATGACGTTATGATTATGAATCATGGCTCGTATTTTATACCCTATCAGTTGAAAAATACCGGCATCTTCCCCACTCTTATTAATTTAAGGGATTGTGACGGTGAGTATCATAAATTATATGCAGAAAAAAAATTGAAATTACCTTTTCTCTATGATCTTCGAAAGACATCTACGATATGTATGACCTATCGGTATGGTTTGATTTTTAATGATTACCTGATGTTTCTCTATAATATCAATATGTTTTAATGAAACAACATACGATTTATGAATCCTGCAAAACAAACTTGGAGGCAATAATTTAAGGACATCCTGCATGCTCAGATAGGTAACTATTTTCCTATCCGGTAAAATAAAATTGATGTAATTTCCCATGCCTTCAACATATAGAATTGTATCGACTACTATCCGAAAGGTTTTTGTTCCACTTTTAATGTATATTGCATCTTCATCTTGCCTGTCGGTTATTATTTCCCGCTTTTCATGCTCCGATTTTAGAATAAATAATTCTTTTGCTTTCATGACGGCCTTTAGAAACCGGTCGTATTCGATTGGTTTCAAAAGATAATCAACAACATTTAATTCATAGCTATTGATAGCATGTTCGGAACACGCAGTCGTGAGAATAACCAAAGGAGCTCTTGATAAAGATTTTAGAAGTTGTATACCTGTTAATTCAGGCATGTTTATATCAAGGAAGATTAAATCAGGTTTATTAATTGTTATAAAATCCATTGCCTGGAAAGGGTCTCTGAACGTTCCCCTAAGATCAAGGAAGGGAGTTTTAGCAATAAAGTATGCTAATATATCCAAAGCTTTAGGTTCATCATCAATTGCAATACAAATCATTGTATCGAAGACAATTTGATGCTTAAATCCAAATTAAAGATATTATTCTCGCTTGTTATTTCCAACCAGATCTTGCGCGAGCCCTAAAGGAATACCCCTGACCGCCTCCGAGAAGCCTTTGTTCGGGCAGGCAGGGAATGATAAATGCTGAAAAAAACTTCGCTATTCGCACGAAAGGGATGCCAGCGGCATTAAATCGGCAAAATGACATCAACTAACGCGATTATGCAGCCGGTATGAAATCAATGTGCTCGGTTCTTATCATGAAAACACCGTTTAAAGGATGTTACAGATGATAATAATCTTCATTTTATTTCGTTAAAATGTCAGCGCAATTATCATTAGGTTAAATCTAACTATCTAAATATGAGTAAGATATCATTTAAATTATGTGTCATCATAGCAATTGTCCTGGCCGGAGCCATCAGGAGTAACGGTCAGAACGCTCTCCCTGAAGTGTTTGAGCAGGGAACTGTCACTGAGCAATTCAAATACCTGGAGGAGCGCGCCAGGATATATGAAGACTACAGGGCCATACGGGAGGATATGTTCCGGGTTATCAGCAGGAACACCATGGATACGCTGACAAATGCTAAAAGAAGGATTAAGGGACTTATTTCACACACCACCGCGCTCGACAGCCGGATAGACTCGCTGAAAATGAGTCTGGAGGCTTCCAAAACCGAATTGCAGAAGATGATCCGTACAAAGAACAGTATCAATGTATTAGGATTGGAAGTGAGAAAGACACCCTATAATACCTTTATGTGGACTATTTTGGCGGTATTGACTTTCCTGCTGATTGTCGGATACCTTACATTCAAACAGAACAGGGCAGTCACCGTCAGAACAAAAAAAGATCTTAACGAACTTAAGGCTGAGTTTGAGGAATACCGGAAAAAGACAAGGCTCGAACGCGAAAAAATGACTTTTGATCACTTCAATGAAATCAAGAAACTTAAAGGAAAGTGAGTTGGCAGGTGATGTTACCCTTGAGTTTACCCTACAAAACGAGATGATGTTCGTAACAGGTTTGGTATGTTTCCTGCTGACCCAAATGCTGTATATTATTGTATTTTTTCTCACTCCCAGCAGGAGTGATGCACTTTATGGATCAGTTTATATCATATTACCTGTATATGCATATGGAGCCGGATTATTATACTATATGTATGATGATCTTGGGGACATGAGGATCCCTGTCATCCTTTATACCGTTGTTATCCTTACCATGGTTGCTGCTGCTATAAACAGAATTAATAAAGTAAGCAGGATCAGTTATTTTCTTGTACTTTCCGGCGCTGTACTATTTGTTCTGTCAGATTCAATACTTGCGATAAATAAATTCAGCCACCCATTTAATGAAGCCCGGGCCTTGAATATGGCGACCTATATAAGCGGCCAGTTTCTGATTGTTATGGGTTATATAAAGCAATACAGGAAGGAACTTATATGACAGGCCCGCCGATTTGACGGGCCAACACTGCAGGCACTGAATAGCGCTATGCAGAATTTAAAGTTGGCCTTTCCCTTATGATGAGAGGAATCTGATTTATATCACCAGTCAGAATTATTCCATGGACACTCGCCGAGTGCGTTGGGTCGTCCACGATCGGCGCAGAAAATCAGGACGCACGGCCTTTGTTAGCGTAGGCTATGTGCGACAAGGTCGGGCCTGATTTTTTCGATCGTGGTGACTTTTTCCCCCGCCTGTGGCGGGGCTCTTTTGTGTGGCAGACAAAAGTAAGAAGATAAATTGGGTGAAGGAGGAATATAAATTTATATAGCTATTTTAAAAAATATACTTATGAATTATTGATAGTTGGTAAATAAATTATACCGTGCTACAATAATTAAAAGCGAGCAGGGTAAATAAAGCTTTTATACCCAATTTTTCAATATTCATCCCAACCTATTATGATTTAGTCAATTACTGGCGAAATCTTGTGACCTGTTCACCTGTATTACGTACAATAGTTATGTAAAACAGCACTTTAGAAAGGTCACTTTTAAGTTTTCGCTATGAGAAATACTACGCCCTTCGCCAAAAAAAGGATCCTTGATATTGGACTTTATTTGGCAGAATTCGCCTTGGAATTCGTTCCGGGTGATAAAGGCCAGAATCCCTATGACGCCGACGACTTTTTATTGTTGTTCGATATCTGGTACAAGAATTTCATCTGGTATGCTAAAACCAACACATTGATTACATGTGATGAAGTATTGACGCTGACTGAAAATCTGAACGGACTGGATGGCCTGATCAAAGAAGCTGCCATTGATGCTGCGCGTGAGATCATCTTTGAAAAAGCATGATGGTTTTTCCTGCAATACATGGTTATCACCCGTTCGGCCGAGGCTGAGCCTCGGCCGCATTTATGATGTCAGGCTTTGTCTGGCGGATGGGCAAGTCCGCAAAATCTGCGGGAAATTCCTCTTCCATGCATTCTACGTAACTCCGTTGTCAAGAAGATTGTTTTCCCACATAGCCCCTGAAAGCCACGCCGACATATATGAGTGTACACTAAGTTGAAACCACTTACTTCTTTCACTTCTCCGGAGGTGTCACCTTGTAGCCGAGTGTTTCGAGGATATACAATCTGTCATAGTATGTAAAATCTGTATCAATCTTCCCCTCGGTTACCCGGGCTGTATACTGGAAAGGAAAGGAAATGTTTTTGCCATCTTCTGTAAAACTGTAATTGCCCCAAACCGACACCCAATCCCCTTTCAGATTACCTGACAATACTCGAAAAGTCGTTGTTACAAAACCGACTTTCCGATTGGTTTGTGTCTTGTATAATTCTTTCCATGAATTAATAGTTTGTTCGGTTGTACTTGAATCAGTAGGGGCAGGTCCATATCCTTTGAACTCTTCAGACAACAGGCTTTTGGCTTTTTCCAGGTCACCCGAAGCCAGCGAAGATAGGAAGTCGCCCACGATCTTAATGTCGGCATCGGCGTCAGGATTTTCCACTACCACATCTTTGTAACTGGATTGCGAGGTTTGTGCAGGTTGTGCTTGTGTTCGCGTCGCGAAAACGGTAAGCAAAAGGGTGGCAAAAAGCAAACTTAATCTGATTGTTTTTTTCATTTTATTTGTGTTTAATTGTTTATACTAAAAAAATCCTGATTTATAATATAAAGAAGAGATGGATTTAATTGAAATTAAAGGTAATACCTCCTTTTATCCTAAGTGTTACACAACTTTTGAAAAAAGTTACATAATTCACACATTTTCAGCAATATTTCAGAATGATTGATTCTCTATACAGGATGCTGCATGAAAGGTTCCCTGTTCGGCCGAGGATGAGCCTCGGCCGCATTTATGATGTCAGGCTTTGCCTGGCGGATGGGCAAGTCTGCGAAATCTGCGGGAAATTCCTCTTCCATGCATTCTACGTAACCCGCCTTCCGGTATGGCTAAATAAACCCAAGCAACGGGCACAGCATATAAAGTCCGGCCCAGATAATGAAAAAGCCCAGAATATCGAACAGGATTCCGGCAGTTATCATCCTGGGTAGCGGTATCAGACCGGAGCCATATACAATAGCGTTGGGAGGTGTGGAAACAGGCAGCATGAATCCAAAGCTTGCACCAAGGCATGCTCCAAGTGCAGGCGGTAGCGGGCTGACACCAGCGGCCTGTGCTATCGCGATCACCACAGGAATGATCATATTTGCCGATGCGGTATTGCTCGCTGCTTCGGATAACACAATCGCCAGTGCAATGGACACCCCGGTGAGCATCCACAGGGTCTGTACACCCAGCAGTCTGGTGAAACCATAGCCTATTTCCTCAGCAACACCTGTTTTGAACATCAGTGAGCCGAGTGCTAATCCGCCACCAAACAGCAGGATCGTACCCCAGTCGATTTTGACAGCCTCTGTCCAGTTCAGCGTAAAGGATCGTCGTGCCAGGTTGACGGGGAGCGCGAACAGGAGTATTGCAGCGATAAGGGCTACTATAGATTCGGGAAGATGTGTGCTCATCCATTTGGCCAGCCACGGAACTTCAAACCAGGGTAACTGCAACAGGCCAGGCATCATCCATAATACCACTGCAACTCCAAAAGCGATGAGCGTATTTATTTGTCCCCATGTCCACCGGCCCAGTGCTCTTTGTTCGTTGTGAATATAATCAATCAAATGGCTCCCAATGGTGTTTTCAGCATTACCGGATCCGGACCGGGATTCCCCGGACACCTTTCCCGGCATTCCCTTGCTGTTTTTCCTGCTCACCGGGTGCAAAAGATACAGGAGTATGAACAACACTATGGCCATAACGAGGAAAAGCGGCAATGTTAATGCCATCCAGCGAAAAAAACTGATATCGACACCCGTGGCAGTTCGTATAAGCCCAATGCCGATCAGGTTTGGAGGGGTTCCGACAGGCGTTCCGATGCCCCCGATGGATGCCGCATAGGATACCATGAGCATCATACCGGTGGCATAGGGCCATTTAATAACGTCTATAGAGCCCTCGGCCTGGCCTGTAGCGATACGCACCTTATGCAAAGCACTCAGGATCCCCAGGGCAATAGGGAGCATCATGGCAGTGACAGCACTGTTGCTGACCCACATGGATATCACCGCGGTGACCAATCCCAGGCCAGCCAAAATCCTGACCTGTGAAGAACCGATCCAGCGGATCGACAGAAATCCCAAGGCGATCCGCCGGTCAAGACCGTGGATCATCATTGCACGGGCGATCATGAAGCCACCGATGAAAACAAAAACGATCGGATCTGCAAAGTGGGCCAGCACAGTTTTGGCATCCGCAACGCCGAGTGCCACACATAATACCGCGCCAAGGAGTGCCGAGACAGGCAGGGGGATGATCTCGCTGATCCACATCACAGCAATAGCGGCAAGAATTGCCGCCATTTTCCGGCCTTCGGGCGTGAGACCATCACACAGGATATAGGTGGCGATAAACACGATGGGTGTAAGGATTACACCCAGTCGTTTTCTCCAGGACTCAAATACAGAACTGTCTTCGGTGATCCGAGGCATTGCAGGATTATAGCTGATGGAACTTCTGTTTACTAAATTACAGAAAATTATTGTTTCAATGTCCGGCGGAGTTTGCAACCATAGCCGTCAACTTAAGAAATGATTTCGCCCTTTCAGGGCTCCTGTTCAATGATTCTTGTTTGCAAAGGGCGATGCCCTTTGCTAATGATTGTGCCCCTTCAGGGCTTTTATTAACCCATTTTCTTATTAAGCTGTGAAAGCCGATGTTGCAGCATGCAGGATAGTTAATCATTATTACAGGGCAGTATATCATGTAACATGGTGATATGCCATATAGCCCTGAAAGGGCATAATATAATAGCCCGGGGCAATTGCCCCGGGTTTGATTAAATAGGAACAACCTGAGCCCTGAAAGGGCGAAATCAGTTTTTTTGCCTTAAGTTGACTGCTATGGTCTGCAACTCCACTTTATCAATACTGCAAAGTTCAAGAACAAAAAATTCTTAAGATTGGTAAATCCAAGGTATTACTATCATCTTTGAATAAGCAGCAGAAAATACTTTAAGAAATTTAAAATATTGGTCCGGTATTAACCTTCTGGCAGACTGCAGGACTATTCCTTCTGTCCAAGATACTGCTTACAGGTGTTGCTCCTGGCGGTCATTACAGAAAATATAGAAGAGACTGGCATCACAAGTACCATGAGAAGTACAGGTCGTGCTGTCATGAAGAGAGTAATGAACCAGCGCCACAAGAGGCATGATTTAAAAATAACCACATAGCCATTGTTCGGCGCAGGCAGGTGCCTGCGCCGTACATATTTTTTCAGGCTCTTGCCTGAGTCCCTGTTCGGCCGAGGCTGAGCCTCGGCCGAAATTATGATGTCAGGCTTCGCCTGCTTTTACTAACCCCGTTAAGCTTTGGATCCTGCCTAAGCCTTTCATATCCTATCAGACTCTTTGCCTGATTCAAAATAACATCAAAGATTTCTGCGATAGTATTTAAAATCGTATGATGTACAAGCGAAGCCTGGGGGAATATTTATGACACAGTCAGGAGCCTGTGCCTAACAATGAATTGGCCAGGGGTTCGATTCCCCGGGTCTTTGAGTGAAAGAACTGCTAAAAACAGAAAGCCCCCGTTCGGGAATTCTTCCTTCTTTCTGGCATTGATGCAATGTTGGCAAAGAAATGTAAAGCATTTTAGCAGCTTCTTTTCTATTAAGCAAGGTGTTATCATCCACATTTTCTTTTATTTCATTTAGAAGAGACTTGAGTTCTTCCCTTATTACCTGTCGGATAATATTGGTTAAATCAACCTAATCCATCTTAAATATGGTTAGTTTTTCCATAAGTCAGATCATGTTAAAAGTTTTCAGAAAGATAAAGATTATCAAATCTTTAAAAGTATTAGATTTCCATTCCATCCAATATCTTAGGTAAATTGGATGGATTTATAAAACATGGTCAATTAATTATTATAAATCGTAAAAATTTGTCATTAATATTTTGAAAATCATAAAATATTGCATTTGGTTCTTAAATAATCGTTATATTCAAGGTACTATTAAGGTTCTTATTTATTTCACTGAATCCATTTTGTCTTATTGGCCAATTCTCAACAACCCTAACCTATGAAAAGAATACATATTTTATTGTTTACTTTTCTCACAATATTTTCTTGTGAGAAAGATATTTCATTGATACTACCTATTGATAATAAACAAGTTGAAAAATTAATAATTGCTGCGACAGGGGGCATGCTAAATACTTCTGATTCCATAAAACTAATTATTCCTTCCTATGCTTTGCCATCAGATGGAAATGTATTTGTAGGAAGAACAGGTAATGAGCCTACGTCAGTTCCTAATGAAGATTTGCAAATTATTGGCAAACCGATTACAATAAAAATACCTTCAGATTCAATACTTAAACCAATACAATTATCATTTCCTGTAAACTCAAGTTCAATATCCTCAGATAATTACTTTATATTTCTATATAATGGATCTACCTATTTCCCTATTGAATATTCATTAATTGGAGAAACTGTAAAGGTTAATATCGATATAATTAACTGGGAAACAACTGAAAAGAAAAATACTACTTTAATAAGTGAGATTATTATTATTGCTCTAATAGCCAAACAGACCCCCCCATCAGCAGAAATGGGCCTTAAGGAAATTTCAATAGAAGATGGAAAAATGAATTTTAACATACCAAATGCTTCCCCATCATCAAAAATTCTATTATTGGTGCATGGTTGGACTGGCAGACCAACTGTCTGGGATGAATTAATACCAAAAATTCAGGAAGAAACAAGTCCTTCATATACTGATATTTGGACGTTTGGATATAATTCTTCTTGGAGTATCAATTATAACGCAGAATTACTCGCTCAATATTTAGAAACCTATGCAAATGGATCACACGTTGATATTGTAGCGCATAGTATGGGTGGATTGGTTTCACGTTCTATGATCGAGCAATTTAATGGTGCTCAATATATAAATAAGTTAATTACTTTAGGTACGCCACATAAAGGTTCTCCTTTAGCAGTGCTTCGATATATGCTTGGAGAGATTGTTAAATCATCAGGCATAGATCAAGAGTACATCCTTTACGATTATACTTCACAGGGTTTTAATGATTTAAATACAAATTCTACCTTCATTCAACAGATGGAGAAATTAGAAAGTCCTCCATTACCATATTATGCAATTGCAGCGACTAACTACCCATCATTATGGAAGAAAGTGAGTAATTTCATTTTACCTGGGCCTGATGATGGAGTAGTATCAGTATCAAGTGCATTAGGGGTTCAAGGTGCGGTTACTCCTGATTTAATTGTTCAAATCCCTGTTGCAATAGCTCACTTGAAAATGACCAAAAATGATCCTATTTATGAGCAGATTATTAGTTACTTAGAATAGAGTAATCAACCGCCTTCTTCCCCAGTCGTTCTTATACCATTGTCTTCGACTACATTTGCTTAAATGCTGTTTTGTAATATGTTGGCATTTTATGATCAGGCAAAGTTGAAAACCTGAAGATTATTTGTCTCCATATGAAAGGTACTATTCGGTGATGGATTGTGTGTCGGAGGAATCAGTCATTGGTTTGTTTTAGTACACAAGACAAATGGTAGTCAAAAACTACGGTTTATAAAAAACGAAGTTAAAAACTTCGTTTAGCGGGTTCTTGGTTTTATCTTCGCTGTTCATCATTCGGTGTTCCTTGTTCGGTGCTACTTTAAATTAAAAGCCCGCCTTCTCCCGATGAAATCGGGCTTCAGCGCGCGCAGTAATTCCTGGGGGACAATATACTACCCCGTATAATTCAGATAAAAAAACGTCCCATTATTTTAACGCTTCCTTGCCCACAAAAAGTCGTTGCTGCCAATAGTAGTCTTTCAGAATTTGATTCAAATCGGCCATGTATACCTGCTTAAATCTTCAAGTTGTATTTTTTTTATATGACAAATAATACATCATAAATTATTTAATTTGGATTAAATTACTATGAAGGAAAACTTACTGCAATCAAAAAGAATAATGGCAATTTCTCAGAACCAACAAAAAGCAGTATTTGCTATGCTGCTATTCTTTTTATTTATTACTGCTGCTGGACAACGGACAATAGAGGTGTTGCCAGTGAAAACCTTACCTGCAGTTGATGGGCGATATGATGATATTGATTCAAACCTGATTGGTTATAATTTTATTCAACTTGAGCCACAAAATGGAGATTCTTCCTTATCACAAACAAAAATCATTGTTAAACAAAATGAAACGGCAATTTATATTGGTATTGCCGGTTTCCAAAAAGTACCTGTTACAGCCAAAATACAGGTACGTGACAAATTTGCACAAAGTGATGATGGTATTTTTGTTCTTCTCGGAACTTTTAATGACAACAGGAACGGCTATTGTTTTGCACTTAATCCGTTAGGTACGCAAACTGATTTCCGAATCATGGACGATGGACGCACTATTGATTACAACTGGGACACTCAATGGAAGTCCAATGCACAAATATACGATTGGGGTTGGTTTGCCGAGATGGAAATCCCATTTAAAAGTATAAAATTCAAAAATAACCAGACCAATTGGCAAATAAACTTCAGACGAATGGTGCGGGAACAATCCGAAATTTCCTACTGGGCAAAAAGAGTTACTGAAGAGTATAAAATATCGTCATCAGGACAATTACTTAATATTAATCCACAGGCAACAAAAAATACTATCTTACTTATTCCCTATGGAATGGGGAAAGTCACAACTACAAATGCCAATTGGGATAAATATATATTTGAAAGCCAACTTGGTGGTGATATACTCTGGCAAATTAATTCAAATTTAACTTCAAACATAGCTGTGAATCCAGATTTTGCTACAGTTGAGGCTGACGAAGATATTATCGACCTTACAAAATATGAGATACAATATCCCGAAAAAAGGGTCTTTTTTCAGGAAGGGAACGAAATGTACCAAACACGGTTAAAGACTTTCTATTCGAGGCGGATTGGCGAACTAGCAGGAGCAATAAAACTGACCGGGAAAGCTGGTAAGACCAACATCAATCTTATTAATGCGTTTGATAAAAATTCCATCGATTCTTCTGGTCATAAACCTATGTATACTGCTTTCAGAATAAAGAGGGACATTTTGAAATCGTCAAGCCTTGGTTTTACGGCAACCAATAAACTTATTGATAACAAGATGATTTCCACGTTAAGTAGTGATTACGTCCTGAATCTTGGTTCACTATGGAAACTGACCGGTCAGTATGTGGCTGCAATCGATAACTGGAATATGTTGCGTAATGCAGGCTATTTAAGATTTGCCGCAGAAAATAACTTTTTCCACTGGCATATAAGATATTCTTATATTGATGGCAATGGATTGAAGGATATTTTCAATGAGACCGGATACATCAATGATGATAACCGAAACGAATTTGATTCTGATTTATCATATAAATGGTGGATTAAAAAGCCAATATTTAAGTACATTGCTTTCAATACAGCAAACAATATTTACTGGAACGATGATTTCACAAAATTTATGAGTTGGAACATTAATGAGACTGTCCAATTTTACTTTACAAATAAGTTTAATATCGACCTGAAGTATAACAATGAATACAGGTATTTGTCCTCTGATAGCACAGACTATTATAACCATTATTATTCTGCCACCTTAGGTTACAATACGGAAGCCTATAACAATGCCAAATTGATTTTCACAAAAGGTCGCAGTTTTGGTTCTGATTATTTTTCGTTTGAGGCTGGTTTACAATTAAAGGTATTAAACAAACTTGCTATCGAAATAAAACCCAGATACATACAATTCTCTCCGGAGACAGATACTTACAATACTGCTTTTATAAACAGTATATCTGCAACATACAATTTTTCAAATAATCTTTGGATCAAGGTAATTTGTCAAAATAACAGTTCCATCAACAGATTATATGTTTATGGTTTGTTTGGATGGCGTTATAAGCCACCATTTGGTAACCTTTACTTTATCATTAATCATATCGAATATGTGGACTCTTATGGGGCATTTCAAAATCAATACATTGGATTTTTAAAACTAACTTATCCAATAACAATAAGATAATTCCTTTAAATGATTTTGTCAGACCTGAGTTGCACTTTGTTTCTTGTTTCCTTCTTCCATTTTTGTGTGGTTTAATGTTAACCATTGTTTTCAAAACCACACCTTAAAATTATATCTTTACTGGTGAACTTTATGCTGACGATTTACACCTACATGTCAGAAACAAATCAAACCAGGGGGGATATCTATATAGGCCTGGATATTGGCGGAACCAAATGTGGCGTGGTAGTTGGTGATATCTCTTTTTCAATAAAGCGCAAAGTCTCTTTCGAAACCAGGACTGAACGCGGCTATCATGCAATATTATCGGAGTTTCAAGAACATATTAAATCATTGTTGATCGAATATCCCGGCCACAACTTAAAGCGGATAGGGATAAGTTGCGGCGGTCCGCTCGATTCAAAAAAAGGTATTATTTATTCGCCCCCGAATTTACCCGGATGGGATAATGTGCCTATTACCAGAATATTCAGTGATGAATTTGGAGTTGAAACCGCATTGCAGAACGATGCGAATGCATGTGCCCTGGCAGAATGGTTGATGGGAGCCGGGAAAGGTACCACCAATATGGTTTTTCTGACTTTCGGTACAGGAATGGGTGGAGGCCTGATTTTAAACGGGAAGTTATACAGTGGCACCAATGATCTGGGAGGAGAAGTTGGACATATCAGGTTGGCAAAGACTGGACCGGTCGGTTATGGGAAAGCCGGTTCATTTGAGGGATTTTGTAGCGGTGGGGGAATTGCCCAACTGGCAAAATCGATTGTATCAGAAAAACTGAAAAATAATCAGCGTGTTGGTTTCTGCCCTTCCCGGGAGATGATTAGTGAAATTGACACGAAAATGGTGACGGTGGCCGCGCTAGCCAGCGATCCGGTTGCCAAGGAGATAATCCGGATATCGGCCGAATATCTTGGGCAGGGACTAGCCATATTGATTGATGTCCTGAATCCTGAATGTATTGTAATCGGAAGTATTTATGCACGCAATGAAATGCTTTTTAAACCTATTGTCGAAAGAGTTTTGCAAAAAGAAGCAATTCCTGCATCCCTTGAGGTATGCCGCATAAAACCAGCCGAATTGGGTGACTCGATCGGAGATTATGCAGCTTTGTGTGTGGCCATTTATGAGGATAAATTTTAAATCGCTGTAGTGCATTTGTACAGGAATTACATTTGCCTGTTTACCATACCCTTTGCCTGATGGTTGAGAATTATTTCTTTGGAAATCAACAATCCTAACGGTTAAATAAGTTATCACTCTGATAAAAATAATACCATGAAGAACAAAAACACTTCAAGAGTACTGGATATGAATGCAGAACATCTCTGGATGGACCAGGGAATACAAATCTTTCGCATGTTACTGGTTCCGCATGAGGATACCTGGAAGAAGAGCAATATTGTAAGGATCGCAGAGGAATTCATTGCCCCGTCGGTGGTTATTTATCAGGGCATACATGCAGGAAAAATGCCTAAATCGGGATCATTCCTCGCTGTTGACGCATCAAACGTGATCGTATCTGCTATCAAACAATCCGAAAACGGAGAAGACATTATTATCCGCTGTGTTGAGACATTCGGAACAGCAACTAAATCAACACTCGATTTATTGTTTGCAGGCTGTAGGTGGGCAGGAAATTTCAGACCATGCGAAATAAAGACCTTCCGTATTAATCAAAATACGGGTGATATAAAAGAGGTTAATCTCCTTGAAGAGTAGAATGATTTTATCAGAAAAATTAAAAACAAATTTACTTAAAATAAAAATCGTGAATAATTCAAAAATCGGACTTCAAAAAACGCTACCCGTTTTTATGTCCTTCATTGTAATGGGATTTGTGGACATTGTTGGTGTTGCCACTGGTTTTATCAAAAAAGATTTTGGGTTAACTGACGACCTTGCCCAGCTTATTCCCTCCATGGCGCTGTTTTGGTTTTTTGTTTTGTCAGTTCCTTCAGGGATTCTACAGGATAAATTCGGCAAGAAACGGATGCTTAACATCGGAATGCTTTTGACCGGACTAGGAATGATTATCCCGTTTATACATTATTCATTCCCTTTAATGCTGACTGCATTTATAGTTTTGGGGATCGGGAACACAATTGTTCAAGTTTCAGCAAATCCATTGCTTCATGATGTTGCACCTCGCGAAAAATATTCCAGTTACATGAGCCTATCCCAGTTTTTAAAAGCAATCGTTTCCTTGTTAGGGCCTGCCATTGCAGCACTAATGTCAACTATGTTTGGCAATTGGAAACTTGTTTTTGCAGTTTATGCATTTACTTCAGTAATAGCCATAATATGGCTTTACCTTACACAAATTGAAGAAACGAAATCCAGTTATGGTGCTGCAACATTTAAAAGTTGTTTCAGTTTGTTGAAAGACAAATTTATTCTGGCAATGGCTTTAGGGATTTTTATGCTGGTTGGATCCGATGTGGGGATGAATTCAAATATTGCAAATTTTCTGCAAAATCAATTTGGTCTTACTCTCGAACGGGCATCTCTGGGGATCAGTCTCTATTTTACTGCTTTAATGATTGGTCGGTTTTCGGGTGCTGTAATTTTAAACTGGATCTCTGCCCGATGGTTTTTACTCTTTACAGCCATTTTGGCATTGATAAGCCTTATAGGAATGTTGCTGGCTCCGTCGATATTGGTGGTTCAGATCGCAATTTTCATGGTCGGTCTTGGTTCTGCTAACCTTTTTCCGCTAATTTTTTCGATTGCTATTGAAAAAATGCCTGATCGCGCGAATGAGATTTCAGGACTCTTGATAATGGCTGTTTCCGGAGGAGCATTTTTACCACCGGTGATGGGCATGGTTAGTGTAAATGTTGGGGTAAAAGCCAGTTTCCTGGTATTGGTATTAGCTATGACTTATTTAGTAGGTGCGGGTTTTTATTCATTAAAAAAAATTAACAAATCTTAAAATATAGGGTGGGTGTAAAATGTTTAATGGGTTGACTCAAAATTGGTTTCTAAAATTAATCAGACATATTATTTACCACCTGTAGTAATGATTAATCCAAAGACAAGAGAAGATAAATTCTCATTTAAACGGATGAATGAAATTCAGTATTAAAAAAACAGGAACATGAAAAAATGTACCATAATTATTATCCTTGTATTAGCGGTAGGGTCGCTTTCATCTGTATACGGGCAGAGTAAAATGAAACCGGTAGCTGATACAATCCACGTGGTCGGGCACGCCCACATGGATATGAACTGGCTCTGGACCTATTCCGAAACGATGCAGATGTGTAACGATAACCTCAGGCAGGTTGCCGCATTTATGGATGAGTTTCCGGATTTCACTATGTTGCAAAGCCAGGCTGCAGTTTATAACTTTGTAGAGAAGGTTGACCCGCCTCTGTTTCAAAAGATACAGAAATATGTAAAAGCCGGACGCCTCGAATTGGGCGGTGGTATGTGGACCGAAGGTGATATGAACATGTCATCGGGAGAGGCGATAACCCGGACTTTCCTTTTGGGGCAACGGTATTTTCAGAGCCGTTTCGGAAAAATGGCAAAAGTCGGCTGGTTACCCGACGATTTCGGTCATATTTCCCAGATGCCCCAGATACTTAAACTGGCAGGTTGTGATTATTTCTATTTTTTCCGTTGTAAGGTTTACAAAGGGACTTTTTGGTGGATTGCCCCTGATTCCTCAAAAGTATTGTGCTATGCAAATGATACTTATAATGGCGATATAACCCCGGATCTGAAGAATGAGATAGATATATTTTCTCCCGACAAACGCCGGATATTGCAAGTTACCGGTATTGGCGATCATGGCGGCGGACCAACCCGCGCAAACATCGAAATGGTTCATCAGCTCGATAAGACACCTGGCTATCCGGCAGTAAAATTCACCACAGCAGGTGATTTTTTTCAAAAAGCATCAAAAGAGATGGGCGGTCGCCCTACACACCGTCATGAGATGCAGTTTATTGTCGAAGGTTGTTATACCACGGTTGCTGATAATAAAGAAGGTAACAGGAACAGTGAAAATGCTCTTTATGCAAGTGAATTTTTTAACACCCTTCGCTGGCTCAATGGTGATAAATACCCGGCAGATGAACTGCGAGATCTCTGGACAATGGTGACTTTCAATCAGTTCCATGATATACTCCCCGGATCGGGAATCAACGAAGCCAATAAGGAAAACATTGCACGGTATGCTGAGGTACTGTGCAAAACAACTGAATTGCGTAATAATGCTTTCCGCAAAATGGCAGATGAAATTCAGTTCCAGACAGGAATGGGTCAACCTGTAGTTGCCTATAATCTACAACCTTATAAGCGCAAAGCTGTTGTCGAAGCAAATGTCTTTTCGCATGAAGAACCCGTAACAGCCAAATTAGCAGACTGGGGTAATTATTATGGTTCAAAATACATCAAACCTGTAGATCAAGGTCAGGGCAATGTTCCGTCAGTTTTGGTCCGCGATGCTTCCGCCAAAACATATCCTGCACAGGTTGTCTGGGGAAAATCAACACCTCCCGGATTTACTTCAAAAGTTCAGTTTATTGTTGAAAATATGCCGGCCGGTGGTTATAAAACTTTTTATATTGATATGTCTAAACCTGGTGCAACAAATGAACCTATTCCATTCAAAGATAATACCTTCGAAACAGACTTCTTTAAAATCAAATTCGATATGACCACCGGTGGTATTGTAAGCCTGTTGGATAAACGATCAAACAAGGAATATGTTAAAGAAGGTGGTCAGCTAAATAAACTGAGAATATACCTCGAAGATAAAAATGGTTATATGAAGTCGTGGGTACTTAATAAAATTGTTAAAGAAGAGGATGTTACAGATGTAGCAAGTGTTAAGGTTGTTGAAAACGGACCGGTAAGAGCTTGTGTTGAAACAGTAAAAACATGGGGCAAATCGAGGTTTATCGAACGTACATATCTTTATCGTTCATATCCACGTATTGATTATGATATGGAAGTACATTGGCTCGAAACAGGAAGCGATTCTACTGATTCTCCGATGTTAAGAGCTGTCTTCCCAATCGCTATTGAAAATCCGGTATTTAATTGCCAGGTCCCATTTGATGTTGTTGAAAGACCCATTGATGGAAAGATTAATGGAAAAGAAGCACCCATTTATCTGAGAGCAAAAGATGATGGTTTTGGGCCTACAGGCAATGATGGACAGGAAGTTCCAGCTCAAAAGTGGGTTGATGTAACTGACGGGAAAGTTGGTGTTGCACTTCTTAATAAAACAAAATACGGCCATTCATATCATAATGGCGAACTTAGAATTACCCTTATGCGTGCAGCAGGTTCCCCCGATATCTATCCAAACCTTGGCAAATTCAACATCTGTTATTCGCTTTTCCCTCATGCAGGTGACTGGAAAAATGGAGTTTGGGCAGAAGGAGATGATTTTAATGTGCCGGTATATGCTGCTGAACCTCCATCATTTGCGCTTGTCAAAGAACATGCCACTTGTCCGGAAGAAGCTTCATTCTTCTCAGTCGATTCTCCCGGTGTAGTTTTGACAGGTATAAAGCAGGCCGAGGATGGAAAAGAATTGATAGTGCGGCTTTTTGAGGTTGAAGGCAAAGACACTAAAGTGAACCTCAGCTTACCTGTTAACGCAGTCTCTGCCCGTAGATTAAATCTGGTGGAATTTCCTCTTAAGAATGCAGTTAATCCGGTTGTGAATGGTCGGTCGGTACAAGTTAAAATTCGTGCACATGAGATCGTTACTCTTGGGATAACGACTTCAAAATAATATGTCAATGAAAAGCACAGATTTTACTCCTGACTACACCAATCTTCTCCGGGTATTATCGAATCAGAAACCCGGGCGGCTACCGATTTATGAACACCATATTGACGCCCCTTTTATTTCCAAAGTTCTTGGTGAGAAACTAAATCCGGAAAACCTTAATGCAAATGAGCTGACAGAGTATTACCGGAAGATCATAGGTTTTTGGAAAGATATGACCTATGATGGATTTGATTTTGAAGCAGCTATTTGTGATATCTTACCCGGTCATGGAGCTATTATGGGAGGTATGCCCGGCCCAATACAGAACAGGGATGATTTTGAAAAATACCCATGGAAAGAAATTCCAGCAATATTTAAAGAAAAATATACTTCTCATTTTGAGGCTATCCGTAAAACTTTACCTCAGGGAATGAAAGCATACGGTGGATGCGGCTATGGCATTTTTGAAGCAAGCCAGGACCTTGTAGGTTATGAACCATTATGTGTTTTGCAGTGCCTTGATCCTGACCTGTTCAGAGATCTTTTTGTGAGAATAGGAGATCTCTGGGTAGAGTTGTGGAACTGGGTCATCAGTAATTATCATGATATCTTTGTATTTTACAGGATGGGGGATGACCTGGGTCATAAAACATCCACAATGTTAGATCCTGATATTATACGCCAGCATATTCTGCCTCAATATAAACGTGTCATAGACCTGGTTCATGCTTCAGGTAAAAAATTTCTTCTGCATAGTTGCGGCAAAATATTCCCGTTAATGGATGATATAATTGCGCTGGGTATTGACGCAAAACACTCCAACGAAGATCAGATAGCCCCTTTTATGGAATGGATTGAGAAGTATTCCGAAAAGATCGGCCTCTTGGGAGGGTTCGATCTGAATTTGTTAATATTGGATAAACCTGATGATGTTTTTCAGACAGTATTAAAAGAAGGTACAATATTCCGGGCCAAAGCAAACGGATATGGACTAGGTTCGGGAAATTCAATCCCCGGATATATTCCTGTTGATGGATTCCTTGCCATGATAGAAGCAGCAAAAGAGATTCGTAAACGGGAGTTGTAAAACTGTATATCTTCAAAGTAAAGTGCACTATATAAGATATTAGATTAAAGTCTATTCCGCTTACTACAAACAATAACCAGAACCTATCTCAAAAACCCTTTGTGGTTCTTCGCGAGCACATTGCGATCTTTGTGGTAAAATTGTGAAGTACCGTAAATATTTATAGCAATGACACATAACTATTACTCACTTAATTTAAACAGTTTAATTAAACGGCTTCCTTTATTCTGTTTACTGCTTGTTTCACAATCTCATGTCACTAATGCAACTACCCCAGTAAAAGCTGACCGCTGGCTTGAAATTGATTTATACTGGTCTCAGACACCCAGTCACAATCAACCGGGATAGTTGAAATGTGGAACGGGGAAAAACTTATTTTCGGAAATAAAAAGCTAACCATAAATTTAAATCAAGGTCAAACAAAACTATTGAAAATATTAAATGAACAAACAGATTATTCCCGTAAGGTGTTCGAAAAGACTGTATATTCAGATGAGATTGCTTTTGAAGAATTTTTTATTTGGTGGTATCATTTTATTTACACAGATGCAACTAATATTTTGGCAAAAAGGAATAAACTGACAATACCGAAAGAAGGAAATTTTTATTATTGGTGAAATTAACTAAAAGAACATAACATTTTGTATGGCTAATGGCTTGTGAAGCACATAGTTAAATTTTGTTATATTTATAAGATTCCTCTTAATACATTGATTTTCTGTAAAATAAGTAAAATCTGGTTCAAATTCAGTCCCCTTGGGCTCACAAATAATAGCAGGACAATAGACACTCTTCCTTGTGTAATTCAATTCGACCTAAAGTGCCCTCAGTTTGCCCGTCAGTTTTATTTCAATTGGGATTCCTTCAACCTGAGCTGGAATTTGTGCTTGTTCTATTTCTGTTATGTTATCAACTGAAATAATTATCCCAATATTATCATCTATCTGTCCAAGCCCTATAGCGGTTACCCCTCGTATGCCGAGCCATTTTTTCTCGTAACGTTGTTTTACTTCTGTTGCCTTCTTTGTCTGATCGTACATGGCCTTATAACCTGAAGCGTTAGTCCGTTGTCATAAATATACGACCTTTTTCATAATTAAAGTAAAGTAACTCCGAGAGCACTGAATACATTGCTGATGCGATTAATAATAGTAGTTGTTTCACTTCCTGCAAATAGTAGCCCCACCAGGTGATTGTTTTCACTTAGTACTGCAGAGCCACTGTCTCCACCCTGACTCATCGCCCCTGCCAGAAACTGATCAGTAAAAAGTGCTTCTTTATTCGTGCCGTAACTGACCTTTGCACTCACATTCACCTGTTCAATAGTACCAGTAGTCAGCCCTGTAGTTCTCCCGCTTTTCTTAATATTCATGCCCAACTCTCCGTCCTGAACACCGGCGATAGTACCGATCTGGAGAATTTCATTTTTAACATCTCCCGACACCAACGGTTTGGCAATAGCGCAATCTACTAAATTCTCTGATTGCAGTATCCGGTAAGGCAGAAGTCTTGTGCTACTGCCAGCCAGAGCGCTAAGCCTGTTTAAGACAGCAGCTACCGATCCGGCTATTCCACAAGTAGAACTCCCGTCAAAACTTATTGGCACAAATTCACTCAATACGGCAATCTGATCCTGTGGATTTTGCCCGCCATCATAAGAGCCGGGCTGCAGAATTGCATCGCCGATAGCAGCTTCATTGCTGTTGGCAAGCACATGGTTGTTGGATAGAATATATATTTCATTATTTTTTTTAACAAGGCAACCCAGGGTACCGGCTGTGATCAGTACATGACCAATGCTCGTACCTCCCGGTGCCGGTCTGTAACGTTCAGTGGGATCCTGAAATGCCCTTAAAATACCGACAAGCTTTACATCGGTAGGAACATTCTGAATGTAGGATGGGATGATGTCCTTACTACTAAGTTGGACTTTTGATTTTTTTATTTCTACCGAACAGATAATGGCAAGATCCGAAGTGGTACGCCCGCCTACTGTTTTAAAGCCGATACCTGTGGCAACCACATTTTGCTTTTTCATGAGCTCATGCCGTATAATGGTCAACTGGTCATGAACGGTTTCGAAATTGGAAGGTACATTAACCATTTTCGTTTGATTTTGGGTTTTTACTTGCGAAGCTCTTGTTATCGAATTTTATATTAATAACGTTTATGTCACGTGTTTGTTATTTCAACTTGCCATTGTCAATGTGTCGGCTAAATAATGATACGTAAATCACTTTTTTTACTATACCCTGGTTCTTTCCGTTAGCATAACTTTCGTACAAAAAATACTATAAAAAGGACGGTGGACAGATACAAAGGTGATCCCCTCTTATTTTTAGGACAACTCTAAAGTAGAGATTTCTGGCTTAATTCATAATATCCTCCTTAACTCATTGAATTTCTGCAAATAAAATATAGATTGGTTCGAATTCAGTCCCCTTGGGTTCACAGTTATATCGGAATACAAATATTTTTATATCCGATATAATCATTATCATTCAACAATACTTGCATCAACAATTCTGAATCCCAACCCTACAACGGCCTCCGATTCATTGTACCAGTCCCTTGCACGCGGGCCCATTTCGGAGGATTCCCTTTCGAACGAACCTCCTCTGCAAACCCTTGCGGTCAAAGGGTCACCCAGCCAGGAACTTCCGTCACCCGGGGCACCTGTATAATCTGGGTGCCACTCGGCCTCACTCGGTAATCTGCAATTTCGCGTCCCGTCTCATGGGAAAGCCATTCACAGAACTTACCAACCCTGGCCTGAATATTCTGACCACCCAAATTAAAAATTAAATGTTTGTTAACATGTTATTTGTTAAATTGAATTATTCCCGGCGTTAGTTGGTCAGAACTTCCGATTTTTGCAGTCTATTGCTGAATCAATTTTTGTCCATCAAAGTTATTCCGGTTTAATCGGAAAACGAAGTCCAATGGCGATGATTACACCATTCATATTCACATCTTCCATAATCGGGGGAATTAGTAAGTTATAAGTAAGATCCAGGGTCAGTATGACATTGTTCTTCTGCTGAAAACGTAATCCGCCGGTTGCATGATAACCATAAATAAACGAATAGTGTGTTTTAGCCAGGTCTTTATTCTGATCGACCTTTCCCAACAGGCTGAAGCCTGCTCCAATGACAGGCCACACTCTGGAATCGGGATTGGGAAGATCATAATTTACGGTAACCATCAGAGGTATCATGTACAGGTAATGATGGTGATTGTTATATTTTATCTGTGTATAACATAATCCTGATGATATATGTGAGCTTAGTCGTGAACTTTTCCAGACATCATATCCAACCAGGATTGTAGGAGCCAGGATATAGAATTCACTGGCTGCATTGCCAGTAAATTCATAGATCCCCAGCTGAACCGATAAGGGTTGTGCCTTGGTATATGTCGATGAAAAAATTAATGTAGTTAAAAAGCTAAATATCAAAATCTTCAACAACTTCATTGAATATGCCTATAGTTTTGATATTGATTCGTTGGGGTTCTCTAAAAAATGATACTTTCACGAAATGATGATAATTTCCACCATAACCACTATATAAAATGCCCCCTCCTCCGCCTGTAGTGATGTAAATTATACCGTCCTTAACATACTTATTGTACAGATGGTCATGGCCAGCAAATATAGCACGTATCTTTATATGTTCTAAAAAAATTAGATGGAGGCTGTCTGCATTAATAAGGTTTTGTCCCTTGTGACGACCCTGTGGATATAGTGGCTGATGCATAAATAAAAAGATGTGGGCAATAGTGGAATCAGCAGAAGCAGAATCGAGTTTATACTTCAACCATTTTAACTGATCACCTAATATCGCTTGCTCTTCTTCCTTGATTCTGGTGTCGAGGATGACAAAAAAGGCATCTTTTTCTTTGTGTGTATAATAAAAGTGTTCGCCTTTAATTTGTCCGAATTGGTGTAGTAATGTCTCAGATGCCGGGTCATTGCCTTCATGGTTCCCACGGGCTATAAGTAAAGGCATTTTATCAAGGATGGGATCGGAGTATTGTAAAAAATTCAACCATTCAACTTCGTTGGCCGGCTTCAGCATTATGTCACCACAACAAATAGCTACTTTAGGTGTAGGATCGATAAGACTGATATTCCTGGCCAGCAAGCTGTATACCCCATACCCTTGTTGTACGTCGCTGAATACAACAAAAGACCAGGTTTCACCCATGCTTACAGGTTTGAGTTCCCAGTTAGAACACGAGTGCAAGGTGAACACTAAACCCGCTAAGAATAGTATAATTTTATTGATCATGCAAAACAACTAATTTGTTTAGCGTCTATTGTTCAATTTCTGCCAATGGTAATCTGTGCAAAAATCCGTTTTTTATAAAATAAATATAGTCAATTAGACCGTTTAAATTCATTCACCGCATCAAACATTGCAACGATATTCTCTGGTGGAACGTCGGGCATAATATTATGTACGGTATTAAATACATAACCCCCTCCAACAGAGAAAACCTCGAGGTTATGCTTCACATGATCTTTAACCTGCTGTGGCGTTCTCCAGTTCAAAATACTGGCCGTATCAACTCCGCCGCCCCAGAAGGTTAATTCTTTTCCAAATTCCTTCTTCAATCGTGCAGGTTCCATATGAACTGCATTGATCTGAACCGGGTTCAGAATTTCAAATCCTGCTTCGATAAGTTCAGGGATCAGCTCATATATCCCTCCGCAACAATGCAGCATGGTATGCATAGATGAATTTGCCTTCACATAATTGCACAGTATTTTATGTCTTGGCTTGAAGAATTCATTATAGGTTTCTATAGAAAAGAAAGGACCATGGGTTGTACCCAGATCATCCCCAAATTTAATGATATCAACCACATCCCCAACGGCTTCACATGTTTTTGCCAGGGTACTCATGTGACTATCCATGAGGGCATCGAGAAATGCATGTACATTTGAGGATTCCAGAAAGAGATCAGTAAGAAAATTATCCATTCTTCTTATGAAAGTACCCCATTCGAAAAGATTGCACCCTATCCCAAGAAGCAGTGCTTTGTCGGTTTTATTTTTCAGATCGATTGTTTTTTCCCGCAACAGTTTCCAAAATTCCTTTTCCCCCGACCAGTCCCACGGTGTAAATCCAAATCCTCCCCAAATCGTTCTTTTCATGTCTTCTGCAAGATTCCTGTAATTACCAGGATAACCTTTTTCATAGGGAAAGATTACCTGATCGAAAAAGGTTGCTCCAAGTGGCATTCTGCCAATGATTTCACCGGTTGATCCATACGTAATTTTTGAACCATCAGGCTGTTGGTGGGCATTAAACCACTTAGGATATAAGGCTTTGTATCCGGGAATAGCCTCCATTTCATGCCAGTAATCAGGATCGGTATTAAAATTTCTTCCGATATCCAACACATCTACATTGAAATAATCGAGCAATTCCATTTCAGGCTGAACCACTTCCTGAATAACATCATAGACATGTGTTTTAAGATATGTTTTCCCCAGGTATTTGATCAGGTTCTGATAAGCCACAACCGAAATACCAGAACTTGGAGTTGATCCCAGGTCAATGGGCACCCTGTCAGGTTCTTTGTGGCTTATCGCTGTGAGCAATCGTCCTCTTGAGTTCATCCCCAATAATTAGATTTATTTGCCTGCATATTACATTTTGCAAAGGAATGTATAAAAATATTGTTTTTGCGTTTAATCTGGTAAATTTCCCTAATCAGGTATAATTATAATGTAATGCAGGAATGAAAACAATAACAAGGTCATCCTTTATATCCAAGATCTTCCGGCACAAATCGCTGGTTGGGAAAAAGGTGAAACAGGAGGTAATGGAATATTTCTTATATTTGATATGCCTTTGAAGAAGAAAACAGGCCCTGCAGGGAAACAAACCGTCAGTGTTAAAATAATCCGCTTTTGTTCAGGAGTCTAAATTAAGGAGGTCATTAAAATGAAAAACAACAGCTCTTTTGCATTATTAATCTTTTTTGTCATTCTTGGTATTGGTGCAGCATTATCATATTCCCTTTTTAGCGTTTCAGCCAACGTGGGAGGCATATGGGTTGTGGTCAGTACCTTGTTTATTGCCGTAGTCGTTTCTTCCGCAATTAAGGTTGCGGATCAGTGGAACAAGGTAGTGGTATTACGATTAGGTCGTTTCCAATCCCTTAAGGGGCCGGGACTGTTTTTTATTATCCCGGTCATCGATAATATCCCTTATTGGATCGACATCCGTGTGATCACGACATCTTTCACGGCAGAAAAGACGCTTACCAAAGATACTGT
>Ga0299915_10000319_pt1 | contig 37569 bp, 33 predicted proteins | sample RVTome_13_FD_200263 | JGI IMG/M metagenome (GOLD analysis project Ga0299915, IMG submission 200263) | Soil microbial communities from uranium-contaminated site in the Upper Colorado River Basin, Wyoming, United States - RVT92D227 (version 2) ...
TTTTATGATCGAGCGCCATAATGATGCCCTTCCCTTGCTGCATGGCAAGGGCTACGGAGCTTTTTAGCCGGTTCCTGTCATCCTGTGTAACCTCCATTTTGTCGATCACAATTTCAACGAAATGCGTCTTATACCGGTCGAGTTTCATACCATGTCTTATCTCAACCAGCTCACCATCAACACGTGCATTGAGAAAGCCTTTCCGCCTTATTTGTTCAAACACTTCCTTGTAATGGCCCTTGCGACCCTTGATAATGGGTGCCAGAATATAAATCTTCTGATTAACATACATATCGATGATCAGGTTGAGGATCTGTTCATCGGTATATTTCACCATGGGTTCCCCGGTATTGTATGAATAGGCAATGCCTGCACGTGCATATAACAACCGCAGGAAGTCATAGATTTCAGTGATGGTGCCTACTGTTGATCTTGGATTTTTGCCGGTTGTTTTCTGTTCAATGGCAATCACAGGACTGAGGCCGGTTATCTTATCCACCTCAGGGCGTTCCATATTTCCAAGAAACTGTCTGGCATATGCCGACAGCGTTTCCATGTACCTTCTTTGTCCTTCGGCATAAATGGTATCAAAAGCCAGGGACGATTTACCACTCCCGCTCAACCCGGTTATTACCGTGAGCTGATACCGGGGAATGGACACATCTATATTCTTCAGATTGTGTACCTTCGCGCCGAAAACATTTATTTTCCCTTTTTCCAGGGAGTCGGATACTGGTAAATTTGCCAATTTCTTTTCCGGATCGCTAAGGGTTTTAGGTTTAGGTTTACTGAATTATTCGTTCACCGGTATCAGGAATCCTGATATGGTAAACCTTATCAGGTTGATCGTGCAGATAATTCTGCCGCAGCCAGGGGTTAAACTGCTTAATAATTTTGTAGTTCGTTGAATTCTGCAAGGCAAATCCCGCAATGTCATCAATGGCCGTATCAATGGTTATCACATGAGTTGCAATGATGGGGTAGTAATCGACCTCCTCGAGGTGAAAGCCATAATCCGAAGGATTTTCAGTGATAAGCTTGTGCGCAATTAACCTGAATACGTACCGCGCGGTCTCGTCGTTTAAAAGCAGGTCGTAATAATTATCCGTCTTTTGTTTGGATATTTGATTGTCCAGTCCATTGCGTCCGGCATTATAGGTGGCTGCTGCCATAGCCCAGTTAGCATATGTTTTGTACGATTCGAGTAAATATTTGCAGGCAGCTTCTGTGGATTTTTCGAGATTATATCGTTCATCTACCTCACTGTTAACTTCCAGTCCGTATTCCTTTGCGGTACTTTCAAGCAACTGCCAGATGCCAGCCGCCCTGGCCGGAGACACAACATTTTCAAATCCGCTTTCAGCCATAGCCAGAAATTTAAAATCTTCGGGCACACCATATTTCCTGAGAATGGGCTCAATGGTTTCGAAATAACGCCTGGACCTCTTAAGTACCATGATGGTTCGTGAATGCCAGTACCCATTTACAAGTAATTCTTTATCAAGGCTTTCCCTCGTGTCAAAATTATTCAGTGGTACGGTTTCTCCTGCAAATTCAATCTGCCCGGGAAGATTAAATGGTATATTAAGCGAAGGCATGCGTTCCGGCAAGCCAGTTTTACTGCTGTTTTCAGAAAAACTTTGAATTGATAAAATTACCAGAACTACCAACAATGCACCTGAGAAGTATAATACCGGGTGCAACCCTGATGAAAACCGACGTTGAGACATAGTTTTTCCGTAATTGATTTCTATACCCTTTTGTACGGAATTTTACAAAGTTAGTTAAAAGGAATCTCAGATTTTTATTTGTCAAATGTTAATTTAAGCAAGTATCATGTTTAATGGTCACAAGTCATTATTTTTATGATGGATTTCATTTTATGTATAAATTCAAAATGCACCCGACATGCGAAGAAAAGACAAAGAAATAACCGATAAAAATATCATCCGGGAAATTATGGCTCATTCAGCTATATGCCGTATTGGTATAACGAATGGTGAAATACCCTATATTGTCCCACTCAATTATGGGTATTCCGGCAATGCCCTCTATTTTCATTCAGCTCCGGCCGGCAAGAAGATTGAGTTATTGAAAATAAATAACAGGGTATGCTTTGAAATCGAATACAGCCATGAGATCATCAGACATGAACTGGCTTGTAACTGGACTTCCAAATACAGATCCGTAATAGGATACGGAACAATTGAAATCATTACAGATCCGGAAAAAAAGAAAAGAGGCCTTGATATTATCATGGCACATTACGGGAGGTCCGATAAACTCATTTACAATGAAGCAAGCATTGAGAGGATGGTAATTCTGAAGCTTAAAATCGATGAAATATCCGGTAAACAATCCGGCGATTGGTAACTCATAACCGGTTCCTAAAAGATATAACTCACCCCGGCAAAGATTCCAAATGAATAAGGATGGATATTGATTTGTGATGTCTTGTCGATAGGATTTATGTAGTACCTGAAACGCGGTTCAAGACTGAAAGCAACACCTTTCATCAGCGGATATTCAAGTCCTATTCCAAATGAGCTAAGATAATTGATCTGACTGATCCCATTGGTTTTACCGAACCGGCTTCTTTCTCCGTCCTGTTCCATTTTAACCACATTGCCTACAAGGAAATTGGTTACCAGTCCGCCTGACAGACTGAAATCCAGTCTGCGGTCGATGATTTTGTATTTTAAAGTCAGCGGAATTTCAAGGTAATCGAAATATTGCATAATGTTAATACCGTTTTCCTGAGTGCTGGTAACACTGCTGTAGTCGGATCCATCCATACCTGGAAAATAAAAATTTTCATTTGATTTGTCGAAGTTGCTGTAAACCATCTGATCAAAACTTCTGTTTTCCGGTTGTGTGCTGTAGATTGTGCCTGTGGAATTCACAATGGCCAGATATGAGCCGCTGGAAGCCAAATGGCTTGAATTCTCCGTGTTGTTGAAGTAGTAGGCTTCAACATTGTTTTTTTCCTGACCATAACGGGAATAGTATACACCCGACTGAATGGATAAACGCCGTCCCGGTGAAAATGCCACGCGTAAACCTCCTGCCATGGCTATCAGTCCGCTTTCCGATTCGTTCAGCGTGTTGAGCATTTCGGATCCGAGATAATCTGAAGATATGGTACGATATGAATACAATGGTGCAATCTCACTACCCAGAATCCAACGGTCATGTTTCGGGCCATCAATTGTTACCGGTGATTCGGATTCAGGTATTATTTCAACCAAAGCCTCGTTGGATGAATTGCCCGGGGTGTGTGAATAGGATCTGCCAAAACGGTCAGATGACCGGGTATTAGGAATTAATCCCTTGTGTTTTGGATGAATGATTTCAGTGAAATTCTTGTATTCAGGGTTTTGTGCCTCACGAAGAGGATTATTGCTCCGGAGTGTTGCATTTATTTGGTGGTCTTCTGCTATGTCCTCCCGGCTTACATGCCGATCGGAATATGCCTTTCTTACAGGTGATAACCTGTCAGATTTGCCGGTGCTGTTTTCAGTGAGGAAAGCTGATTCTTGCTCATCGGCCCTTTGGGGTATAACCTGTGTGTCAGCCAATGCGTCATTACCCTGAAAGTCAGATAAAGTTGGTGATACATTTTGGTTACCGTTCCGGTTTATCAGATAAAATCCTATACCCAGAGAAATGATAAGTGCCATACCTGCTGCAATCCTGAAGATCAAAACTGCGGTTCTTTTTTTATAGCCATGACCCAGTTTCGAGGCAATATGCTTCCAGACTTCCTCCAGTGGCTGCTGTTCAAACTGTTCAAGCCGTTCTTTAAAATACCGGTCGATCTTTTTACTGTGTTTTTCCATAATTCAGGATGTTTGAACCGACTTAAAATAATACTTGTTCACTTTTTCCTGCAAAATTGTTCGGGCCCTTGACAGGTTTGATTTTGAGGTCCCTTCGGAAATCTGAAGCATTTCACTGATTTCCTTGTGTGAGTAACCTTCAAGAACATACAGGTTGAACACTATCCTGTAACGTGGGGAGAGTTCCTGGATGATTTTCACCAGTTCATGAATATCGATATCCCCCGCGATTTCATTTTCCTGTTCATCTTCAATCTCTGTCATGCTTTCATTAAATGAAACCTGGCGGTAATGCAACCTGTATTTTTCAAGTGCCGTGTTCACCATAATCTTGCGTATCCAGCCTTCAAATGCCCCTTTAAATGCAAACTGATGGATCTTCTCAAAAACTTTGAGAAAACCCTCCTGAAGTATGTCTTCGGCATCGTCATAATTGCCTGAATACCGGAGGCAAATACCCAGCATTCTCGATTTGAACATATCGTACAGTTCGCGCTGTGCCCCGGGCTTTTTTTCCTGACATGCGCGCACAATCTTATGTAACCGGTCAACCAAATACACCTTTTTAGCGACTCAAAATTACGGTTTTCATCGCAATTTCAATTATTTTTGAGACGCTGACTATTAGATGGTAAACCTGCTTAAAAGGTTGCGTTTGCCTGCTCTGTTTATTTTTATTCAGACAGTGTTCAGAATCGGACATAACCTGTATCATTATTATACAAAATTAATGGTGGTAATGGTCAGCATTTTAGCTGATATTTTAAAGTAACCTGAAAAAGATCAGCTATATATAATGGATGGTATAAAATTTGCTCAATAACACCAAATCACTTAACCCTTTTCTCATGATAACACTTAAGAACCTGCATAAATCATATGTTACCGGTAACAATTCACTACATGTTTTGAAAGGAATCAGTCTGGAAATCGAGGAAGGAGAAATGGTATCCGTCATGGGCGCCTCAGGATCGGGGAAATCGACCCTGCTGAATGTGCTGGGTATACTGGACAACTATGATTCCGGTGAATACTATCTGAATAAAATGCTCATCAGGGAAATCAACGAAACCAGGGCGGCACAGTTGCGAAATCGGACCATTGGATTTGTTTTTCAGAGCTTTAACCTCATCTCTTTCAAGAATGCGCTTGAGAATGTGGCTTTGCCATTGTATTACCAGGGCGTATCCCGAAGAAAGCGAAATCAGATAGCCATGGAGTATCTCGACAGGGTAGGGCTGAAAGACTGGTGGACACACCTGCCGAGTGAGCTTTCCGGCGGACAGAAACAAAGAGTTGCGATTGCCAGATCGTTAATCGGAAAACCCAAGGTTATTCTGGCGGATGAACCAACGGGTGCACTTGACTCGGTCACGTCCATGGAAGTGATGGACATACTGCACGAAATTAACAATGAGGGTATCACCATTATCATTGTTACGCATGAGCATGATATCGCCGTGAGAACAGAAAGGTCAATTAAGCTCAAGGACGGTGTGATTGAAAATATTATCTACCATAAGTCAGCTTACAGAGCTGTATCATCCTTTTAATCCTCAAGTTTATGTTCGATCTCGACAAATGGCAGGAGATATTCAGTACGATCAACAAAAACAGGATGCGTACTTTCCTTACGGGTTTTAGTGTGGCATGGGGTATTTTTATGCTTATCATACTGCTTGGTTCCGGTAAGGGTTTGCAAAATGGCATTGATGCACAGTTCAAGAATGATGCTGTAAACACGATATGGTTTGGTCCTGGAACAACCAGTAAAGCATATAAAGGACTTCAGGCCGGAAGAGAAATCAAGTTCACTAATGAGGACTATGAATATATACGCAAACACATTGATGGCCTGGATAAAGTATCAGGTCGTTATTATATGTGGCAGAACCGGGTTATTTCCTATAAAACGGAATACGGCGTTTTCGATCTTATCGCATCGCATCCTGATTACTTCGATATTGAAAATGCAACGATGACAGAGGGTCGCTTCCTGAATCAGATCGACATTAAGAAAAGACGAAAGGTAGTCGCTATTGGTGAACCGGTGCGTAAAGCATTGTTCAAAAACGGGGGAAGTCCGATCGGTGAATATATCAAAGTGAACAATATACCCTTTCAGGTAGTGGGTGTGTTTCATGAAAAGAATGAAAGGGACGAAACCCGGTTATATTTACCCATATCCACTGCCCAAATGATTTCGGGCGGAGCCGACAGGGTTCACAATTTTGCCGTAAGCAGTTACCTTAGTGCCGCAGAAAGTGAAGAACTGGAAAAAACCATTCGGACAAAACTAGCCGAAAGGCACCGGTTCGATAAGGATGATCAGAACGCTATGTGGATGTGGAATACACTCAAGGAATATAAAAAGTTCACCAATCTTTTTTTGGGCATTCAGATTTTTGTTTCGATTATCGGAGCCTTCACAATTATAGCCGGAATTGTCGGTGTAAGTAACATAATGATCATTGTGGTGAATGAGCGTACCAAGGAAATAGGCATTCGCAAAGCTGTCGGGGCCACGCCTTTTTCGGTGATAAGTATGATCCTGCTCGAAGCAGTATTGATCACAGGTCTGGCAGGGTATATCGGATTGGTGCTGGGAGTGGGTTTGCTGAGCATGATTTCATCCATACTACCGCAAAATGACTTTTTTCAAAATCCTGAAGTGGATTTTACCGTAGCCCTCGTATCAACTGTCGTCCTGATCGTGGCAGGAACTCTTGCAGGATTGATGCCGGCAATCAGGGCCTCACGTATCAGACCGGTAGTCGCATTACGGGACGAATAAAAGATAAAGACTATGTTTGACAGGGACAGATGGCAGGAAATATACAGCACGCTGAAGAGCAACAGGCTTCGTACCTTCATGACTGCCTTCGGTGTATTCTGGGGAATTTTTATGCTTATCATCATGATGGGATCAGGTAAGGGTCTTGAAAACTCCGTTTTCGACGGATTTCAGGATTTCGCAACCAACAGTGCCTTTCTATGGACCAGGCAAACCACCATTCCATACAAAGGACTGCCCCGCGGACGCCAATGGATGTTTAACAATGAAGACATGAAAGCACTCAGGCAGAATATTCCGGAGATTGATTTGCTGGCACCCCGTCTTCAACCCTGGTCAGGTAATGGCGAGAATAATGTAGTGAGAGGAATGAAGACTGCATCATATGATATTTTTGGCGATTACCCTGATTTCTTTAAGGTCGACCCGGTGATCTTGCTTTCAGGCAGGGTGATTAACGATATTGATATCCTGGAGAACAGGAAGGTGGTAGTAATAGGCAACCGGGTAAGAGATGAGCTTTTCAATCCCGATGAAAATCCCATCGGACAATATATCCGTATCAGGGGTGTATATTTCCAGGTTGTGGGAGTTTTTGAGCCCAAGAATAAAAATATGAGTTTTGGCGGGGACAAGGAGAAGTCAATATTTATTCCGTTTACTTCCCTGCAGATTGCTTACAACATGGGCGACCAGGTGCATTTTTTTGCCGTGACGGGTAAAAACAATATTCCTGTATCAATAGTGGAAAAAAAATGTATGGCACTTATTGCCGAAAGAAACAAGATCGCCCCGGAAGATGAACAGGCATTCGGACATTTTAATCTGGAGGAGGAATTCAGGAAAATGCGGGGGTTATTTACCGGGATAAGCACGCTGATTTGGATTGTAGGTATCGGCACCCTGTTTGCCGGTGTTATTGGGGTGAGCAATATTATGCTGATCGTGGTGAAGGAGCGTACCAAGGAGATTGGCATTCAACGATCGATAGGAGCCACTCCCTGGAAAGTGATCAGCCAGATTCTGATGGAATCGGTGGTTTTGACTTCATTATCCGGCATGATTGGCCTGGTATTAGGAGTAGGAATCCTGGAATTCATAAATTATCAGATGATAAGTTCCGGAACGGAAGCTGAAATGTTCAAAAATCCGGGAGTGGACTTCAATACTGCGGTAACGGCATTGATTGTGCTGATTGCGGCAGGCTTATTTGCCGGATTTATTCCGGCCAAGAAGGCAGTAAGTATAAAACCCGTGGAAGCATTACGGGCTGAGTAAATGTAAAATCATTCAAATAATTCAATATCCATGAAAAAAGTTCTTAAAATCCTTTTGTTGGTTGTAATTATCGGCGCTATTGGCGGAACCATGTTCTTTCTCTACCAGAAATCAAAAAAGAAGCCGGTTGTTTATGAAACCAAGTCGCCATTTGTGGCAAACGTCATTAAAAAAACCGTGGCAACCGGCTCTGTGGTACCCAGAAAGGAAATTGAAATTAAACCCCAGGTTTCCGGAATTGTAGAGGAGGTATTTATTGAAGCCGGTCAGCAGGTGAAAAAGGGTGATCTGATTGCCCGTGTAAAAATCATACCCAATATGGTAGAGCTGAACAATGCTGAATCGAGACTGAACAAAGCAAAAATAAATTTTGAAGATGCAAAACTGGTTTATGATCGTCAGAAGAAAGTATATGAGCAGGGTGTAATTCCCGAAGCCGAATTTCAGCAGTACCGGCTTGCCTACATGAATGCCATGGAAGAGCAGGAAACCGCTGAATCGAACCTGCAGCTTATCAAGGAAGGGGTCTCAAAAAAGTCGGGTTCAGCTACCAATACACTTATCCGTTCAACAATCGAGGGGATGATACTTGATGTTCCGGTGGAGGTTGGTAACTCTGTTATCGAATCCAACACATTTAATGAAGGAACTACGATAGCCAGTGTGGCCGATATGGGCGAAATGGTTTTTGAGGGGAAGGTGGATGAAACCGAAGTAGGGAAACTGAAACTGGGAATGCCTTTGATTCTTTCCATCGGTGCCATCGAAGATGAGAAATTCGATGCCGAGCTGGAATACATTGCGCCCAAAGGAAAGGAAGAAAACGGCGCCATTCAGTTTGAAATCAAGGCCGATGTTAAAATTAAGGAAAACTCTTTCATCAGGGCAGGTTACAGTGCCAATGCCGATATTGTACTCGACCGGAAGGATAGTGTAATGGTGGTTCCCGAAAGCCTGATCAAGTTTGAAAAAGAGGGCGATTCAGCGTATGTTGAGGTTGAGACGCAATCACAGGTTTTTGAGAAGCGTTACATCAAGACAGGTCTTTCCGACGGCGTAAACATGGAGGTAAAAGAGGGTGTGGAGATAAAGGATAAAATAAAGGGACAGAAAAAGGAGGAAGTCAAGAAAGCCGAAGAAGGAGAAAGTCAGGGATAAAATAAGTTACTTAGTGCAGTTCAGTTGTATTATCGGGTAATTAGTTTGTTTCTTAAGTGTTTAATTGTAGGTTTATTTTTAGGTTAGTGATAAACCCCTGTGAACCACAGGGGTTTTTCCTGTAACTCAGAATAACAAGTATTTAATCCGTTCGTCAAAATTGTTTATAAATAGATTAAAAAATCCATAATATTTGAAACAATTCTGTTGAAAAAGCAGTTAATAAGTCATAAATTAGCTTGGTTTAATAAATGCATAGGATTTGTGGTTTATTAAATTGAGTGACATTTACGGGCAATGTACTAACTAAATCCTGTTGCTATGCTTGATGTAAAGTACAACATCAAAAGTCTGATCTCAAGCATTTACGAATGCCAGAAGAAAATCATCATTAATCGTCGCTTCATTCGTGAACTCGAATCAGAGGGACATGATACCTTCAAACTCAGGAATGAGATTGATGATTTGGAAATGAAGATTGGAGATTTCCAGAAAGAACTACGAAAAAGGTATCAGTTCACTTACTAAGCGTTTTCCACCTTATTGGGCATCAACAAAAACCACCCGTTATAAAGCGAGTGGTTTTTGTTTTATGTTAATCGAACTTGCGTTTTATAAACCACCAGTCGTGCAACGACAGGCTAAAAGTTACCGAATGGTAATTTTCCCTGAATAATCCATTATCAATAGTTCCCCTGATCCCATAATTGTAAGCCAGGTTAATGCTGGTTTTATTCTGCAGGAAGGGTAACCCAATGCCCAGGGAGAACCCGTCATCAGAGATTGTCTTATCATTGATCTTGAGGTTGGAATCCTCGTGGTAATATCCTGCCCTGTATCTTATTCTGCCCAGGTATCCGTATTGGTTGAGCCGGCCCGGAATTAATTCTGCCCCCAGCCTGAAAGTATGGGCATCATGATATTGAAAAGTGCTGTTCGAGGAAGATGTTGCCGACCAGTTATGGTAAAGATAATCAACTGTTGCTGTGAATTTATTATTATAACTGAATGCAATGCCTCCGCCGACATACATGGGAAACTCGAAAGTCCCGCGACGGGTAATCTTATCTTCGGAAACTGTTCCATCTGAATCATAAATATTGACCCTCTCCTTGAAATTCAAACGGTGGCTCTTGCCGAAAACACTGCCAATGGTAATCAGCATTTTCTCCTTTACCGGAAAGAAATACTGAAATCCAAAATCTGCGAAAACTTTATTCAAATAAGCAATTTGGTTGGAATATATTTCCTGATTAAAAAGTTCATAATGTAACCTTTCGGAAGATTCAATATTCCCGAAGAGATAAGTGAGATTCATGCCCAGGCTCAAATGGTCAAACAATACATAGCAATTGTCCCAGTAAAACTGATTTAATCCGCCTTGGCCGGTTAATTCGGCTTCAAGCTTATCCAGCGTACCTTCCACATAATTTTCAGTGGTAATTTTATATCCTACGGTACTGTATGGTGCTATACCAAAGCTCGAAGACCAGTTCCGGGTGATCCGGAATCCCAGTGCGATATTCTTAAGATTTGCATCTCTGCCCCGCTGGATCAGGTTGGAGGTTTTATAAGTTACAAAATCACTGCTAAATCCGAAATCAAAAAAGAAGGATATGCTGTCCATGCCATGATAAGAGGCAGGATTCAGGCTGTTGAGAAAATTATCCGATGACAGGGCAATTCCTGTTCTTCCCATTCCCATGTTTCTAACAAATCCTTTGGTTTGAAGCTGACCAATGCCGAAAATTGAATAGGGCAGATGTGTCCTTGACTGTGCAAGGAGATTAAACTGAAGAATCAGGAACATCAATAGGTATAGCAGTTTTCTCATGGTAAACGATTTACTCGTAATTAATATAATAAATTTTCAGTTTAACACGGTTTTCAGCATGCAACTGACTGCCCAGCACAATTCTGTCGAGGGATTTATAAAGATATTCAGGTGAAACGGTCACGAGTAATGCCGGTGTTTCATCCGATTCTTCAGTGATTTTATTTTTAATAAACCGGGTAACATCAAAAGTGTACGAAGTTTCTTCCTGGTATATGTCATCCAGCGATAAAACAGCATCTGCTATAAAAGAGGTTTCAAAACGATTAATCTTGTCGGATCCGTACAACTGCACATTCTCGGGCAGTGAGAATATTTTATAGGTATTTCTTACTGGTTCAATCTGAAGTTCCGCCTTCATGATGATAATATTAGTGTGAAGGGCAAGCAGGTTTTTCAGATATGGGATTTCCAGTCGTGTAACAATGCCGGTTCCTGCCTGTACATATGTATTATTGCCTGTTTCATGAGCCGGAAGCTTTTCTCTTTGCTTTGTGGGAAAATCAACCAGCGGATCAAGCAGGAACTGATTATATTGCAGGCCGGCATTATCATATCCTATTTGAAAATCGATGTGTTTATATATGTTTTCATAATCGAAATAATGGTAGTACAACCGCATTACCGGATAGTATGTTTCATTATCGGTTTCCTGGCGTGAAGGAAAATCAAAGCCTAGCAGAGCCTCATTATTTATATCAAAGTCGATGGCAAAACCCTTGAAATAATTCAAAAAAAGTTCTCTTTCTTCAACAATCTGATCATTTTCATCGATAAAATAGAATAACGCATTACCCAGGTTGTCATCGAGTCTTATCTGCAACGTATCATATGTGTTTGGGCGGGGAATGAATGATTTGGACCCGAGGACGTCAACAGTATCGAATTGGGTAACAGAAGTATTGTAAAAATAACCATCTGACCGGGCCTTCATTCCTTTGGTAAGTCTTCGAGCACTGATGGTATATAGTGTGTTGGTATCACCAAGAGCATATCCGTTACATATCATGATCAGCTGAAGAGAATCATAAATGGCATTATTGGGCATGGAAAGAGAGTTGGGCGGATCAACCCGGAAGTAACTGCGTGCACTAATATAACCGATTTCGGGATCAAAGTACTTCCCTGCCATTAGCCATGGTTCCTCCATATTGTAGTTGGAGGTGCGGATGGAATCCATCCTGACCGTGTAACTGGCAACGGTAAGCGTATCAATAAACCGGATGTTTGTCCTTACATCCAGATAATCACTGCCTATCTGAAATTTCATATCCTCATCGGTGCAGGAAATGAAAACGGGTACCAAAAGAAATAAACCAAAATACTTCATGTGTACACTCCATTTAAACTTAGCAAAGTAAACCACGTGTGAATGTGTTTTAAAATAAAATATACTATTATACATAAATTTATCGACAGTTATTAATTTTTTATCTCTTATTTTGAAATTGAAAATTGTACTTGTCGAGATAAAGCCAGTCAGATATAATAAAATAAATACATTTTAAATTGGTAGATGAAATTAATTATTTCATCTTTGTTTTTACAAATATTATCTAAAAAATTTTAATAATACTTTACACCTCCCTATGTTTGCTGAATCGGTAACAGTTAAAAAATATTAATTAAAATATTTCTAGTGAAAATTAAACGCTAAAATGTAGAAAAAAGCGTTTATATTCATCGCAAAATTAAAATTTCATCAAAGCAAAAATTAAACCCATGAAAATATTAGTTAAGTATTTATTCTTCGGATTGATTTCTTTTTCTCTGATCTCCACAGTATCCATGTGCAAGAAAGATAAAGAAGAGGAATTAATTGGCAATTGGCTTGAACGATCAGATTTTTACGGTGATTCAAGAGGTGATGCGGTCTCTTTCTCGATTGGAAATAATGCGTTCGTTGGCACAGGGTACGATGGTGAGGATCGGATTTCGGATTTTTTTAAGTATGACGTGGAACAGAATAACTGGACACAGATTGCTGATTTTCCGGGTGAGCCCAGACAGGGTGCCGTTGCTTTCTCAGCAGACGATAAAGGTTATGTAGGCACCGGATATGATGGTCTGGTTAAATATAATGATTTCTGGAAATACGATCCGGTTTCAAACATATGGGAACAGGTGGCTGATTTCGGGGGAGAAGCCAGATACGGGGCGGTGGCTTTTTCTATTAATAATGTCGGTTATGTGGGAACCGGCTATTCGGGAAATGCCCTTATGGATTTCTGGGCTTATGATCCGGCCGGAGATACCTGGGAGCAGAAATCCAACTTTCAGTCGAAGGTATATGAGGCAGTTGCTTTTACGCTGAACAACAAAGGTTACGTTTGCACTGGCTGGAATAACGGTGTTTATTCAAAGGATTTTTACCGGTATGATCCCGCCACGAATGTGTGGACTGCCATGAGAAAGACCGCCAATGTAAGTGAAGAATCCTTTGATGACAATTATACCATTAGCAGGAAAAAAGGTGCTGCTTTTGTTATCGGAAGCAAGGCTTATGTAACCCTAGGTGATATGGGTAACCTGAAAAAGGATGTCTGGGAATATGATCCCGGCACGGACCTTTGGACAACGCGTACTAATTTTGAAGGTGCCACACGTACGGATGCAGCAGCATTTACCACCCAGAATGGCCGTGGATTTGTAACCACAGGATTAAGTTCGAGCCTTACCTTTGATGATATTTGGGAGTTCAAACCAAATGATCCGTATAATGAAGAAGACTGATAAAAGAAAATGGCGGATTATGTATCCGCTTTTTTTTATTATAATTTCAGCTTTCCTGATTTATGTTGTAATTCAACAGGACTCATCCGATGACCAGGTTAAGGTAAAAACCTACCGGGTAGCTCAGGGTTGGGGATATAAAATAATGATAAAGGATAAAGTAATAATTGATCAGCCATTTATACCTGTACTGGCTGGTACGGATCCTTTCCCCACCAGAAGATCGGCCTTCAGGGCAGGCATGCTGGTAAAACAGAAGCTGTTAAATAACAAATTGCCCACCCTTTCAATCAAGGATCTGGAAAAACTTGGATTGATTAGTTTGGAGAATTCAAACCAATAGGTATGAACCGGATCAATTGTCTTATTGTTGACGATGAACCTGCGGCTCTGGAAACCCTGGAACATTTCATTGGTAAAATTTATTTTCTTACCCTGGTAAAAAAATGCCAGAACGCCATTGAAGCCATGCAGATACTCGAGGAAAACCAGATTGACCTTCTGTTTCTTGATATCAATATGCCCGACGTCAGTGGAATACAATTCCTTAAAAGCATAATAGCCAGGCCTGCAGTGATTTTTACCAGCGGATACAAGGAATACGCTTTGGAAGGTTACAATCTGGATGTAGTTGATTTTCTCCTTAAACCCTTTGATTTCGAACGGTTTTTGAAAGCCGTAAATAAGGCAAGCAACCAGATCTCCAAAACCTATAATCAGCCGGTTATCGGTGTTAAGCCACAACAGTTCATTTTTATTAAGGCTGATTATAAGCTGTTGAAGATTAATGTGGAGGATATTCTATTCGTGGAAGGACTCAAGGATTATATTAAAATATATACCCGACAGAAGCTGTTTCTGACCCTGATGTCCATGACCTCCATTGAGGAAAAGCTTCCTGCGGATGAATTTTTCAGAATCCACCGGTCTTATATCATATCGCTGAGCAAAATCGATTCAGTAAGCCGACACCGGGTGGTCATCGGAGAAAAATTCATACCCATAAGCATTCCATACCGGGAGAGGTTTTACCGCCTTATTGATAAGGCAACATAATTTTAAATATGAATGACCTCCCCATATGCAGCCGCTGCAGCTTCCATTATGGCTTCCGACATGGTCGGATGCGGATGGATGGCTTTGATCAATTCATGTCCGGTAGTCTCGAGTTTACGTGCCACCACCATTTCGGCGATCATCTCGGTCACATTGTCACCGATAAGATGGGCCCCGAGCAGTTCGCCATATTTAGCATCAAAAACAAGCTTGACAAATCCTTCTTTATTCCCTGCAGTACTTGCTTTTCCTGAGGCGGTAAATGGAAACTTCCCAACCCTGATTTCATAGCCTGCCTCCCTGGCTGCTTTTTCGGTATAGCCCACAGAAGCGATCTCCGGGGAGGTATAAGTACAACCCGGGATATTTCTGTAATTCAGAGGTTCCGGATTTTTGCCTGCAATCTTTTCAACGCAGGTAATCCCCTCAGCCGATGCTACATGAGCCAATGCAGGTCCTGCAACGATATCACCAATGGCAAACACACCTTTTATATTGGTCTGGTAAAACTCATCAACTTTAACCTTGCCGTTTTCAACGATAATACCAAGCTTTTCGATACCCAGATCTTCGAGATTCGGCGTGATGCCCACTGCCGAAAGAACGATTTCTACTTCACGAATCTCAACTCCCTTTGTAGTTTTGATGGAAACCTGACACAACTTTCCGGTTGTATCTACCGATTCAACCGATGATGAAGTCATCACCTCCATGCCGGCTTTCTTGAAGGATCTTTCCAGTTGCTTCGACACTTCTTCATCTTCGAGCGGAACAACAGCAGGCAGGAATTCTACCAGCGTGACCTTGGTTCCGATGGAATTATAAAAGTGAGCAAACTCGCTGCCAATGGCTCCTGAACCGACAACCACCATCGACTGGGGTTGCTTTTTAAGGCTCATGGCCTCGCGGTAACCGATGATTTTTACACCGTCCTGTTTGATATTTGGCAGCTCTTTCGATCGTGCGCCGGTAGCCAGAATGATATTTTTGGCGTTTACAAGGGATTCCTTACCGTCTTTATCTGTAACTGAAACGGTATGGCCATCCACAAGTCTGCCATATCCCGCCATCTGATCGATCTTGTTTTTCTTAAATAAGTACAGCACGCCTTTGCTCATGTTTTCCGCAACACCCCTGCTGCGCTCCACCATTTTCGCAAAATCGGGCCGGACATCTGTATCCAGGGTAATGCCATAATCAATGGCATGTTTCAGATAACTGTAAACCTGGGCACTTTTCAGCAAAGCCTTTGTTGGGATGCATCCCCAGTTCAGGCATATTCCTCCTATCTCAGCATTTTCAACAACCAGGGTTTTCAGGCCAAGTTGCGAAGCACGTATGGCAGCAACATATCCGCCTGGTCCGCTACCAATTACAACCAAATCATAGTTCATTATCAGCAGTATTATAATTAATTTTTATGAAATTCATTTATTCTTAACTAAGTAGCAAAAATATTCATTTTTTGTTCGAAGCGATGCTTCTGTGCTTATCAACCTGCCGGTGAGCGTTTACCAGCATTAAGTTTAACCCAGCGTCGCCGGAAGTACTTTTCCAGTAGGGCTTTGGCAGCAGTGAACGGTGTGATTTCACCAACCAGCACTTCCTTCTTGTATTTCTCAAGCAGTTTCTGTATTCTCCCGTCATAATAGAAACTGTCCTTCAGATTTTGGTTGATCGACTCGTACATCCAGTACAATGATTGTTCCTGCCGTCGGTTTTCAAAATATCCGTTGTGTTGAACAAGTGCAACAAACTCAAGAACGGTATCCCAAACCTGATCTATGCCGGAATTGGTTTTTGCTGAACAGGTCATTACCCTGGGAATCCATCCCGATGCCGTGGGGGGAAAAAGGTGCAGGGCATTGGCGTATTCTGTCTTCGCCCTTCCGGCCCTGGCGATATTCTCTCCATCGGCTTTGGTAATGGCGATGGCATCGGCCATCTCCATGATTCCGCGCTTGATCCCCTGTAACTCATCACCGGCACCCGCCAACATCAGCAACAGAAAAAAATCGACCATGGAATGCACCGCAGTTTCGCTTTGTCCCACTCCAACTGTTTCGATAAATATGGTATCAAAGCCTGCTGCCTCACAAAGTATGATGGTTTCACGGGTTTTTCTGGCAACTCCGCCTAAGGAACCTGCTGACGGAGAGGGTCGTATGAAGGATCCCGGTTCGGCTGCAAGCTGTTCCATCCGTGTTTTATCGCCCATGATGCTGCCTTTGGAACGTTCACTGCTCGGATCAATTGCAAGTACAGCCAATTTACGGTTATTGCGGGTAAGCATCATGCCAAGTGATTCGATGAAAGTGCTCTTACCAACACCAGGAACGCCTGTGATACCAATTCTGAGTGATCTGCCGGACCAGGGCAGACATTTTTCGATGATTTCCTGCGCCAGTTCATTATGAGAGGGAAGGGAGCTTTCGGTGAGGGTAATAGCCTGACTTAACAGGGTGCGGTTACCCGACTGTATACCAGCCAGGAATTCGTTCAGAGAGGGTTGCCTGCGTCGTTTTTGTTTATGAATTCTGATGGATTCCGCATTGATTTCGGGTGGACGATCGATGCCGTTACTGATATTGAGCGTGCTTTTATATGATGTTCCTTTCATCACTTTGCAACAATGCCATTAATCCATAAGATTGTTTTGGATCGTTTAGGATCATTGGTGATGACAGTAATGGCTTTTTTCTGGTTGCCTTCACGTCCCGCAGCATTGAAACGGGCTTTTATCAGGGTCGATTCTCCCGGCCGGATCTGAACCTTTGCCGGTTGTACTGCCGTGCAACCACAGCTGGCAATTACTTTCCTTATGAACAGATCTGACTTTCCGGTATTGGTCAGTTTAAAATCATGTTCAACAACAGTATTCGAAGCAATGGTATCAAAATCAAATGATTGATTATCAAATTCCGCACGTGGGGCTGTTTCCATTTCTGCTGCAGTAAGCCTGGAGAAATCTTCCCGAATGTTCGCCGTGATGTTGAGGTGCTTATTGGGGTATGCCTTGCCATTAACCAGTAATTCCAGTCTGTTAACCACATAATCCCAATCCTGCACATTTGCAGCAAGGTACTCAAGCTCAATACGGCCTTCCTGTTCCGGATCAATAATTTCCGGGACTACCTTGATCTTCAGATGCGGGGGAATCTGCCTGAAGCTTATCATGGCAGGCTCATCTTTTGATGTATTGTAAACCTTAATGGCTAAGTTTGCCTGCTGACCCTTATATATTTCACCAAACGCTGCATAAATTGTCTCGAGCCGAATGGGCCCGATAGTGAACTTAAAAACATCTTCCACCAGCTCCGCAGGTATAACCACTCCTTTAACAATCAGGTTAACCTGGGGATCATCTGCGTTACTGTTTACCTGTATGGTTTTATTAAACGGCCCGTTTTGTTTTTGTGGATTAAAGCTAACCTTGATAATCCCGCTTTTCCCTGGTAATATAGGTTCTCTGGGCCACTCAGGTACAGTACAGCCACAGGTGGCTTTAACATCATGGATGATCAATGGAGTTTTTCCGGTATTGGTAAAATAAAAATTATGCGTTGCAACACCGGCAATTTCACTGAATGTCCCAAAATTAAATTCCTTTTCAGTAAATGCTATAACCGGTTTGCTGGTCTGACTTAATCCATGTAAGGACAGGAAAAAGCCGAATATAGAAAGGACCGATATTTTGATTTTCATCGGATTTTCAGGATTATAAACCACTTGCAATAATCAAAGGTAAAAAAAAAGTTGTAAACAGTATGTAAATAAATTGCAGAGACGCAAGATCTTGCGCCTTTGCAAGGATTTTAATATCATTGCCAAAACCTTTCGCAATGCAGCTGGTAATCACGGATGATGGTTCACACACCCTGTTTGTGCCCTCAATGGATGAGCATTATCATTCAACCTTTGGTGCCATTAATGAGTCGATGCATGTATTTGTCAGGAATGGACTTAATTTTATTGCGGAAAAAACAAAGGAGTTCTCTATCCTGGAAGTTGGATTCGGTACGGGCTTGAATGCATTGCTAACCTGCATAACAGCTATTGAAAACCAGTTAAAAGTAACATACTACACCATCGAAAAATACCCGATTGATGCCACCATAACCGGAAAGCTTAACTACCCGGCCCTCCTTTCTTCCAAACAAAATCCGGAAAGACTGTTTAACAGCATCCATCAAGCATCCTGGAACGAAATGACAGTCGTGCATCCCAATTTTCACTTGTATAAAATTCAGGACGATATAACAACTTTTCAGCCAGGTTTCAACTATGATATAATCTTCTATGATGCCTTTGCTCCGGAAAAACAACCTGAAATGTGGACCCGGTCCATTTTCACCTCATTATACAAGCACCTGAAACCTGGAGGTATCCTTACTACTTATTGTGTTAAAGGTCTGGTTAAGCGTATGTTGAAGTCCGTCGGTTTCAGCATTGAAAAGCTTCCCGGACCACGGGGCAAAAGGGAGATGTTGCGGGGGAAGAAGTAACGAGTAACGAGTGACGAGTAACAAGCGGGCAATGCTCTTTGACTCGCTCATTACTCGTTACTCGTCACTCGTTACTATAAAAAAATTTGCAGAGGAAAATAAAATAATTAATTTTGCAATCCGATTTTATCAGTATATAAATCAGATCCAACATGAAAAGAACATATCAGCCTTCGAACAGGAAAAGACGCAACAAACACGGTTTCAGGGAAAGAATGTCTACCGCCAATGGTCGCAGGGTTTTGTCAAACCGCAGAGCAAAAGGAAGAAAGAGGTTGACGGTTTCCGATGAAATAGCGAGCAAGTAAACGATCAGATAAATTTCACTGCTGATTTTCACAGCGCGTGTTAAAATAGGTGAAAGAATTGTCAGCACATCCTTCGTATCCTTTCCACAGATTATAGAAATTAAACCATCCCGTATTTGTCAACCTGACTTCTTTCCAGGAAGTTTCTCCCACCATTCGAAAAGATTCCTTATTGCTTGTCTCAATCCCGAAAGGCATCAGGAATCCTTCATCCACTCCGGTCCATCGGTATCTGAATAACAGATCGCCGTTTTCAGTCCTGTAACTATAAGTCAGCACCGGTAGTTTGGTCTCGTAAAGGAAAAGTCTGAAAAATGCCGCGTAATCCGATCCGGTATACAGGTTTACAAAACGGATGAAATCGTCGGAGGTCACAGTTTTATACCGGTTCTCAATACAGAAATCCTTCAGCATTCCCAGAAATATGGAATCATTGTTGATGGTACACCGGAGGCAGTGCAGTAACATCGCACCCTTGTTATAAACATCATTACTGGCGAATGTGTTCTCATTCACATGGCGGTTCTGAATAAGGGGCCAGATATTAAAGATAAACCTGCTTTTATCCGTCAGTTCGAACAGGTATTCTTCCTTACCCAGTTTTTTTTCCAGGAAAAGGTATTCTGCATAAGTGGCAAATCCTTCATGAATCCAGATATCAGCCATATCAGATGCGGTTACTGAATTTCCCCACCATTCATGTGCTGCTTCATGTACGATGATATAATCATATAATTTGTTTCGGTAATCCATGCTGCTGTTTTTCTCAAAACCGGTCCCGAAAGCAATGGCCGATTGGTGCTCCATGCCTTCATAAGGTGATTCAACCAGGCCGAAACCATCCTTTGGGAAAGGGTAGTAACCAAACGCCTCATTATAAAAAGCCACTACCTCACGGGTCTGTTGAAAATACTCACGAGCAATCTCCATGTTATAGTCCAGCACATTGTAATCCAGGCTCAGGGTATCCTTGTCCTGAATGAGCGTATCGGTGAAAGCTATATATTTTCCTATATAAAAGGTAACATTGTAATTGTTAATCGGATAATTTACAAACCAGTAAAACCTGGTGAAATGCTTATCAATTTTTTCGGATTTTCGGAGATTTCCATTCGATACAGCCTGGTAACCTTTTGGAACTTCAAGTGCAATTTGCATTGAATCGGGTTTGTCGGAAAGATGATCCTTATTTGGCCACCAGCTGCTCGCTCCTAAATGTTCGCAGGCTACTCCAAGCCACAGGTCTTTGTTCTTATCACGTTTCCATACAAAGCCTCCATCCCATGGCGGATTAGGAGCAATCCCGGGTTTGCCATGATAATAAATGGTGATGTTGTGGTATTCCTGCATCTGCAGCACTTCCGGAAATTCAATAAGAATTGCGTTATACTCACGATGCCACGGTAACGGATGGTCATTCCAAAGTATGGAAGTTACCTCGAAACTGTCAAACAGATCTACCTGAATGATACTGGTCGGATGCTTTACCTGGAAATGAATAACATTAATTCCTTCGATTCTTTTGCCTTTTGGAATAATTTTAACCCGGAGGTCATAGTAGTGCACGTCATAACAGGTTCTGTCATCATTGAGGGCACCTCTGAGGGTATCGGCCCTGGTATATTTTGGCCGGTAACCCAGTTCGGGGTAAACCACCTCATTTTTGTAAAATTCTTTAACCAGAAGATTTCTTACATGATCATGGTTACAGGTATAATTAATAAACTCCTTACTAATGTTCAGCCCGTATGACTGGGCCGTTTGAAGGTCAATGCAGGCATTTTCCACATCACCCAGGTTAAGCCTGGCTATTCCCCTGTTGTAATAGGCATCGGGATAATCCGTCGCCATTTTTAACAGTACATTGAGGTCCTCGATCATCCCATGAAAGTTTTGAAGTTCAAATTTCTTTATGCTTTGTTGCCAGATGGAATCATGGGTCTGTGCCTGAGCCAGGGAAGCTGCCAAGAATGAAAGTATAAATCCTGTAATTCTCATAGCTACTTGTTTACGGATTATACGCGCTCATATTCAGTATCTTCAGGTAATTCTCTTCATGCATAAGTTGTGCCAGTGTGATACCCTGGTTCCTCTGCATATAGGATTGCACAATCCGGTAACCGATCCAGATTACTGCCCTTGAGGGTGAATCACGGCCAAAATCCTTGGTAAACGGCCCGTCAAGGATGAATTTATCAATCGTAAACCGGTCGGTATTAAATAACAGTTTCTGTTCCACTAGATAGGCCCACATCGATTTTTCAGATTGCTTCAGATAATCCAGCTTACGTGAAGAAAAACCCCATTTCAGGCTATCCGGCTGGTCGGGTAGCATGGCATGGACAAAATACAATAGCCTGCCCCGATAGATCATGTTGGCCACCAAATTATTAATTGAATCATGGAAGGGGAATTCTGTTTCACCCCAGAACAGCATACAGTCCGAAACGAGTTTTTTCGGATGCATATTTGTCAGAAGGTAGTTGTAAATGCCATATTCACTATACAGCTTTTCGTCCTCTCCGAGGTATTTATCCAGGCCAACCGCCAGTAAACTGTCATCGGTAATGGCCGATTGATTGAAGCCCGAAACATAAGTAATAACCCTTGGTAATTGATTATCGGGAAAGTAATAACGGTAATGCCTGAAAGCGTTGGTCAACTCAATGGTGAAGGAATCCAGCTGGGTAAAAACCTCAAGGGTCCGCGAGTAAATCTGGTAATTGGAGTAATTCGTTACAAAATCCCTGAGCCGATCAGGAAAACCTTGATCTTCTATCGGGCCGAGTTTGACAAGGTGACAGAAATGATGAAAAAAGATACCATATTCCCTTTCCCATCCGGGAATATAATCCTCAATTACAGAAGGATCAGCCGAGAACAGCTCTTGCTCAAAACGGGTGACCTTAATGTCAGCAACAATATCAGCAACTTTTATCCGGTAAGGGTCCTTTTTACAGGACATCATCATCACGAATAAAACCAGGAGCCAGTAACCTGTTTTTCTCATATCGGAAGTTCCAAAAGATGAATGTTATGTCCGGGGGCATAAAAATAGTTTAAAAAATGTATTGCCCAAATCTTTTTTCTGACCCTTAATTTAAGGACATATGTTTTCATTTTACAATAACTGCCTTAAATTTGGCTTATAAATTCAGTTTATATGATAAAAAAAGCGCTATTGGTCTTATTATTATTTGATGCTGCATTTGTTTCAGCCCAATCAAAATTACGGCTTGGTGTTCATCTTGATCCCCTTATCACCTGGTTTTCTCCCAAGACAAGCCGGATTGATAAGGACGGATCACGTCCGGGACTTAGCGGGGGATTGATCGTGGAGTATTATTTTCAGCAGAACTACGGATTTATTACCGGATTATCTCTTACAACCATGGGTGGCAATTTGTTGTATAGCGATCAGGTAAATATTACCACTGATAACAACAACAATGTTCTGGTTGAGGCAGGTTCCACGGTGGCCTACCGTACAGGTTACCTGAATATTCCTGTTGCTGTAAAATTAAAAACAAATGAGATAGGGTATTTTACTTATTTTGCCCAGCTTGGTCTCACGCAGCATATCAGTATTGGTGCCAGGGCAACCTCCACGGGAAATGGACTCTCCAAGGATAATGTTGACAAAGAGATCAATTTATTTGGCATGTCCTATTTCTTTGGTGGTGGACTGGAGTACAATATTAGCGGACGCACTTCGCTTATGGCCGGATTATTTTATAATAACGGCTTTATTGATGTACTATCCAACAACGACCATAAGGCAGTATTAAACTACTTCAATCTCCGGCTGGGTATATTATTTTAAGATGAACCCATGAAAATCGCAATTGCACAGCTGAATTATACCATTGGGGCATTTGAGGAGAATTATGAAAAAATTGTCAGGTCCATCAGAAGGGCCAGGCAGGAAAAGGCAGCCCTGATAATTTTTTCAGAGCTGGCTATCAGTGGTTATCCGCCTCATGATTTATTGGAATACAAGCACTTTGTAGATAGTTGTGAAAACCTGGTGCACCAGATTGCTGTTGAATGTCATGGTATTGCAGCTGTTGTGGGGGGGCCGTCAGTTAATCCTGGTCAGCAGGGTAAAAACCTGTACAACTCTGCTTATTTCCTGGCTAATGGAGCTGTTCAGCGCATCATTCATAAAACACTGCTGCCGACGTATGATATATTTGATGAATACCGGTATTTTGAGCAGAATACTGAATTCAGCCTGATAACCTATAAGGGATTTAACATAGCCATCACCATTTGTGAAGATTTGTGGTACAGGCAGCCAATTCTCACCGGTTATGGAAAGGACCGGCTTTATTCGGTCTGTCCGATGGATCGGCTTTCGGGTTTATGTCCCGATTTTCTGATCAACATCGCCGCTTCACCCTTTTCCTATCTGCAGGGTGAGATCAAAGCCGGTATTCTGACCGATAATGCTGCCAGATATAAAGTTCCTGTCTATTATGTCAACCAGGTTGGAGCAAATACCGAGCTGATTTTTGACGGAGGATCCATGGTCGTGAATCCCTCCGGAATTATCAGCCGTATGAAACTGTTTGAGGAAGACTTCTGCCTGTATGATACGGCTGATATTTTGGCTGCAAAGGCTGAATCAGTTTCGATTCCAAAACCGGAGGAAATTTCTTTGATATATGATGCGCTGATTTTAGGTATCCGGGATTATTTCAGAAAATCAGGACTGAAATCGGCCATTGTTGGACTGTCTGGCGGTATTGATTCCGCAGTTACACTGGTTCTGGCTACACGTGCCTTAGGGCCTTCCAATCTTCGTGCGTTACTGATGCCATCACAATATTCCTCCGAACATTCCGTGATGGATGCAATAACATTGACCCGTAATCTTGGTGTACGGTACGATATCATTGATATCCGTGATATATTCTCCCAGTATGTCCAGTCGCTGAATACGGTGTTCAGAGGTATGCCTGAGGATCTTACTGAAGAGAATATCCAGGCCCGCATTCGGGGTAACCTCCTCATGGCTCTGTCAAATAAATTTGGCAATATGGTTTTGAATACCTCCAATAAGAGCGAGGCTGCCGTTGGTTATGGAACTTTATATGGAGATATGAACGGAGGCCTTTCAGTGCTTGGGGATGTGTACAAGTCAGATGTTTATCGTCTGGCTGTCTATATTAACCGGGATCGGGAAATCATACCGCAGAACTCAATTACAAAATCCCCTTCAGCTGAATTGCGTCCCGATCAGAAAGATTCTGATACTTTACCTGAGTATGCCATACTGGACAAAGTGCTCTTCAATTATATCGAGCTGAAAAAATCGGCTGACGAGATAATCCGGTTGGGAATTGACCAGCATGTTGTTGAGAAGGTCATACATCTGGTAAACCTGAATGAATACAAAAGATATCAGACTCCGCCTGTATTGAGAATTTCAACCAAGGCATTCGGACCGGGAAGAAAGATGCCTTTAGTGGCGAGGTATTGAGAGGGACGAGGGACAAGTCATTTATTAATAAACAAGAGCTTTTCATTATTGAAACGGATAATGTCGTTATCCAGCATCCATTGCATCACCTCAATAAGCTTATCGCGATTAACTGGAACGCGCTCGGACAGATTTTCAGGTGAAAGAGGCTCCAGGGAAAGAACAGATAATATTTCGTCCCGGATCAGGTCGAATTCATCCTGCCGAAGCGCCAATTCCTTTTTCATTTTGCAGACATCGCATTCGCCACAGGGTGGTGAGTCAGATTCCCCAAAATACTCCAGTAAAAGCTGACTTCTGCATTTATCTCTTGATACAGAATAGTTTAATATGGCATTGGCACGTTCTACATACCTTTCCTTTCTTGTCTGGTAGTTCTCCCTGGATATATAGAGGGATTTATCATCGAGGCGCTCTTCGATATAAGATACCATGGGGCAGCGTTTCTGCGGCAGATAGCTGATCACGCTCAGGGCAACCAGTTTATTAAGGTATTGCCTTACAACATCCTGATCAACATTGGCTCTTTTTGCCAGCATTGTTTCATCAATGGTTGTATATTCTGTAAAAACACCTGAATAGGAACGAAGTATTAACTTGATAAATACATCAAAAAGGGAATTTGAAACCTGAAACCGGTAAAGGTCGTCGCGGTTGAGGAGGAATTTAATTCTGGAAGGATTGTTAATCTCCTCGGTAAGTTCGATGTATCCTTCGAGCTCCAGTAGCTTCAGACTGCTGAATGCTGTGAACACGGAAAGCCTGTAAGTCCTGGAGAAATCATTGATGTTAAAATCATATGACAAACCCTTTCCTGAACCTAAAGGGATTTGCAGATAGTTACCAAGGGCAGCATAGGTTTTTTTAATGGTTTCTATATCGGGAAAACTGACCTGAATACGTTGGCTGACTGCAATGCTGTCGGAGGGGGAGGAGATGAGAATCGCGAATGATTTATTACCGTCTCTTCCGGCCCGGCCGGCTTCCTGAAAATACGCCTCCGGGGAATCGGGGAGGTCGGTGTGGATAACAAAACGGACATCAGACTTATCGATTCCCATTCCAAAGGCATTGGTGGCCACAATAATCCGTATTTTTCCAATAGTCCAGTTTTGCTGAACATCGCTCCTTGCCTTATGTTCCATTCCGGCATGATAAAAAGCTGAAGAAATTCCTTCCTGAATGAGAAACCGCGAAATTTCAACACTCTTTCGTCGGCTGCGAACGTATACAATTCCGATTCCCTTCAGTTTTTTCACCATTTCAACAACCTCACGATCCTTGTTTTCGGAATACTTAACTGCATAGATAAGGTTTTCACGCCTGAAGCTGGTCTTCAGCAGGTTTTTCTCCCGAAAAAGCAATTTTTGCTGGATGTCCTCAATTACTTTTCTGGTTGCCGTGGCTGTTAAGGCAAGTACAGGTACCTGCGGATGAAACTGACGTAATTCCGAAATCTTCAAATAGGAAGGCCTGAAGTCATAACCCCATTGGGAAATGCAATGAGCCTCATCAACTGTAATAAGATTGACAAGCATTTCCTGAAATCTTATTCTGAACAATTCCGAACCTATACGTTCGGGTGAAATATACAGGAATTTATAACCTCCATAAAGGCAGTTGTTCAGGGCAATCTCAATTTCCTCCCTGGTGCAGCCTGAATGAACGGCCACTGCTTTGACCTGTAATTTTCTTAAATTATCAACCTGATCCTTCATTAAGGCAATCAGGGGTGTTATCACCACGCATAATCCGTTAATACTGAGGGCAGGAACCTGAAATGTAAGAGATTTTCCGCCACCGGTTGGCATCAGGCCAAGTGTATCCTTACCCGATAATACCGAGCGGATAATATCTTCCTGCAAAGGCCGGAAAGAACTGTATCCCCAATACTTCTGCAGGGTATTAAGATAGTTTGTTATCATAAGCCGGATGCTTAATCATTACCTGAGAACGATACAGATTGGAAGCCGAGCTTAATTATTATTTTCAATTCAATATTACTTCTTTTTTTGTAATTTCGCACAATTTATAATTACCGTCATGAAAAACCTCTCCGATAAAATCATATCAGAAGCCTTAACATTTGATGATGTTTTACTCGTACCGGGATATTCAAATGTCCTGCCTCGTGATGTGGATATTACTACGCAACTTACACGCAATATTAAGCTGAATGCCCCGATTGTATCGGCTGCAATGGACACCGTAACTGAAGCAGTTATGGCTATTGCCATTGCCAGAGAGGGAGGTATTGGAGTTGTTCACAAAAACATGAGTGTTGAAGATCAGGCCAAACATGTTAAAACTGTAAAGCGGGCAGAAAACGGAATGATCTTTGACCCAATTACCATTAAACCTGATGCTTCTGTTGGTGACGCGTTGAACCTGATGAAAGAGTATAAGATCGGCGGAATTCCGGTTGTGGACAGGCTGCATAAGCTGGTTGGCATTGTTACCAACCGCGACTTGCGGTTCGAACAGGAGTTAGGCAAGCCCATCAAGCAGGTTATGACTGCTGAGAACATCATAACTACGAGCCAGGAAACCGATTTGGAAAAGGCAGCTGACATTCTGCAGAATTATAAGATTGAAAAGCTTCCGGTTGTGGATGAAAGCAACCGCCTGATCGGGTTGATCACCTATAAGGATATTACAAAAGCCAAGGATCGTCCAAATGCCTGTAAGGATTCCATGGGCAGGCTGAGGGTTGCCGCCGCAGTGGGTATCACCAAGGATTCTTATGATCGCATGGAAGCTCTTATTAAGGCAGATGTTGATGCAATCGTTATTGATACGGCCCATGCTCATTCAAAAGGTGTTATTGAAACCCTTAAAAATGCCAAAAAACGGTTCAGCGGCATCGACATTATTGTGGGTAATATTGCCACAGCCGAAGCAGCTGCTGATTTGCTGAAGGCAGGTGCCGACGGGGTAAAGGTGGGAATAGGGCCGGGATCGATATGCACTACCCGTGTAATAGCCGGAGTTGGAGTCCCGCAGTTATCTGCCATTTTCAATGTGGCTTATGCGCTGAAGGGTACAGGATTACCCATCATCGCCGATGGCGGTATCCGTTATTCCGGTGATATGGTGAAGGCTATAGCTGCCGGTGCCAGCTCAATTATGGCCGGCTCATTATTTGCAGGTGTTGAAGAGTCACCTGGAGAAGCCATCATTTATAACGGTCGTAAATACAAATCGTACCGGGGCATGGGCTCTATCGAGGCTATGCAGCAGGGATCAGGCGACCGATATTTCCAGGACCCTGAAGAAGATATTAAAAAGCTTGTTCCGGAAGGTATTGTTGCCCAGGTTCCCTTTAAAGGTTCACTTTCAGAAGTTGTTTACCAGATGACAGGAGGTCTCAGGGCAGGCATGGGATATTGCGGAGCAGCCAGCATTCCTGATTTAATGAATGCCAGTTTCGTTCGGGTAACCAGCTCGGGAGTTGCAGAAAGCCATCCCCATGATGTGACCATAACACGGGAGGCGCCTAATTACAGCAGGTAATTCGCTTAAAACCTAAATCCAATGGTAAAAGTACCTTTTTATTTCTGGTTGTTGATTTCAATTCCTTTACCGGCCAGCCCGCAGGATGAGGCCTTGCTGACCATTGACAATCAACCTGTTATGCGATCGGAGTTTGAACGGGTTTACCGCAAAAATAACAGTATACAGGGACTGGAAATCAAGACATCTGCCGAATACCTTGAACTGTTCATCAATTTCAAGCTTAAAGTTCATGAGTCCAGACAGCTTGGATATGATACCATACAGGCCTACCGAAAGGAGTTGGCAGGCTATAGGGATCAGTTGGCCAAACCATATTTACAGGACAGATCACTGATCGACAGGTTGTTACATGAGGCATACTATCGAACAGTTAATGAGGTAAGTGCAAGTCATATCATGGTGAAGTTACATTCCAATCCTGTACCTGCAGATACTTTCAGCGCTTATACCCGTGCCATGGAAATCAGAAATCGCCTGATGGCAGGGGAACTTTTTGAGAAAATTGCCAGGGAGGAGTCGGATGATCCTTCAGGTAAAATCAATGAGGGTTATCTGGGATGGTTCTCTGCGTTTGCAATGGTGCTTCCGTTTGAGAATGCTGTGTACAGTCTTCAGGAGGGTGAGCTTTCAAATCCTGTAAGGTCACGCTATGGTTACCATATTGTCAGGTTAAACGGTAAAAGGCCGTCACTAGGCGAAATAAAACTTGCACATATTATGGTCAGGGCAGCCCGGAATGAAAGTCCTGACATGATAAGCAAAGCCAAAGAAAAAATCGATACATGTTATCAAATGTTACAGACCGGCAGCCAGTTTGTCGATGTGTTAAAACAGCATTCCGAAGATGCAAACTCGGCACAGAGCGGCGGGCAGATGCGATGGCTTCGTGCAGGTGAGCTGCCGCCTAATATTGAAACACTTGTTTTTGCATTGCCGAATATCGGTGATTATACTGTCCCTGTCCAATCCGACTACGGATGGCATATTTTCCGGCTCGAAGGTAAAAGGCAGATTGCTCCTTACGATGAGCTGAAAAAACAACTCGAAGAGAGAATAAATGCCGATGAACGGGGCAGAATGATTGAGCAATCATTTATTTCCGGACTCAAAATTGACTACGATTTTATTGATTATCCTGAGAATATCACTGCATTGGCCTCCCTTATGGATAGCTCTATTTATTCAGGCAGCTGGAATAGTGCCATGGCAGGTGATTTGATCGAACCGGTCTTCTCGATCAACCATAAGGAATATACGCAGAAAAACCTGGCCGACTTTGTTTCACAAATCAAACGTTACCGGTTGAACGAATCAATTATCTCAATTGTCATTGAGAAATGTGATGAACTGGTAAACAAAGAACTGATTGCCCTTGAGAAAAGCCGTCTCGAAGAAAAATACCCTGAATTCAGATTTCTCATGGAAGAGTATCATGACGGCATCTTGCTTTTTAATATTATGGATGAGAGGATATGGAGCAAAGCTGTTCGTGATACAGTTGGTTTGATGGAATTCCATGCACAGCATATAATGGATTACATGTGGAAAGAACGTGCCGATGTATCCGTTTATACGATACGGGATGAATCTTATCTGAAAATGACCAGGAAATTGGCCAGAAAAAGAATTGAAATGAAGTGGCCGGCTGCTGAAATGGTAAAGATGATCTGCCCGCAGGATAACGTAGCCTGCGTAGATATTACCGACCATACCTATGAAAGGGGAGATCCGGATGAGCTTATTGAATTTGACTGGAAAAAGGGATTCACTAAGATTTCCGGCAAGGCTGATCCCGCCAGCATTATCGTGGTAAATGAGATTCGTCCGCCCGTTCCGAAATCATTCAATGAATCACGGGGACAGGTAACCGCTGATTATCAGAATTTCCTTGATCAGCAATGGATCGGGATTCTGAGAGACAAATATCCTGTTTCCGTTAATCAATCAGTTCTGGAACAAATCCATTAAGGGAGTAAACTGATGAAGCCTTTATTCATTATCCTCGTCACCATTCTTCTTTTGGGGTGTAAAAGTCAACCTGAACATAAAAATGAAAAACCACTGGCCAGGGTTTTCAACAATTATTTATATCCTGAAGATCTAATCAATGTGGTGCCTGCCGGTATATCTGCTTCGGATAGTGCCACTTTGGCCAGGGATTTCATTGAAAAATGGATTCGGAATCAACTATTACTTAATAAAGCAGAGGGCAACCTGACGGAAGCCGAGAAAAATGTTAAGCTCCAGATGGAAAGTTATCGCAGCTCCTTACTGATATATGCCTATCAGCAGAGTTATCTGCGCCAAAAACTTGATACAGTTGTGACTTTTCAGGAGATGGAGGAATACTATACCCAGAACAAGTCGAATTTTATTCTGAACGAGACTATGTTTAAGGGACTTTTTATTCAGGTACCGGTTAATGCTCCGGAAATTTATAAACTAAGGCAATGGTACCGGTCTGATGACACAGCAAGTATTAAAAAACTGGAAGGTTACTGTTTTGAGTTTGCAAGAGTTTATGATGATTTTGGTGAGGACTGGGTTAAACTCAGTGAAGTTATGCAAATGATACCATCGGGCGCCGGATCGGCTCAAAACAGTTTGCAGTATCGTAAATATTTGGAAACCAGGGATAATGATTACTTGTATTTCTTACATGTAAAAGAAATAATTCCTGAAGGTACGGTTTCTCCTTTTGAACTCGTTAAAGATGATGTTCATTACATTATTCTGAATAAGCGGAAAATTCTGCTTATCAACGAGCTTGAGTTAAACATCCTTTCGGATGCACAAAACCATGATTATTTCACTATATACCAGTAATAGCATGATACGGACGTTTTCTTTAATTCTTTTTTTATTGGTGTTCGGATTGCCAGTCACATTCGGACAATCCTGGATTGTTGACGAAGTTGTTGCAGTTGTAGGAGACAAGAAAATTCTCTATTCCGATATTGAACAGGGCTATCTCCAGCTAAAGGCAGAGGATAACAAAGTTGATGAAAGTACCAAATGCACTATTTTTGAGCAATTGCTTATGCAAAAGCTTCTACTGAATCAGGCTGAGGTAGATAGTATCGAAGTTACAGATTCCCAGGTTGACGCTGAACTGGATAATCGAATGCAGTATTTTATCAATGCGATAGGATCGGAAGAAAAGCTGGAGGATTATTTTAATAAATCCACCATTGAAATCAAGCAGGATTTCAGGGGTGATATCCGTGAACAGCTGTTAACGAGGCAGATGAGATCGAAAATAACCGAGGGGCTCTCGGTTACACCCTCTGAGGTAAAAGCCTATTATAAGAGTCTTCCTGCCGACAGTCTGCCATACATTGATGCCGAGGTCGAGTATAACCAGATTCTCATCTATCCCAAATCGAGTGAACAGGCCATTATTAATGTCCGTGAACAGTTGCTTGTACTCCGGGAGAGGATCAGTAACGGAGAGAGCTTTGCTACACTGGCTGTTATTTATTCCGAAGATCCGGGATCTGCCACAAGAGGTGGTGATATTGGCTGGCTGGCCAAAGCAGAACTTGATCCTGAATATGCCAAAGCCGCTTTTGCCCTGAAAAAGGGGGCAATTTCGAGAATTGTGGAATCTTCGTTCGGATTTCACGTTATACAATGCCTTGACCGGACGGATGACAGGGTTCATACCAGGCATATCCTTTTGCGTCCGAAAATTGCAGCTGATGAAAAAACGCAGACAATTGAAAAACTGGATAGTATTGTAAGGAAAGTTCGTCTGGATTCACTGAGATTTGAGATTGCGGCCTTAATGTACAGCCAGGATGAGGACACACGGGTGAACGGCGGACAGGCTGTAAACATGTTCCGCGGAGGCGTTCGCTGGCGGATGGATGAATTTGAACCCGCAGAGTACAGGATCATTAATAACCTTAAGGTAGGTGAGATTTCCGATCCTTACCAGGCAACCGATTCAAAGGGGAAACTGGTGTATAAGGTAATATGGCTGAAAAACCGTACCAATCCTCATGTCGGTAACCTGAAGGAAGATTATAATCTTTTCAAATCCAGGACATCCAGCATCAAGCAAAATGAGATTGTCAACAGGTGGGTGGAAGATAAGATAAAAACAACATATATCCGGATTTCCGACAAATACCACGGGTGTCCGTTCGAGTTGGAAGGTTGGCTGAAATAACGGTCCGGCCTTTTCCGACGATGAAACCTTAAATACAGCTCTTTGTTGAAAACTTGCAGATACTGCATATGCCTGACGGTAAGCCTTGTGATCCTGTCGCACTGTATTGCTCAACCGCCCCAGATGGTAGAGCAGAAAGCAGATTATATGGAATATGATCAGGACATTGCAGGAGGGGCCTACAGGTTAATAGCAAATGTGGTGTTCACGCATGAAGGGGCACTGATGTATTGTGACAGCGCTTATTTTTATCCCAACACCAACTCCCTGGACGCATTTAGCCGGGTTCATATAAATCAGGCTGATACGCTTAATCTCTATGGCGATTTCCTGCATTACGATGGAAATACAAGGATAGCGGAAGTTCGCCGAAATGTCAGGCTCCTGGGCAGGAACACCAAACTTACCACCAATGAACTTGATTTTGACCTGGGGAGGAATGTCGGATATTATACCCGGCATGCTGATATCGAAAGCGGGGATAATCAGCTGAGCAGTATGCAGGGTTATTATTATTCCAATCAGCAGATGTATTACTTCCGTGATTCGGTAGTATTGACGAATCCAGACTATACCATTTACTCCGACACCCTCAGATATCATACACCCACACGCATTGCATATTTCTACGGGCCGACAGAAATTATTAGTGACAGCAGTTATATTTACTGTGAAGATGGCTGGTATAATACCGAGACGGATAAGTCGATGCTGAAAGAAAAAGCCCTGGTAAAGAATAAAAACCAGATTATCAGGGGTGATAGCCTGTATTATGAAAGGGAAACCGGATTTGGTGTGGGATACTCACATGTCGAGTTGTTTGATGAGGTGCAGAATATCATCCTCAGAGGCAATCACGCTGTGATATACCAGGACACAGATCGGGCTTTACTGACAGATAGTGCTCAGTTCATCTATATTACCCAGGATGATTCTCTGTATATCCATGCCGATACATTAAGGTCATTACCAGACTCAGCAGGAAACAGGCAACTCCTGGCTTATTACGGGGTCAGGGTGTTTAAATCGGACCTGCAGGGCATCTGTGATTCGTTGTATTATTCTACAACGGATTCCATCTTACGGCTATATGAGAAACCGGTTCTCTGGTCAGGGACCAACCAGCTTTCTGCGGATTATATCGAAATATGGACCAGAAATAAGCAGATTGACCAACTGCATATGCAGCAGATGGCCTTTATTATTAACCAGGAAGATTCCGGTAAATTCAACCAGATCAAGGGCCGGTCGATGATCGGCTATTTCAGGAATAACGAATTATTTAAGATTGTGACCAAAGGAAATGGTCAAACGGTATATTATGCCAGAGACAACAATGAACTGATCGGTGTGAACATTGCCCAGAGTTCAGATCTGACGATCTGGTTAAAAGACAACAAACCGGAAAAAATCTCCTTTCGGGTGAAACCCGTTGGGACCTTATATCCGCTTGATGCGGCGCCCAGAGAGGAACTCATTTTAAGAGACTTTAAATGGCTCGATTATTTGAGGCCAAAGAAAAGGGAAGATATATTTAAAAATGAAAAAAGATAATAATAGTTAATACTCGTCTTCGTTGAAAAAGAAATCGTCTTTGCTTGGGTAATCCGGCCACAGATCCTCAATACTCTCATAAATTTCACCTTCATCCTCAATTTCCTGCAGATTCTCTATAACTTCAAGCGGAGCACCTGAACGTATGCCAAAGTCAATTAATTCTTCCTTGGTGGCTGGCCAGGGTGCATCCTCCAGTTTGGAAGCTAATTCAAGGGTCCAGTACATATGAGCAAAACTTTATTGTGACCTTAACTGAAAAATTGTGCAAATATAAATAAATATATAAGAATTACAACCTCGGTTTCCAGGGTATATCTTCCTGCTGAAAATCCCGTAAAATATTGCGGGACAATACAAAAAGATAATCCGATAACCGATTGACATACTTTATTACGGTTTCAGGTACAAAAAGTTCTGCTGATAGCCGGATAATTTGTCTTTCAGCTCGACGGCATACAGTACGGGCAATATGGCACTGGGATGATATTACATGTCCTCCAGGTAATACAAATGATTTCAACTGATGCAGGTTTATTTCCATATTGTCAATGGCGGTTTCCAGGCTTACAATATCAGATTCACGGATCTCCGGTATCCTCACCCCACAATCGTCACAGTCAGATGCCAGGATAGATGCACAGGTCATCAGCCTGTCCATTATTTCAAGAAGGTAGTCCTTAACCGGTCCGCCCCCTATCATATCACGAATCATTCCGATATGCGCCATGAGCTCGTCCACTGTCCCGTATGCTTCAATACGGCTATGTGTTTTCGGGACAGGCTTACCGCCGACAAGGGTTGTTTTCCCTTTGTCACCGGTTCGGGTATAGATTTTCATGTTCCTGCCTGAATAAGTTGTATGCTATAGTTTATAAGAAAATCCGATAAGAAAGTTAAAACGCTGTGAAGGATACTGGTTCCAGATCATGTAACTTCTGTCGGCCAGATTATATGCATCTGCAAATATTGTCAGTACTTTTGAAAAGTGGTAATTCAGATTGAGATTGATATCGGCAACCGGGTTCAGTTTAACCATACCCTCGGAATGCTGATAATTTGGTACCCATCGGTTTCCGGTGATGGTAACATCCAATCCGGTCGAAAACTTACTGCTGAATTTATAGGTTGCATTTAATCCCATTTCAAAATCAGGCTTATGCCAGGGTTTTACCTGATCAAATGTTTTGTAATCAAAATACTTGCCATCGATCAGAAATTCAAAAGAGCCTGAAGGCTGAACACCCAGCTGGGCATGGTAAGTTATCAGATCAATGTCGTCATATACACCCGTAAACTTGTTTTCCATTGGGACAAGCGCGGATGTGTCATTAACAAAAAAATGATAGTTCTTAAATATGGTATAGCTGATATCGGCCCTGAACTGAACCACTGAACTTATGCTGCCTTTCAGTCCGCCATAGGCGACGAGGTTTTTACTGTCGTTTTTCAGACTGGTTCCCGGGATGATAAAGTGATTCTCTTTCAGGATATTCCTGTAACTGTTCTTACGGAGTTCTCCGGAAAGACCTATAAACGGGACAAGAACATTTTCAATGATGATAATATCCAGATTTACCCTGGGATATACATAGAAACTGGTAATTTCAATGTGGTCGGCTACAGCTTCAAATCCAAGCATGAAATGCCAGTCGTTGCTTTTTTTACTGATCCAGGGATTGAATCTGAAGATGGTATTGATGATGGAATCTTCTGCCCCGTTCAGCTTTGAATAGTCCAGTGATAAATCGAGTCCCCACAGTATTCCATAAATATCCTTATTCAATCCTGCTTTAATCACGGAATTGAATTCATTATACTTCTGTTTATCAACTAAGTAGTCAAGGCTGGCTGAAATATTATAATTGAGTTGTACATCACTGGCATTGCCGGAGGCAATACCCAGGTCAACACCTCCCAGGTAATTCCTTTGCCTGGTGCTGTCGCGGTCTATATCGGGGAATGGCACGCTGAATAATTCCGTATTATAACCGTAATAGTTGAAGGCATTCTGGTCCAAACGAAGATTTCCTGAAAGGGTGGTTTTTGGATAAAACCTCTTTCCGTAAAGATTGATGTTATTCACCACATACCCGGCAGGAACCTTATGGTTGTTGGGCAAACTGATTTTCCCATGAGAAGATTTGTGGTACAGATAGGCCCCGTAAGTAAAATCCTTCGATCTGAGGTTACTGATGTTAAAAGCGATCAGCGGGGTATTATAATTGCCCATGGCCAGTTTAAGCCAACTGTTATATATCTTGGGAAGTGAGGTGGTGACCGTTTTGGCAGCCTTGATAGGGTTAGGCACAAAGCTGTTCTCCAGTTGTTTGGGTGCTATGGTGTAATTAAAATGAGGCGGTTTGGATTCAACATCTTCCGTTGAAGGTAAAAAGCTGTATTTGGAAGCATCTGAAAGAGTAGGCTCATATGGCCGCACCACATAAACATCTTTGTTTAACTCCTGTGCGGCTGTCTGCACTGATGGTATGATCACAAAAACTAACGCTGACAATACAGCTGACAGGAATGTTTTTGCTTTTCTTGTCATATTACTTTTCATAATGTATTCCCGGATATATTTCATCGTATATCTTAAATCTTGAATCTTAAATCTTGAATCATTCTTTAATCTCAATCTCATCCTCCTCCTCATTACCTGCTTTTTTGGCAACACTCTGTTTGTCAGTCAGCTGTTTTCTTTTTGCCTGTGCTTCTGCAAGAATACCGTCATCTGATTTTTCGTAATAATCGATCAGGCTCTGCAGGGTTTGAATGGCCTGGAAATCATCTCCCTTATCCCTGAAAATATCTGCCCAGAGCAGAAAGCTTTTCGCCATCCAGTACTGGTGAGGCGTGGTGAGATCGGAAAACTCGGTAATAACCTTTTCTGCATTATCAGGTTCTTTTCGCTGGTAATATATTTCAGCTATCCGGTATTTTGATTCTGCACCTTCTGCACTTTTAACTTCTTTGGCCACCTTTTTAAATTCCTCGAGGGCAAGCATCTGCCGGTCACGGGCCAGCAAAGCCCTTGCCTTTGCAAACCTGGTTTCCCGTTCCTGCTCAGGCGTAAGCCTTTCTAAAAGCAGAACTCTGTCGGTCATGTCAATTACCCTGTCATTGTTGCCGAGTTGGGAGTAACACCTGATAAGTCCCATCCGGGCTTCCAGAAGATTGCTTTTTATCTCGGCTTCTGCTTCAAGCTGTGCGTAATAATCTGCCGCGGCAGCATAATCCCTGTTCCGGAACTTGATTCTTGAGGCCCCGAGCAATGCCGGTTCGGTAAACCTGCTTTTTGGATGAGCTATTACATAGTCGAACGATTGCAGGGC
>Ga0299915_10000320_pt1 | contig 37519 bp, 40 predicted proteins | sample RVTome_13_FD_200263 | JGI IMG/M metagenome (GOLD analysis project Ga0299915, IMG submission 200263) | Soil microbial communities from uranium-contaminated site in the Upper Colorado River Basin, Wyoming, United States - RVT92D227 (version 2) ...
CTACCTTTTGGTATATAAACCAATTATATGCTTCGTAATATTTAAACTCAATTAGCCTCCTCCTTCTTTATTCTCATTGTTTAGATAGTGCTATGAATAGTCAAACATCTTCTACTAGGTAATGCGTATATGCTGTCATCTAAATATATTGGTGTTATGCTGGGTTCCTCCAAGTTGTAATTGACATTTCATGATATTCTGCCTAGTATGTCACTTATGGTTATCTACCATCCACAACCTGATGAACAACGGCAGATGCTTAAAGACGCTCACCATAAATGTGAGTGTACCCACAGATCACATCCTTCTGGACGATGCACAAGAGGAGTCAACACGAAATCTATCATTTTGTGGAACAGTAGGATGGCTGAAATGAACGATGATCGTGATGACCTGAAAATATATTGCCGCCGTTGTCGTGTTAAAGGCCATTTTTTGCATCAGTCAAAACTTTGACCACTTCTTAATTTTTCGACCAGTATTTCAAGCCTTATTTCCAAGTTTGCGGTGGTAAGTCTTCTATAGTAATCAAACCTTCTTCATCTTTATGGTTTATGGTAGTCTGTGTCTGAAGTTCCAGCGAAGTCAAAGGTTTTGCAATTATGCATTGCAATTTAACCGGCGATAGGTGTTATAATTTCACTGCAGCAAATTTGGAGCTGGAAAAGCAGCCAGCCTCATTTGCCACTGATACTGAAGCAGTGTAAAATATTAAAACAATACTTATATAAATGGGTAAAAATGGACACAGGTACTTGGAAAGTTAAAACGGGCTTAGCCCAGATGCTCAAGGGCGGCGTCATCATGGACGTGGTCACACCGGAGCATGCCAAAATCGCCGAAGACGCCGGAGCCTGCGCCGTCATGGCGCTGGAGCGGGTGCCGGCAGACATCAGAGCTGCCGGTGGTGTTGCCCGCATGGCTGACCCGACCGTAATCACCGCCATAATGGAAGCGGTGAGCATCCCGGTGATGGCCAAATGCCGCATCGGGCATTTTGTCGAAGCCCAGGTGCTGGAAGCGCTGGGTGTCGACTTCATCGACGAATCTGAGGTGCTGACACCGGCTGACGAAAGCCACCACATCTGGAAACACGATTTCAAAGTCCCCTTCGTCTGCGGCTGCCGTGACTTAGGCGAAGCCCTGCGCCGAATCGCAGAAGGCGCCGCCATGATCCGCACCAAGGGCGAGGCCGGCAGCGGCAATATCGTCGAAGCCGTAAGGCACATGCGGGCAGTTCAAGATAGCATACGCAAAATCCAGGGCATGCCTGTGGACGAGCTTACCGCCGAAGCCAAAAATCTGGGTGCACCTCTGGGGCTGGTGGTGGAAATAAACAAAACAGGAAAGCTGCCCGTGGTCAATTTCGCCGCCGGCGGCGTAGCTACGCCGGCAGATGCCGCGCTGATGATGCAACTGGGCGCCGATGGCATATTCGTCGGCTCGGGCATTTTCAAGTCCAGCGACCCGGCGTCAAGGGCCAAAGCCATTGTCAAAGCTACCACACACTACAAAGACCCGGCAATAATTGCCGAGGTATCTAAAGCGCTGGGTGAAGCCATGCCCGGGCTGGACATAAAGACCATCCCCCCGGAAGAATTATTGGCCACCAGAGGCTGGTAGAGTGAAAATAGGCGTTCTGGCTCTGCAGGGGGCTGTGGCTGAACATATAGAAATGCTATCCGCTTTAGGCACAGAAGCTATCCCCGTCCGCTTATCCTCTGAACTCGATGGCTTAGACGCGCTGATAATCCCGGGTGGAGAAAGTACCACCATCGGCAAACTACTGTCTGACTACGGTTTGATTGAGCCGATTCGAAAGCTCGCCAGTCAAGGCTTCCCCATTTTTGGAACCTGTGCCGGACTGGTACTTCTGGCCAGAAAAGTACCCAACCTGCAAGTGGAAACCATCAGCGCCATGGACATCGAGGTAGAACGCAATGCCTTCGGCAGACAGGTAGACAGCTTCGAGACCGACCTGCAGATACCGGCTCTGGGCGATGGGAATTTCCACGGCGTCTTCATCCGAGCGCCGATAATCGAAAAAGCCGAACGCGGTGTTGAAATATTATGTAAATTAAATGGCAACCCGGTGGCGGTCAGGCAAGGCAAGCTGCTCGCCTGTGCCTTCCACCCGGAACTGACCGATGATTCGAGGTTTCACAAGTACTTCCTCGATCTTGTTAATAACACCACCCGTCATTCTGAGGGAGCTCCGATTGCATCGGAGCGACCGAAGAATCTCTCCCCAATTAAACCACACAAAGAACCTGGAGATCCTTCGCCCCGAATTACATCGGGGCTCAGGATGACATGCAAAGGCCACTCAGGAGAAGATGTTTGCAAAAAGTAATTGCTGACGACTTAGACGCCCTGCTTGGTGTCCTGCCAACCCACATCCGTCAGGCGCTTCTTGAACAACCTGACAGCAGCGAGTTACTTGAAGTAGTCCTTGATCTCGGTCGTCCTCCCGAAGCCCGCTATCCGCAAAGGGAAATAATCCTCAGCACCAAAGAGGTCACAGATTCAGATATCGAACATGTGGTCTCCCGCATCGGCAGCTTCAGCGGTGACAACCGCGCCGGCATCGAGCGCACACTACATCGAATCTCCGCTATGCGCAATCGCAAGGGACGCATAGTAGGCTTGACCTGCCGGGTGGGCAGAGCTGTCTTCGGCACAGCGAAAATCATCATGGACCTCGTTGAGTCAGGCAAAAGCGTGCTGCTCCTGGGCAGACCCGGCATCGGCAAAACAACCATGCTCCGGGAGGTAGCCCGGGTGCTGGCGGATGACTTCAAAAAGCGGGTAATCGTCGTCGACACCTCCAACGAAATCGCTGGTGACGGTGACATACCCCATCCCGCCATAGGCCATACCCGGCGTATGCAGGTACCTACACCGACCATGCAGCACGCGGTCATGATTGAAGCCGTGGAAAACCACATGCCCGAGGTTATCATCATCGATGAAATAGGCACCACCCTGGAGGCTGAAGCAGCTCGGACCATTGCTGAACGCGGCGTCCAGCTCATTGGCACTGCTCATGGTAATACTTTAGATAACTTAATGATGAACCCCACCCTGTCCGACCTCATCGGCGGCATTCAAACAGTGACCCTGGGAGATGAGGAAGCCAGAAGACGGCATACGCAGAAATCAATTCTGGAGCGCAAGGCACCACCCACCTTCGATATAGTCGTCGAAATTCTGGAACGCGACAAAGTGACTGTCCACCCGGATGTAGGCCAGGCTGTAGATGATGTCCTTCACGGCAGACCTCAGGAAACCGAAATCCGCTGGCTCGATGAAAACGGTGAAGTGAGAAGGGATAAGTCGACAGCTTCCCACGTCTTAAACAAGAAGGAGCCAATACCAAAAAAAGAGGGCTTCCGGATATACCTTTTCGGCCTCAACCGCTCCAAGCTGGAAGAGGCCGCCAGGGAGAAGGGAATCACCCTCGAGTTTACCAATGAACTGGCAAAGAGCAACTTATTGCTTACCTCCAAGAACTATTATCGCCGCAAACCACAGAAGATAAGGGATGCCGAGATAGCCGGCATTCCCATCTACGCCGTCAAAAGCAATAACATTCCCCAACTAAGACAATGCCTCGACACTATATACACGCCGCAAAAAGACACGCCCATCAATTCCGCCATTGATGAAGCTGAAAAGGCGATTACACAGGTAAAAGAAGGCAAGGGACCCGTAGAGCTGAGCCCGCAGAACGCCTACATCCGCCGTTTACAGCATCTCGTAGCCGAACGCCACAGCCTGGCTTCACACAGCCTGGGCAAAGAACCCAAAAGAAGAGTACAGATTCTAAAAGGCTAAGACAGCCTTTATTTTACTTGCCACTCCCCGACTGTATCGGGGCTGGCAATAAACGGGAAAATTAGACAAGCAGGGAGAGGCAAAACTTGAGCTTATTCATCACCTTTGAGGGCAGTGAAGGCTGCGGTAAGAGCACACAGGCCAGAGCACTGTGGAGAAAGCTTGTTCGCCTGAATATCCCCGCAGTGCTGACCCACGAGCCGGGAGGCACGGCCCTGGGCAATCAGCTCAGGCACACACTCAAAAGGGGGCGCCAGGATAAAATTTCTCCCCTGGCCGAGCTATTTCTTTTTGCCGCCTGCCGCATACAACTGGTAACCGAGGTGATTCGTCCCGGCCTGCAGCAAGGCAAAGTGGTCATCTGCGACCGCTTCGCCGACTCCACAACCGCCTACCAGGGCTACGGCCGCGGACTGAACCTCGACACCATCAAAAAAATCAACCAGTTAGCTACACAAGAAGTCAAGCCCGATCTCACCATATTGCTGGACATTCCCACCCAAAAAGGACTGGGACGCAAGTCGGCAACAAACGACCGCTTCGAAGCCGAAGACATCGCCTTCCACAACAAAGTAAGAGACGGCTATCTAAAGTTAGCTGCCAGAGAGCCTGAGCGCTGGCTGGTCATAGACGCTACATTGCCACGAGCTGAAATCGGTAAAATTATCTGGGACAGGGTTAACCAACTAATTCAGGCAGAAAAAACCTAGGCATGGATAAGGTAGCTGTAGCCTTAAGCGGCGGCGTTGATTCCGCAACAGCAGCTTTTCTGCTAAAAAAAGCCGGCTACGAAGTCATCGGCCTGACCACGCACTTGTGGTCTGATGAAGAGGCGATGCCGGGGAAGCGGCACTCCTGCCCATCAACATCAAATATCCGTGACGCCGAGCTTGTCTGCCAAAGGCTCGGTATATCTTTCCACCTCACAGATTTGGAGAACGAGTTCAAACAATATGTAATCGACTATTTCTGCACCGAATATGCACGAGGACGGACGCCGAATCCGTGCACTGTCTGTAACCGGTACATAAAATTCGGCTTCCTTCTCGACCAGGCTCTTTCCCTCGGCGCTGACTACTTAGCCACCGGCCATTACGCCAGAATTGAACACTACAATGGCACCTACCACCTGCTCAAAGGTGTTGACCCGGACAAAGACCAGTCTTACATGCTTTATACACTGGGACAGGACAAGCTCAGCCGCGTGCTCTTCCCTCTGGGCGATTACACAAAGGACCAGGTTCGAGAGCTAGCCCGCAAAAACGGCTTACCCACCGCCGGCAAGCCCGGTAGCCAGGACATCTGCTTTATCGCCTCGGACTACGGTGCCTTTCTCAGCCGGTACTTTACCCCGACACCGGGAGAAATCGTCAACAACCGTGGCAAAGTAGTGGGCAGCCATAAGGGCACCGCCTTTTACACTGTTGGACAAAGGCATGGTCTGAGGCTTGCCACCGCTGAACCGCTCTATGTAACCAAGATAGAACCAGACAGGAATAGACTGATAGTCGGTAACAAACAGGAACTCAGCGCTGCCGGGCTTACCGCCGGGGAAGTAAGCTGGGTATCCGGAAACCCACCTTCCGAACCGATGAAAGTAGCTGCTAAAATACGCTACCGGTCGACTGAGGTAACTGCCACTATTTCCCCGGGACCCGACTCAGTCGAAGTAAGATTTCACCAGCCGCAGCCCGCCGTCACCCCCGGGCAAGCTGTGGTCTTCTACCAGGATAACGAAGTTTTAGGCGGTGGCACCATTGAAAGCTAGAAACCGAAAACCTGTATCCGAGCCGCCAAGCTTGAACGAGGAAAACGGGCTTAATGCCCGAGGCTATCATCTCATCGCCGGCGTGGACGAAGCCGGACGTGGCGCCTTGGCCGGCCCGGTAGTCGCCGCCGCAGTAATACTGCCTCAATACCCAGACTTCCCCTGGTTGAAATCAGTTAGAGACAGCAAAGAGATACCGGCAGCCAAACGTGAGTCCCTCTTCGACCTGATCAAACAGGAGGCTATAGCCGTCAGTGTTGGCATCATCGCACCTCAGACCATTGATGTCATCGGCATTCTCAACGCCACCAAAATTGCCATGTGCCATGCCATCGAGCAGCTAAGCCAGCCGCCGGATTTTATACTTATAGATTGCGTGCGACTGCCACAGCTTCGCATCTCGCAAAAATCGATAATCAGGGGCGACAAATTATGCATCTCCATTTCCTGTGCCTCGATTATCGCCAAAGTCACCCGGGACCGCATTATGGTGGAGCTGGACCAGCTCCACCCCGGCTACGGCTTAGCCAATCACAAAGGCTATGGCACCAGAGAGCATGTCAATCGTCTGCACCAGCAGGGTCCCTCACCTATACACCGCTACTCCTTCACGCCGGTAAGAGAAGTTGAAGAGATTGGTAAATCCAATAATCAATTCAACAAGACTTGATTCGCCGGGAACAAAAAACTAGAATAGCTAACAGCTAATAACTTCGGGAGGTGTCTATGGTTAGCGATTGTCTCTTTTGTAAGATTTTCAGCGGAGAAATCCAAACCAGAAAAATCTACCAGGATGAGAATACCGTAGCCATCTTAGACATAACTCCCCGATTCGCTCAAGGTCAATGTGTAGTCATACATAAAAAACATGTCGAACAGTTTTACGAACTGGAAGACGACGAGATAGCCGAACTATTCAAGACAGTAAAAGTGGTAGCTAACAAACTGAATAAGGTCTTCAAGCCGAAGTTCGTCTGCACATTCTCCCGCGGTCAGCTTATACCCCACGCTCACATTATCGTCTTCCCTTCCTCGCCTCTGGGTGTTCTGGACGGCGTACTCGGTACTCTGCTTACTTTTCAGCAACTGATAAAAGAATCGGTCGATAGCAATCTTGACGAGACGGCGGAAAGAATTCGACAGGCTTAAATATCCCACCGAATGCCGGTTATATTATGAAGCGTAAAGAGCTGGGTGACGTCGGCGAAAAGCTAGCCAGGGACTTCCTCAAAAAGAAAGGCTACAAGATTCGTGACACCAACTTCCGCTGCCGCGAAGGTGAAATCGACATCATCGCCCAGAAAAAAGACTGCCTCGTTTTCGTAGAAGTCCGTACCAGGACCGGTTCCGGCTTCGGCAGCCCAGAGGAATCGGTAACATTCGCCAAGAAAGAAAAACTCATCACCTCAGCCCTCACCTACCTTAACAGCCACAAGGACCTGCCCGAGTCCTGGCGCATAGATTTCATCGCCGTCGAGCTCGACCAGAACGGCAAAACCACACGTATCGAGCTAATCGAGAACGCCGTCTGCTGATTCACCAACAAATCCTATACCCGTATTTGACCTTCAATCTTTGATTTTTATGTATTGACATAGCTATAACTGATATTTATAATAAATAAAAGAACTTAGAGCAGGCGATCCCAACAAATTTGGGATGCAGTCGGGCTTAAAAGCGGCAACGGGCTGTTCAATCCCGTGGGACTAAGTGTCCTGCGGGATTTTTTATAGGTGGAAATGGATACACAAAGAAAAAAGACCAGGGTAGCTGCCCTCTCAGTCGCCTCTAACAGCGTACTGGTAATATTCAAACTCATCGTTGGCGTACTCATCGGTTCTGTTTCCGTGCTCTCCGAAGCCATACATTCGGGAATGGACCTCATTGCTGCTCTCATCGCCTTTTTCGCCGTCAAAATATCCGGTAAAGCAGCCGATGAGGAACATCCCTTCGGGCATACCAAAGTGGAAAATATTTCCGGCGGCATTGAAGCCCTGCTTATTTTCATGGCCGCAGTCTGGATTATCTATGAAGCCGTACGCAAGCTCATAAATCCTCAGCCGCTGGAGACAGTCGGTTGGGGTATCGGCGTCATGCTAATATCCACTATTGCCAACCTGATAGTATCCCGACTGCTGTTTAAAGTGGGGAAGGAGACCGACTCCGCAGCCCTGATAGCCGACGGCTGGCATTTGCGAACCGATGTTTATACCTCAGCCGGCGTCATGGTCGGGCTGGGCTTCATCTGGCTCGGTGGATACTTTTTGCCCGGTCTCAATCTGGCCTGGCTTGACCCTGTTATAGCCATTGCCGTGGCTATACTTATACTCCACGCTGCCTATGACTTAACCAAACACGCCGTACAGGACCTGATTGACCAAAGCGCGCCCATAGAAGAAAAGAAATGGATGCAAAATTACCTCTCCGCCTTATATCCCACCGTGCGCTCCTTCCATCGGCTGCGCACCCGCAAAGCCGGAGCTACACGTTTTATCAATGTACATCTGGCGCTTGATGCAAAATTAACGGTAAGCGAATCCCACAGCATCGGTGACAAAATTGTAGCTGACTTCAAAGCTCACTTCCCCCACGATGTAGACGTCATCATGCACATCGAACCCTGCGATGGCTCTTGCAGCCCTGCCTGCAAAGGCGGCTGCCTGCTCAGCGAAGAAGAACAGAAGGCAGCCAAAGCTGAGGTACAGGACGGCGGCAATACAAATTAGCTGGTGCAAATTCGGTGGCGGGAAAGCTTATCGGCTTTATTTCTAACTGTCTTTAATACCTGCCAATTTCTTAGCCAGTTTCTTCTTGGATTCAATATCTGCGTTTCTTAATATTGTCATCTTGTGAGTTTCGGGTGAACCTGCACCGTGGATATTAGATACAATATCTCTACTTTCAAATGCGAGCTTTTCGATTAATCTGAAAATACGGACTCTGTCTGAAGTTGACACACTATCAACTCCCTTGAGATATTTTGTAAGCAGTGGACCTATTTCCGGATTGGAAAAATCTTTATCTGAAGGAATATCGGCTACCATACCACCCGCAATCTCAATCATCATACGGATGACTTCATGTAATTCCTTACCTTCATATAATTTTGATGTATTTGATAATACAGGGTCTACTGTATAAATTCCGGACGGAGTTTTTTCAGATTCAATCGAAGCAGCTATAGAACAACCATAAATAGCCTCAGTCACTTTAATCATTTCTGTATATTTATTATTGATATGTGAAACATTGGAAAGCCCATTATAATCGGCAGCAACTGCGGCAGCTCCTATTAGAATATCACCAACACCGCATTTGCAACCTCCATGTGAATGGCGATGATAATTACCAAAATTCCGTACCATTTCACCTGCATATTCATATTCACCACAGAGAAAAACATTATCCCAGGGGATAAAAACATCATTGAATATAACCATAGGAGCGAATTTACTGAATTCCACATTTCCAAGGTCACATCCTTGCAGAGGCCTGGCTTCGAGAGTTCCCCGGCCATAAACATGAATCAGCCCTTTTGTATCAGTTGGTAATGCAAAGCATACCGCATAGTCTTTATCCGCTTCACGCATTTCTCTGGCCGGTACTATTAAGCCCCAGTGAGCACAGATAGAACCAGTTTGATGTATTTTAGCTCCTCTAACAATAATGCCATTCTTATCTTTATCGACAACATGTAAATATAAATCTGGATCCTTTTGTTGTGATGGGCGAAGTGACCTGTCTCCCTTCACATCTGTTACACCGCTGAATACAGCAAAGTCATTTTTCTGAATGAACTGTACAAAGTTTTGTAGTCTTTCAAAATATTTAGTTCCATATTTTTTATCACAATTATAAGTCTCGATACCAACAGAGTTGATAGCATCCATTCCGGTACAACGCATATAGCAGCCGCCAATTCTTTGAGATATAAACTTAAGCATTCTAATTTTTGCCAGAAGGTCTTCCGGACTTTTATAAAATTTAACGAAACGGCTTACATCTTCATCAATAAGATCAGATCTGGTAACAAGGAATTTCTTACCTTCGGGATCATTCTCCAGCTCATATGTTTTTGCCACTGACGCCGTCATATGACTGATAAGTGGATGTTCGAAAACATTCTCCGCTTTCTCCCCGAGAATATAAACTACCGGCTTGAGTTTTTTAAGTGATGCATAATACTGTTTTGAAGTTTTGATTGCCATCTATTTCTCCTGCAAATATATAGTTTAATGGGCGCGAAATAACGTTCTAGTTTATCATCGACAATTGCTATATGTAAAGTTGAGTTATCATTACCAGGCTAATAATATTGACGAATCTAATCTTGATGCAGTATCATGCTATTTTAATATATATTATGAAACTGTACGAATTTGAAGGAATAGAACTCTTTCATGCTGAAGGTATACCTGTACCGGCATATGCTTTGGCATCCAGTCCTGAGGAAGCCAGAGAAAAAGCGGTTGAGATAGGATTGCCTGTAGTTATAAAAGCTCAGGTATTGACTGGAGGACGGTATTTGGCAGGAGGAGTACGGGTGGCCAAATCACCAGATGAAGTTATCTCTGTCGCCCGCAAAATATTTAAACTATCTATCGGTGGTCTGCCAGTTGAGCGGGTGATAATTGTAAGAGAAGTTGAAATTGCTCAGGAATATTATCTAGGTATTATAGTTGACGGATATTATGGGACACCGATGGCTATTCTCAGTCTTGAGGGCGGTGTATCCATAAATAAAATTGCTCAAGAACGTCCGGAAGTCCTTGTATCTAAACGTATTTCCATATCTCAAGGTTTTACTGCTTCCGATGCCAGGCGCATGTCTAGAGAAGCTGGTTTGAGAGGTCAAGATTTCACAGAATTATCGAATTTGATTTGTTCACTTTATAATGTGTTCCGAAAAAATGATGCCTTGCTTACTGAGATTAATCCATTGGTGAGAACAGTTGATGGTGACTATCTGGCAATGGATGCTAAGGTAGAAATCGATGATTCAAGCATGTACCGACATACGGATCTCAGTATTAATATGCAAGACCATATTTCGAATCCACTTGAAAGAAAAGCGCGTGAAATAGGAGTTTCATATGTAGAATTGGATGGTGATATTGCTATTATCGCCAGTGGTGCCGGCTTAGGGATGTCTAGTATGGATATTATTGCTCGTACAATGCGTCCGGCTAACTTTTTAGAGACGGGAGGTGGAATCACCGCTGACCTTTTATATAAAGTAATGGATTTGGTATTACAGAAAAGCGGAATTCGCGCCTTATTTATTAATATATACGGGGGTATTAATCCCATCCATGAAGGTGCCAAGGGTGTAGTTAAATATATGCAAGAGCATAATGTTACTATTCCAGTCGTGGCGAAAGCATTAGGGAATCATCAAGAGGAGACCTGGGAGATATTTGAACAACACGGTGTTCATGTAGTCAAAGATGTATCTACTGAAAAAGGTGTTGAACTACTGGCTCATTTGCTGGGGGAAAAACCATGAGCATTTTAATCGATAAGGCGACAAGAGTTCTGGTACAGGGTATAACCGGTAAGACAGGACGTACTCAAACGAAATGGATGCTGGATTATGGGACCAATGTTGTTGCCGGAGTTACCCCTGGCAGGGGAGGTGAGGTGGTTGAAGGAGTTCCCGTATTTAACACTGTTAAGGAAGCTATTGCTAAGACCGGTGCCGAGGCATCAGTATTTTTTGTACCACCGCCCGGTGTAAAAGCAGCAGCAATAGAAACTATAGATGCCGGGATTAAGCTAATTGTTGTTATCACAGAGCATATTCCGGTACATGATGTGATGGAGATACGCGAATATGCCGGTGATAGCGATGCTCAAATTATAGGTCCAACCAGTCCCGGAGTTATTACCGTTGGTCAGGCTAAGATGGGTATTATGCCGGGAAATATGTTTACCCCGGGGCGTATTGGTGTTATTTCACGAAGTGGAACGCTTTCATACGAAATAAGCATTAACCTGGCTACGGCAGGATTAGGTCAAAGCACGGTTGTTGGTATTGGCGCTGATCCGGTTGTATTCACCGGTGTATCTGAGCTTTTAGGATTGTTTGAGAAGGACGACGATACTGATCTGGTAGTCATAATAGGAGAAGTTGGAGGTATACAGGAGGAAAAAGCTGCTGAGTTTATAGACCGATGGATGACGAAACCTGTGGTTGCTTATATTGCTGGCTTAAATGCACCGGAAGGGAAAAAGATGGGGCACGCAGGGGCAATCATCCAAGGAGATGGCAGGGGAACGTCTCAAAGCAAAGTTGCTGCTTTTAGAGAGGTCGGCGTGGATGTTGCCAAATATCCCACAGAGGTTGTTACGCTTGCCCAAAAACGTCTCAAACTTACTAATACGTAATGGTGACTAATACCCTGGATATTGTATAGCCATAATTAGTAATAAATTTACGTCTTCCTCCCAATATTAAATATGAAGCCTAAATCAAAAGTAACAATACCGCCCGGACTGCTTTATATCGCCGACAATATAAAGATAAAGCAAAATATCCTTGGCACTTCAAGTGAGCTCAGAGCTGAATGGGCTAAGAATCTAAATTTGCCTGAGCAATCAGAGACAATATTCTTTGCAGGTTGTGGATATCAATACACTGCTGGACTTGAATCGCTCACGTCTCTCATCCGCAAAATGGATAAAAGTCCATTAGGATCTGAGCTTCCCATGACTTTGGCTGGTATCCAAAGAAAATCAGGACTGGATATTGCTAGCTTCTATAATAAATTAACAGTAAAAAATATACATGCAGAAGGTGAAGTGCTAATTGATGCAGTTAAAGTACTGAGGAATCTTGGAATTGATTTTGGTTATCTCGGGGATGAAGAACCATGCTGTGGGAGCTTGCTGCATTACGCAGGAATGAAACAGGATTTTATTGATAATTCTCATAAATTATATGATAAGTTTAAATCGCTGGGGGTTAAGCGAATCATCAGTATTGTTCCTTCGTGCACACATACCCTAAAGAATTTGATAACTCAACATACTCGAAGTAGCAAAATAGAAGTCCTGCACTTTTCAGAGGCAGTACTTAACAATATGCAATCTATAACTTTACAGTTTCCGCGGAAAGTAAAAGTTACTTATCATGATCCATGTCAGCTATCTCGTTATCTTCAGCTTATTGATGAGCCACGTCGAATTATAAAAGCTATTAAAAATGTAGAGTTTATTGAGACAAACTGGACAAATCGTGAATGGTCCACATGCTGTGGAGGAGGGGCTGGATTTGAAGCAGTTTTTCCTGAACTTAGTGAGATCCTGGCAGTAAATAGAGCCAAAGAATTGTGTGATACCGGTGCTGAAATTATCGTTACCAATTGCCCCGGTTGTTTAATGCAAATTAAAAATGGCTTAAAGAAGTTGAAGAATGACACTGTTAAAGTTCTGGATTTGGCTCAACTAATTTCAATGTCGATGGAGAGCAAGTAGTGTCTACCTTTTCAGATTATAAAAAAGAAATAATGGATGCTGCGCACGACGCAAAAATACGAAGGGCTTTATCCAGAGCGATAAAAAGCTATCGGGCAAATGTCATAAGCGCGATAGCACAATTCCCTCATACTCTTGAATTAGCTAAAGAAGTAAAAACAATCAAAGAAATTTCTATTAGTAGAATGCCACAGCTTGTTGAAATTGCCTGTAATTCGATTGAAGCTAATAAAGGAAAGACATATATCGCTAAAACCGGTGAGGAGGCTAATAAAATCATTGCCGGCATTGTGGGGAAGAGAAAACTTATTGTTAAAGCTAAGAGCATGACGGGAGAAGAGATTGGGTTAAGAGAGCACTTGGAAAAACAGGGAAATGATGTCTATGAAACTGACCTGGGAGAATTCATTGTCCAGAAATTGAAATCGAAACCAATGCATATACTGGCTCCTGCAGTACATGTTCCAAAAGAAGATGTGGCGAAATTATTGTCAAAGCTAACGGGTAAAAAAATTCCACCTGATAATATCGATAATATGGTGGCTGCCGCTCGTGACTTATTGCGGGACAAATTTTTCAAGGCGGATGTCGGTATTAGCGGCGCAAATGTGGTTGCTGCAGATACCGGAACTCTATTTTTAATCGAAAACGAAGGTAACATACGTTTAGCTACCAGTGCACCACCTATTCACATCGCACTTATTGGCATGGAAAAAGTGGTCTCTACTTTAGGTGAAGCATTCAAGGTGGCTGAGGTTACCTGGCGCTATGCAAATTATACCATGCCAACTTATGTGAGTATGATATCGGGGCCCAGTAAAACAGGAGATATTGAGAAAACGATTGCCTATGGTGCTCATGGTCCGAAAGAGTTACATGTTATCTTTTTAGATGGAGGGCGAATTGAACTGGCAAAACACCCTGTACTGCGTCAGGCATTATACTGTCTGCGATGTGGTGGTTGTCTTTATGAATGCCCTGTATTTAGTGTAACAGCTGGACACTTTGGAGATAAATGTTTCGCTGGAATAGGCGCTGTTTGGGCGGCTATGCTATCAGACAATCGGGAAAAAGGCGCCGCTCTGGCTTACACATGTCTTACCTGCGGAAGATGTAAGGTTAGATGTCCAATGAATATCGATACGCCGGAAATGGTAGTAGAATTGCGGCGATTATTAACACAGAGTGACGGCGACACGGGCAACTGAAGTCAGCTGCTTATTTTCTCTTTCTTAAGATACTGCTTGCGGAATTTATCCAGCTTGGGGGCAATCACCACACTGCAATACGGTTTTTCCGGGCCTCGCTCATAGTAGCTCTGATGATACTCCTCTGCCGGGTAGAAATTCTGAAACGGCATAACCTCGGTTACAATCGGAGCACCCCAACTATTCGAACTATTCAAATCCCGGATAGCCTGCTCAGCAATGGTTTTTTGCTCCCCATTGTGGTAAAAGATGGCTGAGCGGTACTGCGTACCTATATCCGCCCCCTGTCTATTCAATGTCGTGGGGTCGTGCACGAAGAAGAAAATCGACAGCACTTCCTTAAATGAAACTATCTGAGGGTCGAATGTTATCTGTATCGACTCGGCGTGTCCGGTCCTTCCACTGCAGACTTCATTGTAAGACGGGTTGACCGTGGTACCGCCTGAGTATCCGGATACCACCTTCTCTATGCCTTTTACTTCCTTGAAAATCTCCTCCAGACACCAGAAGCAGCCTCCGGCCAGAGTGGCTACTTCCTTGCCGTTGCTCCTGCCAACTTGACCTTGCTTATCACTCATAGAGTTGCCATCTAGATATATTTTGTCTCATTCTTTCTTTGTTTAATTTCAGCGCTACCCCATTCATACAGTAGCGCAAACCTGTCGGTGGCGGTCCGTCGCTGAAGACATGGCCCAGGTGGGCATCGCATCTGGCACAGAGCACTTCAGCCCGGCTCATCCCCAGGCTGTTATCTTCTTGAGTTTTTATATTCAGGTCTGAGACCGGCTCGTAGTAGCTTGGCCAACCTGTACCCGATTCAAACTTGGCACTGCTCCAGAACAGGTCGGTGCCGCACCGCACACACTGATATATACCCGCCTCCTTTATTTCATGAAAAGTGCAGGTGAAATGTTGCTCCGTTCCCTTTTTGACCGTCACCTCGTATTGCTCGGGCGTCAGTATCTTTTTCCATTCAGCATCCGTCTTGCGGACTTTATCAACGTACAACACCTTGTTCCGCCGGCTGTCGAATATCTGTATTTTCCCCACATCAACAGTCATTACGTGCTATGCCCTCCTTTCACATACTTCGTCAAGTGGTCAAGCCGCATAATTACTGGATAGGTTAATTTTGAATTGCAGCCCGGGTAATTAAATCTCGCTCAAAAAATGAATAGAAAACACGTGACCCTGATACACCATGGGAGCAATTATCATCCTGGCCTTGATTAGCTTGTTAGTCTTTATATTTCGTAATGCAATATCAAGGCTGCTGGCCGTAAACTTTTCCGTAGCTTTTTCATACGCCGCAATCACATTATTCTGGTCCGCTTCGTCAACGTCAGACAGCGGTGCATGCATAGCTGCCCACTCCTTTGCCGACTTGTAACCCAGCAGCTTGGCGAACTTCTCATTACAGACTTTGTGTATATCATCGAGATAGATATACACCGCCTGTTTCGATTTCTTCAGTATAAGCCCCAGTTGTTCCGAGATGCCTTCTACAAGTTCTTCATGATGCTCTTCTTGTGCCATATCGTTAACCCTCCTCAATAAGGATTGTAGCAAGGGGATAATTAAAAAGTCATTAAATCTGTCGGCAAATAGTTACAAATTTGTAAAGAAATGACTGCCCTTCTCACCGCACACAATCCATTCACCTGACCAGTTCACCGACTACGGGAAACTTCTCCAGAAGGCTAAAATCATGCGGCGCCCGCTCTAAGTCATCGGTAAGGTCGCAACCGGCACGGTGCGTAACCTGGTGAACGCCCTTCCTCCACTGATAGCTAGCCGACACATCATACACCTTGCCATAGCAAGCGATGTAAGCGATGCCATTACTTCCGTCATATTTACTAAGCTCCTCTTTAGTAAAGGCTTTCATTGTCTCATCAGCCATCGTTTAAGTGAAGGCGACATCAAGCAGCATCATGGCGGCGAAACCAACCATGCCACCCATAGTAGCCAAATCCGTATTGCCGCCGCGCTGAGCTTCCGGTATTAATTCCTCAATGACAACAAAAATCATAGCCCCGGCCGCAAAAGACAGCGCATATGGCAATATAGGCTGGGCAATGATAACTGCCGCAGCACCGATAACAGCGGCTATGGGTTCAACAATGCCCGACAGCTGACCATACCAGAAGCTTTTCCAGCGAGACAGGCCTTCCCGTCGCAGGGGCATAGAAACTGCCAGCCCTTCCGGGAAGTTTTGAATTCCAATGCCAATGGCCAGAGCAATAGCCGCTCCCAGAGAAGCTGCCGGTAAGCCGGCTGCCAGAGCACCAAAGGCTACACCGACGGCAAGACCCTCCGGGATGTTGTGCAGTGTTATGGCAAGAACCAGCAAGGTACTTCGGCGCCAGCTAGTCTTCACACCCTCCGCCTCCGACGTGGAAAAGCCGATATGCAGATGCGGCAGCAGCCTGTCCATAACGCGCAGGAAGATGCCGCCAAGCAGAAAGCCGGCAACAGCCGGAAGCCACGCCGGGATGTCCTTACCCTCCGACATTTCAATTGCCGGTGCTAGAAGCGACCAGTAGCTGGCAGCAATCATAACGCCGGCGGCAAAGCCCAGCATGGAATCGAGTACTTTTAGGTTTACAGTCTTTGCAGTGAATACTACAGCCGCTCCTAACGCAGTCATCCCCCAGGTGAAACATGTCGCCAGAAGCGCCTGTACTATCGGATTAAGGTCCTGAAAAAAGCTGTTTTCCACTTTTAGTCAGGCTGCCAAATTTCGGAAGGCCCAACATAAACTTGAGCCTTCCCATATAATACGCTTTATGCTGTTACTTTAAAAACTTTGAAACGAACGGAGAGGTTTCGCCGCGGCGCAAGAAGTGACCGGAAGGCCCCTCACCCAGAAACTCGGAGAACCAGGATTCGTGCTCTATCTCTTCATTCAAGATAGATTGTGACAAATCGTAGGTGCGATGGTCTTTGCCCGCAGTAATATTACAGATATTGGTATAACCCCTGACCGCGCATCTCTCCGCTTCTACCAGCACTGTCAACATTGCCTTGACATCCCTCGGGTTTTTAGGCAGGCTGGCCGGCGGACATGCAGAACAATTGTGGAAATCCACCATGCTCTCCGGCAATTTGCCGCCCAGCTCGTAAATACGTGGAACCAGAGCCTCGAAGTGATTGCGATCCTCTACACGCGCCGTCTCTGCGATTTCCTTTATGGTTTCTCCCTCCAGCCCTATCAAATTAGCTCGCAGAATTGTATAGTAATAGTACGTTGTCAGTTCAGCCGCCGCATTGTTAACCAGCAGCTCCAGCAATTCCTCGACATTTACTCCCGCTTTTTTAACCATTTCTATCGCTACTTTAGCCATTTTATCCTTCCTCCTTTTAAATTTTGTTTTTAAATCGGGCTACTTTAAACTAGCTTGCTGCAAATATACATCACCCTCCTTAAAGATGCTCTTCTTGTGCCATATCGCTACAACCCTCCTCAAGAAGAATTTTAGCAACTGGACAATTAAAAAGTCATTAAATCTGTGCGCAAATAGTTACAAAATTATAAAAAAAGTCAGGGTTATGTCCATAGTCAGAGGCTAACCAAGAAGCCCCAGAACGCAGTCAATGGGCTTCCTCTCTCCCTCCCAAAACTTTATTCTTCCAGTATAGCCTTGATTTCTTGAGTGGCACGGGAGACCACGTCACGTATTCGCTTCATTTTTTCGGGCTCTATGCTCTCTGCCCGATGTCTCACCATTCGCCCCAGCTCCCTGAAATCGCCCATAATCTCCATGATTATGCCCATATTTTCCGGATTCCAACGACGCTTCATGTGGCTCTTGACTTCATCGGTGAAGTCTTTCTGTTCAGCCAGGAACTTACTACCCTCCTTGGTTATGGTATAGATTTTCTTACCATCCCGCTCTGCGGAACTGGCATAGCCCATCTCTTCCAGCATTTGCAGCGTGGGATAGACCACGCCGGGGCTGGGGATGTAAAAGCCATGCGAGCGCTCCTCCAGGGCACGGATGATTTCATACCCATATCTCGGTTTCTCTTTCAACAGGTCGAGAATTACATACTTCAAATCCCCCTTGCCAAAAGGACTTCCCCGCCCGAATCCGTGGAAAAACCGCTCACCCCCGAAAGCTCTGCCTCTAAACATGTTCATCGCCTCCTTTGCATTCTGACATATCTAGTATTATCTCGATATATCTAGATATATTATAAAGTGCTCACCCTGTACCTGTCAAGGGGGTTTGGGGGTGATTTTAGCGAATTTCTAGAATTTTTTAGTGGGCAAAGCTAGCGCTTACGACCGGTGAGGTCCTGTGCCGAACCTGCTGGCTGGGCGTCTATGTCGATCTGGAGGGGTACCAGAAACCGGGCTACCATTCCCCAATAGCCGATAGATGCCGTCAACTCAACGATGCATTGTTCATTTAGATATTGTTGTAGTGTTTGGAAGGTCTTGTCCTTCACCTCGACATTTTGTGCCACCTCATCCCCATATTGAAGCACAGCACGCTCTTCATCACTGAATTTCGCTGAGTCGGTCCAGTGCGATATGGCTTCGGTTTGCTCGCGGGTCACGCCTACTTCCAGCGCCACCGGGTAATGCTGCGCCCACTCATATTCGCTCCCGGTGAGCCTGGCAATTCGCAGTATGACCAGCTCACGCAGTTTTGGAGAGAGCTCTGCTTTAGAAAGGAGTGAATTGCCCAGCCGCGCGAAATTCTGCAGTACACTGGGGTTATGAGCCAACGCCCTGTACAGATTTATAATCCTGGCTCCGCCCTCCTCGATCTTGTCGTAAATCTCTTTTGCCTTGGGCGGCGCTTCTTCCTTCTGTAATAATTTGACGCGAGCCATACGTTACCTCCATATACACAGGTAATTTAGGGGTTAAGCTTCGGCTTTGCCCTGCCGCCGGATATGACCAGCTTAGCGACCGCCTGTTTAACCTCCTCAATGGAAGCCTCTGTCTCGATGGTAGACAGGTCCCCCAGCTCCTCACCAAGCCACAATTTTCTCATAACCCGTCTCATAATCTTCCCGCTTCTCGTCTTAGGCAGCAGATTAACGAATGCCATACCTTGAAATACTACTATAGGCCCCAGGACATTCCTGACATGTGTCACTATTTCATTCTTCAGTTCCTCTGATGGCTGAAACTCCGATTTAAGGACAATGAAGGCTGCCGCAACTTGCCCTCTAAGTTCATCGGGTACGCCACAGACAGCCGCTTCACTAACTGCCGGATGCCCCACAAGCGCATTCTCCACCTCCGCCGGACCTATCCTATGACCCGCAATCTTGAGTACCTCGTCAGCCCTGCCGCAGAACCAGATATAACCGTCTTCATCCACATAAGCAGAGTCACCAGTGAAGTACCTGCCTCTGGTAGCCGGCTGGTTTTCCCAGTACTCCTGGCGATACCGCTCTGCATCTTCCCACAGCGTTTGAGTCATGCCAGGGACGGGCTCCTTTAACAAAAGCACACCTTTCTCATTGATGCCGCATGGCTTCCCGTCATGCTCACTCACTATTTCAGGCAACACCCCGGGCATAGGAAACCCGGCTGACCCGGGTTTAATCTCCGGCAACTTTACTCCATAGGGATAGCCGAACATCGCACCTGGAACCTCGGTCTGCCACATATGGTCAAAAACAGGTATCTTACCCTTAAATACCTCATGGTACAGCCAGTGCCAGACGTCCGGGTTCAAAACCTCTCCGGCAACAACCACCCTCTCAAGAGTACTCAGATTATGTCTTTCCGCCTGTTCCACACCGAGACCTCGCAAAGCTCTGGCACCGGTCGGCGCCGTCCAGAACATCGTGGCTTTGTGCTTTTCCATAATTTGCCACCACATATCCGGCTGGGGGGAATCAAAAACCCCCTCGTAAAGTATGGCGGTACAGCCGGCAAGCAACGGTGCAAAAACAAGATAAGCCTGGCCGACAATCCAACCTATGTCGCTGGTATTGAATACCACGTCACCAGGCTTGATGTTATATACCCATCTGGCAGTCCAATAAGCCCAGATTTGAAAACCTCCGTGAACATGGACTACGGGCTTCGGCCTGGCTGTAGTTCCCGAGGTGCACATTATAAACAGCGGCTCATTCGCTTCCATCTCAACATATCCCCCGTCTCCACCTGCTCCCCTGGCTTCAAATTCCGACAGGCTGATATTTCTCTCACCGGCAGGCGAAATCTTACTTCCCTCCACTGGGTTAGTGATTACGAATTTCACCCCATCGGCTACTACCCGGGAGCAGAGCTTAAGAGCCTCGTCAACAGACTGCTTAAGCCATACCTTCTTACCTCTTCTGACTGTGAAATCCTGAGTGAGTATCACCTTTGGCTTCGTTAACTCAATCCGGTCAGCCAGTGCGCCGGGCGAAAAACCGGCGAAGACACATGTGGATATGGCTCCTAATCTGGCACAGGCTTGCAGCATAGTGGTGGCTTCTATGCTATTAGGTATATAAAGAAGCACCCGGTCGCCCTTCTTTATCCCCAGGTTTCTAAGTGCTGCCGTATACTTTGACACGCCCTTGAACAGCTCACCATAGGTAATGGCTCGTGAAATACCAAGCTCCGGCATTTCCTGAATATAAGCAGCTTTATCCTCATACCTCGGCACCTTGTAGTCCACACAGTTGTATCCCACATTAGTTTTTCCGTTGACAAACCATCTGAAGTCAGGAAGTGGCAGCTTCTTCTCAAGGACCCTGTCCCATTTTTGGAACCAGTACATATCGCCCACAGACCTCTCCACCACCTCAGCCCAAAAAGCGTCAGGGTCCTCTATTGAAGATTTCCAGAGCTCATAATATTCAGGGGCAGCGCTAAACTTAGGTATGTTTTCCACTTAGATAAACAATCAAGCTTATAGTTGGGCGTATTATAGGTGGACTGACAATTAGAATCAACCACATGTAGGCTATCCCCGATGACACAGAGACTATTTTCCTAAGTACCATATACCTATAGACACCTCATTACCCCTATTGCAAAGCATCGTTAGGGGTGTATAATTGAAACTAGGATTAGTCGTCGCTGAATAATAAGTGAATTATCGGGAGGTTGAGCCATGAAATTATCGGGTTTTAGATGGGGCCACATTCTCGGGGTATGTCTCTGCATTGTACTGGTTGGCCTGGTAACTGCCGGGGCATTCGTGTACACTAACCGGCCCTATACAGGCGGAATGCCAGCAGGCGTCCAGGTATGCCAGGCTGAGCCCCTACAACAGAATGACGCCGATTACACCCCATACGCAACAGCTGGGAATGAACCGGTAATCCAGGTGTTTAAGGCCGACCCTACGGAGCTGGATACCCCAGATTCCGCTGCTGTCTATACCTTCAAGGTGAGGCGCGCCAAAAGCATACAGATAATTGAGGCAGGTAATGACATCAAAGACATCAGCAACCCTTCCGGCGCTACCCTTCAAGGGACTGTCACAGGTTTGCCGGCCGCCGCAATACCGACAGATGACAGCGGTAAGTTTATCACCGTCCTCATGGCCAGCAACGACGACGGCAGCGTCAAGACAGAACTAACGCTATCTCTTGCCCAGGAGCTTCTGCCACCGGTTCTGCCGGCAGAGCCGATAGATAACCAGACCGAGGCTCGTTCGCCCAAATGGTTGGACCAGTATACCACTCCAGGTACTCCAACTCCGTCGGCCAATACCCGCAATAAACCTGATTTTTTCAAATGCCCCAACAGCTGCGCCTTTTGTCTGCAACCTGGGGAGGCAGCAAACCTCGGTTACACCAAGAAATGCTCGGATGCGCGCTGCTACTACTCCCCTGACGACCAGCAAAATTGGTATTGCTACAGTGAGCCGGAAGGCTGGTGCTGCGCCGACGAAAGAGTCAGCCAGACCACCAAAGGTGAGTGCGCCAAGGTAGGAGGCTTCTGGTCCACCTACCAGGCCGAGGCAATGGAAGCCTGTCAGCCTAAAGGATACTGCTGTTTGAATGGCCAGGTCTACTACCCGGTTAGCCAGGATGAGTGCGCACTGACCGGAGGCTCCTACTGGTCTACCAACCGGGCACAGACGATGGAACGCTGCCAGCCGCAGACATGCTGGTGCTGCCTGAAAGGCCAGGTTTATGAGACCATCCAGTCTCGGTGTGTTCAATCCGGAGGCGCCTGTTATGCCACCCAGTCTCAGGCGAACGCAGCTTGCTATGAACCGGTATACCAAACCCCAACTTATCGCTGACGTTTTTTATTTAAGGCAAATATTTGTTGTTTGAGCAAATATGGAGGTAGATAAATGAGGACATGGAACTTCGGAAAGTGCCGTAGGGTAACGGTCTTTTTCAGATTATGCCTGGTTACTATAATTGCCCTGTCACTGGCTATGGGAGGGATGGCTCTGAACACCCAGCCTGCACAGGCCATATTTGACATTGCTCCTGCCAATATAACTATAAATGCGCTTGAATGCGTATCCTTTGTTGATACCCAACTTAACGTTACCTGTTGTACATGCTCGAATCCTCCGCAAAATCTTTTCTTTTGGCTGATGGATATAGGATTTGGGCTTCCGGCATGGGTAAGCATAGATCAGAATACCGGGGCAATTTCAGGCTGTCCTCCCACGCCTAGCGCTGGCGTCTATTTCTTTGGCGTTCAGGTCACCGAGCTTTGCGTTTGCCCTCCCTCCTGTACCACTGCTGACTGCTGGCCATTCGGCGCGGGCAATCTGCCTTGCACAACTCTCTCGCCAACCATTGCCATTGTCACCCTCAATGTCGCAGCAAATATTCCACCCTGTGTCACAGCCATCAATCCAACGTTTTACCCTGTTGCCTGGGAAGGCCTACCGTTCACCATGACGTTGAGCGCCACCGGAGGTGGTGCCGGCCCGTTAAACTGGACGGCTGCCGGTCTGCCCGCCGGGCTGACCGTGACTGACGCCGCACTTGGGGTCATCTCCGGCACACCTGACCCGGGCACCTGCGGGTTTTACACTGTAACGGCTACCGTTACCGATACAAGCCTCTGTACCGATGCTACCTGCTGCCCACCCATCAACCGCGACTTTCTCCTTATAGTTGATTGTTGGGCTAACTACCTTTCCATCTTTTACTACAGTACCGCTTGCGATTTCGATGTCCAAATCGGCCCCGGCCTCACGCAGGGCCAGACCAATGTATGGATTGACGGCGCGCATGAGGCCACCCTTGTAGGAGGCCAATCTGAAGCTTTTATCTCGGTGCCGTGCGAAAGCCATTTAGTGATGGTCGATCAAACCGTACAGGTCCCGAACTTGAATACCAGGTTCTCAGTCATAGGGTCAAATACGAAGACGGTGACCGACATCGACAACTATGCCTATTTCGATTACGCACAGGAGGTATATATCCAGACGGCCAGCGAACCGGCCGGAGCAACACAGCCGCCTGGCGCCGGTTATTATACCGTGGGCAGCAATTTCAGCAGCACTGCGCTGGGCACCATTGAAACCAATATCCAGAACGGCATTAAGTACGTCTTCCGGGAATGGAAGCTTCCCGACGGCACCACACGCCCCCTAAGCAACCTGTTATTTACTGTCAACCAGGGAGGGACTGTCACTGCCGCATACGACACTTATTACCTGCTGACGCTGAAATCGGATTACCCGCCCATAGATGAGCGCTCCTTTGAACTCGCAGGCAGCACCGCCACCTGGAACCTATCGCTGCACGCAGTCCCCGTGGAGGGCGGCTTCTGGAGGTTCCTGGGTGTAACTCAAACGCCGGTAAACGCCAGCGGCAGCCAGCTTATGAACGGACCCGCCACCGTACAAATACTGTGGAGGCCAAACTATCTCCCGGCAATTATAGCCATATTGGTTGTATTGCTGGTCATAGTCGGCGTGGTCTTTCTGATACGCTGGCTCAGGTCAAGGCCTGCTACCAAGTCAGCCGCCAGTAAGACTTAATCTAGGGCTAAAAAATAAATATCTGGATAAACTTCTGCCCTTACGGCACCCCTGCGGACGCCTCAACAAATCAGGCGTCGACGGTAATCTCGTCTGCCTCTTTATCCCTTTTTGCCTTTTTCTTCTCTCTCCCCTGGCGGGAGAGAGTTAGAGTGAGGGGGAATAAAATCCAAGGCCCAAAGTATCTTTGCCTTTTTATCTGTAATTTTGATTTTTAACTTTTGGTCTTTGATTTTAGTCTTCTCACCAGGTACACAACCGCCGCCACGGCAGCAAATACCAGGCCCAGAACAATCAAGCCGAACTTAAAGATGGCACATACCTGCGCCACCTGGGGATAAGGGGCAGCCACAGTATCAAAAAGCACCACCGCGAGCATCGCATTCTCCACAGCATCGAAAAGAGCGGCAATCCAGAGACCCCAGCCTAACAGTAATCCGGTGGCACGCCACTGTCTGGAGGCCACCACGCCGGCTCCCCACACGCAGACAAGTGCAATCAGTGTCGAGTACACCGGCATATACAGATAATCGAGACCGAGGTTGAACCCCGCCCTTATCCTGTCCTGCATGTCCCAGGCATTTATAATCTCCGCAGCCCTGTCGGTCGTGCCCGCCAGCTCAAAATCCACGATGCTCGGCTCGGCAGGGCCAATGAAGCGGAAGCCGATAGTAATGACCAGAAAAACCGCCAGCAGGGCAAGGAAAACGACCAGCCGCTTACCGTGAGGTATCGCTTCTAAGGGGTGCTTCATGACTTAATACCTCCTCTCACACCACAAAATTCTTTGCAATAAATTCGGCCTATTATAACGTACATAATGAAATTGGCAAAAATCTTCTCCGGCCGCGGCGGCCCTCTCAATTTCCTAGTTCTTTGCCTGTTATAAGATAGTAAACCAGACTTGCAACCCCACTCAAGATTGGTATACTCAAAACTGAAGCCAGTGTGATTAAAAGTGCCAGCTTGATTCCTGTTGGTTTTTTCCTGCGGATTATCCCTATAATAAAAATCACCAGGCCAATCAGGACGATGGTAAAGCCAATTATATCTGTATCTATATTATAGAATACATACAGAGGGAAACTTAGTATAAAGACGATTACGCCGATACCCATTACAAAAAACGACGCTGTTATCAGTTTGCCGAACCTGCTTATCATTTTCCTCATTGTTTCCCTCTTTTATGCTCAGTGTTGGTACTACTATAGAAGACTGCTCGTCAAGTTAAGAAGAATGAATAGCTTCCTTTGATTGTCTGCGGGCCAGGACTATGCTGCCGATTATTCCTGTCAGGAAAGCTAACAGGACAACGTAAAGGGTACAATTAGCCACCGTTTCCGGAACGGCCTCAAGAAATACAAAACCGATAGGTATAGCAATAGGAGCGGCTCCTGTCATTATCAAGAAGGTCTTGAGCAAACCTGTCATTTTACTTTTCAAAGTCAAAACCAGCAGCGCTATCCCGAGTGCGAAAAACAAGACGCCGACCAGAAGAGGTAAAAAAGCCATATAAGTAAGAGACCATTGTCCAACGGCTGGAATGAAATTCACTGCCAGAACTAAAAAATCCCCAACCAGTGCCCAGAATACCGGCCAGATTGCTTTCTTCATCTTCTCATCTGCTTTTTACACCGATTTCACATGTTCGCGCTTGAGTTTAGTCCTGTCCTGAGACGCTGTCAATGCCCCAAATGAGTTCGTTCTCTTCAAACCAGAGCTTTAGAATAATCTCCAATTACCTACCACACATTAGTGAGGTAACAAATGTCAGAATTGTTCAACTTAAAGAGCACCGGTCTTCGGAGTCTGAGTCCAATATGTAATTCTATCCCATCACATATTGTTTAATGCAATCTTACACGGATGTTTTTACGATTAGCACAGTTGACCACAGGTGTTACCACCGCCGGGCAGCGTCACGGGGAGCGGCAAAATGAGAAGGGAACCCAATGAGATTATGTTGCTTAAAAGATGTGGTAGTTGATATAGCGGATATAAAATCTAATTCACTTTGCTATGAACTGAACAATCATAAGCACAACTATTACTACTGTTAAGATGAACAAAGCCCAAGTCAATATGGACAATTTCTTTTGGTATCTATTTGCAGAATCAGCAACAGCAAAATTGGATAAACTGCTCACTGATTCGAACAAGTCGGAGTACCTTGTATTCAAGAGGGCGAACGTTTTATCTAGAAGTGAGGCGAGATGGCGCATATTAGAAACTAAACTTCGTGCGAAGTCTGGTTGATTGTATAAGTTCTCGAGTAATTCGAAATTAGCTGTTTCCTTAAGTAGCCACCGTTCAGCTTCCGCAGAAGTAATGTACTCTAATTCTTGATGAAACCTTAGAAAATCGAAGTAATCGTCATTAACAACAATTTTGGCATTATATATATTGTTATATTGTTTTGCCTTGCTCTCTAAGCTGCTATCAGAGTCGATACTATACTCATCTAATCTGTTTCTATGCTTAATGGCTACTCCAATACTTACTTGCAGTAGTTGATCGATGGCTAAGAGAGAAAGAAAGTTATCGAATCCTGTTTCATATCTATACTTGATAGCCGCAGCAACACTCCCATACATCTGATGAACTTCGGGAGCTTTAAAGAGCGACTCCGAAGTAAGCACGCAGATGTCTACCGGCCTTTCTCCCCTTTTGAATATGCCGCGTTCAAACAAAAGATATTCATTAGCAAATTGATATGTAGAGAAAGAAATAGGCCAATCACCGAACAATTGAATGAAATGACCATATACTTTCAGCCAATCAGTCAGTTTATCAACTGGCGTAAAAGGTATATCCTGCAACGAATACAACTTGATCGAGGGGCATTTGCATCCGTTGTCTCTTTTATCATCAGATAAGAATTCACCAGTACAGTAATTTGCAAGAAAAGTCTCAACTAAATCTTGTTGATGATTAATGAAAGTGCCTATTTTTTCAGCTTTAACAACGCTAACTGGTATATGCATTTCGCTATCTGTCTTCTTTTCTATACGCTCACTACACTGCTCTAACAAAAGCTCATTCAACTGGGCTGATACTGAATCATCATAGATTGCACGTGTTACAACTACAATCATGGAGGGCAGCATGTGAGATACAAAGAAGCTTAACGATGAAACTCCTGGAGGGAGTTCCCTGACACAGCTATCCATTATTCTGTATCCATGTGCTTCTGCAAAGGTTCTTGAAACGAAACCTCTAATATTTGCCCAGCCTCCAGACATAAAAGCCTTCTTTGAATTAGATAAGAACTCCTTGTACCTCTCTTGTTCTTGTCTTACATAAAAACGGCTGGATTTTATATTCTCACTATAAAGACGATCTAATCCAGCTTCTAATTTTCCATAATCTTCAAGTTTGAATACTTCTGCAAATCGTAAACAATGAAAATCCAGCCGTTGTCCCTCGGGAGGCCGCATCTGCTGGTTCAGACGATTATCAAAATCATCGTGAGGGTCGCTTTTATGGCTAATGTCTGTCATAATCGAATAGCTTCGCATTTAAGTATATCAAATTGCACAATGGCTTTGAATATAAACTACATATTTTAAGTTAAACATTTCGTGTAATTGTTTAATATGACGTTCCATGCCTTCGTTTTTCCTCTATTCCATATTCTTAATTAGCTCGTTTGCCTCATACCCGATGGACTGCTATACTAACCAGTCGTGGAATACGAGATTGTTATCGGGCTGGAGGTGCATGCCCAGCTACTGACCAGGAACAAGATGTACTGCTCCTGCAGCGCCGACTACGCCAACGCGCCGCCTAATACACACGTCTGCCCGATTTGCCTGGGTATACCCGCTCTTGTGCTGCCATGGTTAAAACAATAGATCACGAAAGCGCGCTTGAGGCGTTGCATCGGGCGTGGAACGATCTGCCGGCGAAAAGTCGTCCACAAGCTCGGATGCGGCAATTGATTGAGCAAATTCTTGCCGAGGATGATGTAACCTTCAAGTATATTCTAGTAACCGGCTACTTAGCCAAATATGTAAATCCGTCCATTCACGCTCGTGCCTTGCAGAAAGGCAGCAAACTAAAGGGGGCCTATGATGCTAGAAGTCTCTGCCACAAGGTAGTTGTAGGTTTTGAGAAAACAAAAGGAAATCTTTTCGGCTTATCAAATGAGCCATTTGTAAACAAACCAGCCCGACATCCTGAACACTACGGTACCAACCCCCAACTGAGGAATAAAATTCTGGCTCAGAAATTGCACGATGCTTTGGATATTGCCAATTCTGCAAAAGCCAAAGATGTTTACCAGGGGCTTGTACATATTTTGCGCGTTGGCAGTCAACATGCAGCTGATCGAAAGAAGATTCGTTTTAAAGGCCGAGTTAATCTTTCTGCCGTACTTGAATTTATTAATGAATTTCTCCAAGAGACTGATGGTGGTTCACGTTTGGTCAGTATATGGGGAGCAATAATATCTCTGATTTCCGAGAGTGGAAAGATATCGGTTACCTCACCAAATACAGCAGATGAATTCGGCGGCACGGCTGGTGACGTACAGATCTACTATAACGGCAAGCTTGTGGCCGCTTCTGAATGCAAACACCGTCCTCTGAATTTGGATGATGTCAAACATGGTATAAAGAAGGCACTGGAGAAAAAGGTGCCTGAGTATCACTTTGTAATTGCTGCTGGCTTAGCTCCGGGTCAAGAGGCACAGATAATAAAAGAATTAGACGATTATTCAACCAAAGTTGACCTCCTACTAATAGATATTTGGAGTGTAAAGAAGCTTCTTGCAGGAATGCTAAATCCCGTTAGACGGGCAAGATTCGGTAAGACGGTTGTTGAGCTGTTGAGAACAATGAGAAAATTTGAGAGCGCGAATCAAGCAGTTGAACTTTGGAACAGAATCACAGATCAAGCATAAAATCGAAGTGGTTTGCTATTTTGATTGGGTCATAGTTGGTCCAAAGAACTTCAGCTCTTTTGCCCTTAGTTGAATGAATTGTGCGCTCAGGCGCGTAGGACTTGCGCCATTTTGGTGCGGGGTAAAGCCGGTTCATTAACACGCAATCATAATTGCTTACCGCGACTTTGCCTTTTGCCCTGTTCAATACGTCTGCAAGTCTCTCGTGTGCATCGTCGGTCATCTCGTATCCGTAAGCCTTTGAGTCACCTCGAGTAGCGTGAACATAAGGCGGATCACAATAGAAGAGCGTTTCCTCTGAATCATATAGGTTTATAACGTCAACTGCTGGTCTGTTTTCGATCTGAACACGCAGCAATCGCTCCGCAATCTCTGGAAGTGCTTGAACACCGCCAAGCCACCGGCTAATAACTCCGCTCATTCCCTGACGACTAGTATTTTTGCAATTCGCCCATCGGCCGATTGATGCAGTCTGAGCCAAACCTGTTCGAACCTGGCGCGCTCTAACATAGAAACGCCGGGCGCGTTCAAGTGGTAGTAGACTCGCATCAAGTTCGCAGGCTATTGCGAATTCTTCACGAGAAAACGGCGTAAGCCCAATCGCCTCGACTAAGGATTCTTTTTGCTCACGCAAGACTTGAAAGAAGTTACATACTTCGCCGTCAAGATCATTGTACGTCTCTACTGGTGACGGAGATCTGTTTAGCAGGACTGCAGCAGATCCTGCAAATGGTTCGCAATAATGGTGGCACTCAGGCAGCAATGGAAGCAGCCATTCCAGATGCGAAAACTTTCCGCCATACCAGCCGAACGCTATTAACTTGGGCCGGGGAGTAAGTATCCTGTGGTTGACTCTTAGACTTCTACTTAGTCCATTTAAATAGATCGGAGATGGCAATCCGGCCATATATTCATTTCCTTTCGACTAGGTAAGTTTTCCCACGTTTACCGATACGAGACCTTGTAGTTTGGCCTTTATCATATACATGTAGGAACGGTAGTTTACCTTGCATTGGCGGATAATCCGAAATATACTTGGCGAGGGCTCTCTCAATAAGTTCCTTAAGCGGCACTCCGTCATCGATGGCTCGTCGCTTTAAATCGCGATGCAGCTCATCGGGCAGAACAATTCTGACCTGCCGCACTTCTATCACCTTAATCACTCTTAGCACAATAGTAACATTTATCACCCAACATGTCAAGACTATAGCCATTAGACCTTTTGTAGACATCCTCGGTTTAATATTCCATGATATTGTGCATCATCGTGTTTAACGCAGTCACTATTTGTTTGCCTCGCAGAAGCTGGACTGCTATACTAACCAACGTCGTGGACTATGAGATTATCATCGGACTGGAGGTGCATGCCCAGCTGCTGACCAAGAGCAAGATGTACTGCTCCTGCAGCGCTGACTATGCCAATGCGCCGCCCAATACACACGTCTGTCCCATCTGCCTGGGCATGCCCGGCGTGCTGCCGGCAATCAACGAGAAAGCGATAGAATATACGGTTATGACCGCCTTGGCTCTAAACTGCACCATCGCCGAACATGCCAAGTTCGACCGCAAGAATTATCCCTATCCCGACCTGATGAAGGGTTATCAAATATCGCAGTACGACGCACCCATGAGTAAAAACGGCTGGTTGATGATAGATGTTGACGGAAACAAAAAGAAAATCGGCATCACCAGAGTCCACCTGGAAGAGGATGTAGCCAAGCTGACACACTGCACCTCGCCGGAGGGCGAAAGCTACAGCCTGGTGGACGTCAATCGCTCCGGTGTGCCGTTGATGGAAATTGTCAGCGAGCCTGATATCAGCTCACCCGAGGAAGCCAGACAGTACCTGATGAAGCTGCGCACCATCCTGCAGTACCTGGGCGTGTCAACAGGCAATATGGAGGAGGGCAGCTTCAGATGCGATGCCAATATCAGCATACGTCCCAGGGGCACCAAAGAATATCTGCCCAAGGTAGAGGTCAAGAACATGAACAGCTTCAAAGCCGTCTACCGGGCACTGGATTACGAAGCCAAACGCCAGCAGGAGGTGCTGGGAAAGGGAGGTAAGCTAACACAGGAGACGCGTGGCTGGGTAGAGCCGAAGGGTATAACGGTGAGCCAGAGAAGCAAGGAATATGCGCATGACTACCGCTACTTTCCCGAGCCCGATTTGCCGCCGCTGGTTTTCAGTAAAAGCTGGGTGAAGGAAATCAGAGTTCACCTGCCCGAACTGCCCGATGTCAGGCGTGACCGCTTCCTGTCTCAGTACGGTCTGCCGCTATATGATGCCAGTTTGCTCGTGGATTCCAAAGCCATGGCTAACTATTTCGAGGACTGTGTCAAATTGATGGCAGGCTCTTCGAACGGAGCCGAGCTGCCCAGGAAGGCTAAGACGGTAAGCAACTGGCTACTGGGGGACTTCAGCCGTATGCTAAACGCCACCAATACCAGCATCGAAGATGCCAAGGTCACACCGAAACATCTGGCAGAGCTGCTAAACTTAGCCGACAAGGGAACACTCAGCGGTCCGGCAGCTAAGGCGGTCTTCGAAGATATGTTCCTCAGCGGCAAGAAAGCCGGCGACATCGTGGCTGAGAAGGGGCTGAGCCAAATAAGCAGCTCAGAGGAAATAGAGGAAATTATAGCCGGGGTAATAGCCGGCAACCGCCAGGCAGTGTCCGATTACGAATCAGGAAAGCAGCAGGCGCTGGCTTTTCTAATCGGTCAGGTGATGAAGGCGACCAAAGGGCGGGCGAACCCCGGCATGGCAAAGGAAATCCTGTTACATAAACTCGGAGGGAAACAGAATGACTAACTACTTACTTATTGCTCAAATTGTGGTAGCTGTAATCTTGATTATCGTACTTCTGCTCCAGGTTCATGGCGGCGGACTTGGAGGTATATTCGGACAGGCAGACAGCGTCTACAGGACACGGCGAGGTACGGAAAAAACTCTTTTCCAGTTCACCGTCGGCTTAACCATATTATTTGTCATCATCTGCATCCTGGTTGTTTTCATCAGTTAGTTACAGTTTAATCCTCTCCCCTCAAGGGAGAGAGAATACTGAAATGAGATGAAGCACTCTCAATAACAGGGGAGGGTATGGCTCCGGTAATAACTCTGACCACAGACTTTGGCACTGGCGATGCCTATGTAGCCAGCATGAAGGGGGTAATACTGAGCATAAACCCGCAGGCGGTCATCATCGACATCTGTCACTCCATTGAGCCGCAGAATATACTCCAGGCAGCTTTCATACTCAGCACAGCATACCGCTATTTCCCTGAAGGAACAATACATCTGGCTGTAGTCGACCCTGGCGTGGGCAGCCAGCGGAAAGCCGTTATGCTAAAAACACCGAGGGCTTTCTTTATCGCGCCTGATAACGGAATTCTCAGCTATATAATAGACGAGCTGGACACAACGCCAGCCAAGCCGGTTTATCATTTCTCCCCCAACCCCGAACAGCATAAACTCGGAACAGGACTTGAAGCTGTCGCCATCACCAACCCAGATTTTTGGCGGAAGCCGGTCAGCGCCACCTTTCACGGGCGGGATATATTCGCTCCGGTGGCTGCACATCTTTCGCTCGGTGTGCCCCTACAGAAATTCGGCGATAGCCTGGGCCATGTTTTCGCCTTCCAAATACCGCAGCCTTTCCGTGATAATAAGGGGAACCTTACCGGCTGCGTTCTCCACATAGATAATTTCGGCAACCTGATTACCAATATCAGGAGCGGCGATTTGCCCGGTGAAAAAGTTACCGTATTTATCGGCAGACAGCATATAGACGGCATAAGCCGGTTCTACACCGAGAAAGAAGGCCTGGCAGCCATCATCGGCAGCAGCGGTTACCTGGAGACATCGCTCAAGAACGGCAACGCCGCCGTCTTTCTGAAAGCCAGGGTGGGTGATAAAATAAAAATCAAACAGGTATAATGTAGCCGCGAGGTTTTAACCTCGCGGCCTCGACCTTAAAAGGTCGAGGCTACATATCAGTGGAAAGATGAAGATAAAATTTACTACATTGAGCGAGAATACCGCCGGTATTATCGGGCTGCTGGCTGAGTGGGGGTTGAGCATACTGATAGAAGTGGACGGCTACAAAGTTCTGCTGGACACCGGGCTGGACACGTCGGCTGCACGTAACGCTGTCACCATGGGTAAAGACCTGTCTGCGGTTGACAGGATAGTCCTCAGCCATGGACATCGCGACCACACCGGCGGCTTGCACCATGTGCTGAACGCAATGAGAAAAGAAATCGAGGTAATCGCCCATCCTGACATCTGGACAGCCAAATACTCCCGCACCTTCAGCAAGAAGGCACAATACGCCGGTATACCTTTTGCCCGGCAAGCGCTGGAAGGCTGGGGAGCTTCATTCAGGCTGACGAAAGAGCCGGTATGGCTTACCGATAACATCGCCACCACCGGCGAGATACCTATGCATACCGATTATGAGAAAATCGGCCGTGAGCTCCTTGTCAAAGAAGGCGGAAAGCTCCGACCCGACCCGCTCAGGGATGACCAAGCAATCATCATTAAGAGTCGGATGGGCCTGATAGTTGTCTTAGGCTGTGGACACAGGGGAATGATAAATACCTTACATCATGCCCAAAAAATAACCGGCATAGAAAAAGTATACATGGTTGTCGGCGGTACTCACCTGCTTCACGCTTCCACAGAACAGATGGACCTCACCATCGCCGAATTGAAGAGACTCGGTGTCCGTAAGATAGGCACATCTCATTGCACCGGCATGCCGGCAGTCGCCAGATTGTTTCAGGAGTTCGGCGACAACTTCTTTTTCAACAATGCAGGCAACGTTGTCACCATATAGAGCCTTGACTCTCTCCCCTGGAGGGAGAGAGTTAGAGTGAGGGGGATTATCGAAGTTTCACCCTCACCTTAATCTCCGACTTTATCGGAGTCCGTATCCCGCTAAAAAGGGAATCGGACCTCTCCCATCGAGGGAGAGGGAAAAAGGGGCTAGAGCATCCGCTTCCATACCGTCCCTTTAGGCGTATCTTCGAGAGCTACACCTAACTCGATTAGACGGTTGCGTATCATATCAGCCGTTTGCCACTGTTTGGCTTGACGTGATTTCTCACGGGTCTCAATCAGCATCTGAATAAGCTGCTCGACATTCAAGTCTTGCCTCGGCACTCGACTAAACTCATGATTTAACTGGCTTAGAAGTTCAATAAAAGGTCCGGTCTCGAGCGGCGGCTTTACCGGTTCTTTGAGCGTGAAACCTAAAACATTAGCCAGTTCAACCAGTGTATTCCGAGCCTCAACCACATCGTAATTCTGCTCGCGCGCCCGGTTAATTTCCCTGACCAGGTCGAAAAGCACTGCCGCCGCCTGCGCGGTGTTAAAATCATCATCCATACTGTCAATAAACCTGCGTTTAAACGGCTCCGCATCAAGGGCAGTTTTTCCTCCACTGCCACCATCTCTGATTGCCTGTCGCAGCCTCTCCATGCCAACCTCGGCTGCTTTCAACGTCTCTTCGCTATAGGTTAACGGACTGCGGTAGTGTGAGCCGAGTATAAATAGCCGGATGGCATCCGGGCTGTAGTGCTCCAGCGCCTGTTTCACCGTTATCAGGTTGCCCAGGGACTTGCTCATTTTATCTTCACCAAACTGCAGTAGCCCGTTATGCAGCCAGTATCTGGCAAAGGGAGCGATACCGGTAAAACTTTCAGACTGGGTTATCTCGTTCTCGTGGTGAGGGAAGATAAGGTCCTGCCCACCACCATGTATATCAAGGCTTTTGCCGAGGTATTTTAAAGCCATAGCGCTGCACTCTATATGCCATCCCGGTCTGCCCTGACCCCAGGGGCTTGGCCAAAAAGGCTCACCCGGCTTGGCTGCCTTCCACAGAGCGAAGTCCAACGGAAATTCCTTTTCACCTTCTTCGGAAGAGCCACGAGATATCATGTCATCCAAAGCCTGGTGAGACAGCTTGCCATAGCTGGGAAAGTTTTTCACACGGAAATATACGCTGCCATCGGACTCATAGGCATATCCCTTGTCTATCAGGCCCTGTATTACTTCAATTATCTTGGGTATTTCCTCAGTCGCCTTCGGATAGATATGCGCTCGCTCGATATTCAAAGCATCCATGTCCCGGAAATATTCGTCAATATATTTTGAAGCCAGCTCCGATGACGGAACTCCAAGCTGGTTCGCCCGGTTTATTATCTTGTCATCGATGTCGGTAAAGTTCTGAACATGCTTTACTTTATAACCTTTGAACTCAAGATAGCGCCTGATGACATCGAATAGCACGTAGCTCATGGCATGCCCGATATGGCAATCGTCATAAACGGTGACCCCGCAGACATAAATGTTTACCGTTTTCCCTTTGGGGCGGAACTCTTCTTTTTGCCCCGACAGCGTATTAAATACTTTCATCTATCTTCTCCGAGGTGAACGTTTGGCAGTCTTACTAACCTCAGCCTGCCCGCCTCTTAAAGTCTTTTCCAGTTCAGCAACCCTTCTCTCTAGAATCTCTAGCTTCTCCCAGACCGGGTCAGGCAATTTCTCCACGGTATCGGTATCAGGATTGCGAATCTCAACCACCCGACCGGGCACACCGACAACAGTGGCATTAGCCGGCACCGAAGTTATCACCACCGACCCAGCACCGACTTTAACATTGTCACCGATGGTGATGGCTCCGATAAGCTTCGACCCGGCACCCACGACCACATTGTTGCCTAAAGTGGGATGCCTCTTCTTTTTCAACAAGCTGGTGCCGCCCAGAGTAACCCCCTGGTACAAGGCAACATTTTCCTTTATCTCGGACGTCTCACCGATTACAACCCCCATGCCGTGGTCGATGAAAAAGCCTTCGCCGATATTAGCCCCGGGGTGTATTTCGATACCGGTAAAGAAGCGGCTGATGTGCGAAACCAGGCGAGGGAAAAACGGTACATGCCAGTTCCACAGTGTATGAGCCAGACGGTGAAACTGCCGGGCGTGAAAGCCGGGATAGGCGAAAAAGACCTCACAGACATTTCTAGCAGCCGGGTCATGTTCAAAGACCGATTGTATATCCCGCCTGATGCTCCTGATAAGATTCACGGCGTTTCCTCTTCCAGCAGAGCCACGGCACAAGCAGCTATACCTTCACCTCTGCCGGTAAATCCCAAGCCATCGGCGGTAGTTGCCTTAACCATAACCTGCTCCGGGTTAACCCCCAAAGTCCGGCTGATGTTACCGCGCATATCCTCAATGAAAGGCGATATTTTGGGCTGCTCGGCGACAACGACCGCATCAACATTTCCAACCTTAAAACCTTTCGCCTTGAGTAACTTTCTGACCTCTTTCAGCAAAAGCAGGCTGGAGATATCCTTATATTTTGAGTCCTCAGATGGAAAGTGTGTGCCGATATCTCTCAATCCGGCAGCGCCAAGCAGAGCGTCCATTATAGCATGGGTCAAAACGTCAGCATCGCTATAGCCCAAGAGTCCCTTGTCGAACTGAATCTCCACCCCGCCCAGAATCAACCTGCGCCCCGGGACCAGCGGATGCACATCATAGCCAATTCCGACTCGCATGCTATTTCTTCCCGGCTATAACTTCAGCCAAAGTCAGGTCTTCAGCAGTAGTTATCTTTATATTGCCGTAAGACCCCGTATAAAGCTTCACTTTGTATCCCATTTGCTCCACCATGCTGGCATCATCAGTAACATCGCCTTTTATTTGCTCATGAGCTTTAAATATTATATCAAAGCGGAAAACCTGCGGCGTCTGCACTGCCCACAATTCCTGACGATTGGGCGTTTCCCTGACCATCAGGTCGCTATCACCTATCTTCACGGTGTCCTTAACCGGGACCGCTGCCACTGCTGCTCCGGTGCCTTTAGCCGCCGCTAATCCGTCACGAATCAAGTCCAGAGTCAAAAAGGGACGTGCTCCATCATGAACAATTACCCATTCACAACCCTTCAACTTACTAAGCCCTTGCCTGACAGAGTCCTGCCGCCGCTTACCGCCAGAGCACACCTCTGCCACTTTAGACCAGCCTCTTTCATCGGCTAATCTCCGTCCCAAATCCAGTTTATTCTCATTCAAAACGATTACTATCCGGTTGACCAGCTCACAGCTTTGACAGACATCCACCGACCAGGCAAGCAAAGGTTTGCCGGCCAGAGAAGAAAAGACTTTGTCCTGCCCCATTCGCTGGCTGCTGCCAGCTCCAACAATGACAACTCCTGTTTGAGACATGCCGCTTTTCATTCGATAAAATTACTTCTTAGGTGTTCTGACAAGGCCCAGTCGCAGGGCTTCAGCTACAGTATCTGCTTTCAGCAATTCAAAACCTTTCACATCAAACGAGGTTTTGTGCGAGGTCTCAGGAATCAGACAGCGCTTAAAGCCCAGCCT
>Ga0299915_10000321_pt1 | contig 37482 bp, 37 predicted proteins | sample RVTome_13_FD_200263 | JGI IMG/M metagenome (GOLD analysis project Ga0299915, IMG submission 200263) | Soil microbial communities from uranium-contaminated site in the Upper Colorado River Basin, Wyoming, United States - RVT92D227 (version 2) ...
CTCGTGCGGGCGGCACTGCGCGGAGCCAGCTTCACGCATGTGCGCGAGCTGCGGGCCGCAATTGACCGCTACCTCGCGGCCTACACGGAGCAGGCCGCTCCTTTCGAATGGCGCAAGCAAGTTGTGCCTCCCGTGCCGCTCAAACGTTCTTACGCTGATTTATGCAACTAGATACTAGGCCCCTTGGGCCGCCGTGGCGGCGAAGCCTAGCCAGCCGCCCCTACAATTCGTCCGGTTCCTTTGTGACTTGGTGTCCTTGTGGTTCCTCGAAATCTCGGCGGGGGTGCCACCCCCGCCCTGCAAGACCATGGCACTTTCAACAGCAGAGATTTGCTCTATTTTTGGCGCGTTTTCGTTCCGCGAGGTGGGTGCGGGTCTGGTGGCGCCGGAGCGGGCCTGGTTGGCGCGGAATATTGTTGCGGTTCGCTCTCCCTTTCCTCTCCCCATGAATAAGGGTCAGACTGAGAAGATTCGCTGCCATCGGCTGGTGGCTGAGCAGATTCTTTCTGCGCTGCGCGAACTCGACGACAAGGGCTTGCGCCGTCTCATCCATACTTTTGATGGCTGTTATCTGCCTCGGCATGTGTGTTGGAATCCGGAGAGGCCGCTGTCCAGACATTCCTGGGGGATCGCCCTGGATTTGAACGCGGCGAAGTTTCCCTTCGGGTCGGCTCGCAGACAGGAGGCGCGGCTGGTGGAAGTTTTCGCCAGACACGGTTTTCTCTGCGGGCAAAAGGGCGGAGGCCTGTGGGAGAAGACCTTGGACCCGATGCATTTTGAGGTGGTGAAGATCGTTCAGCGTTGAGCGTTCAGCGTTGAGGGCGGAATGGATTTGACGCTTAGCCCTTAGCGCTGAACTCTTAACGAGGAGGTTAGTCATGTGGACGTGGATGAAGTATCTGTATCTGGCATTGCGGTTGGCTACTCTGTGGGAGAATCTGGTGAAGGTGCAGGCGAAAGACCCGATGACTACGGCTGAATCCTATCAGCCGGCGGCGGGGGTGGTGCTGGCTGATCCGAGCGTAGAGCGCTGGCTGGGCAGACTCAGCCTGGAGGAGCAGGCGAAGTTCACCGAGGCCTTGCCTTTGTTCATCTGGGGATTGGACAGCATGGCGGAGTGAGGAATCACCGCAGAGGTTGCAGGGGCGATTTACTAATCGCCCGCGAGGAACCTTTTCGACCACCAAGACACGAAGACACAAAGAATGGCAGGGGCAGTCCGCCTTGTCGCAAGACTCAGGCGGACTGCCAGCAAATGCCTTTGCGGAGAAAGGGAAGGATGGCCTTGTTCTGCATATGTGTAAAAGGTGCTGTGGCGATTGGGGCGAATTTACCCATAGAGCAGGCTGATAGTGACAAGATGGTAAATTGAGTGAACTCTCGACGCGAAAGAAGGACTTTCCCTGGACGGTAGTAAACTTTTAGGTTAACATGGAATAGAACGGTGTGCACGGAGCAATTCCTTGCAGGCGAGTGGGGTGAGATCCATTTTGTGACAGGTCTTCCGTGCGGGCCGTTGGACTTGCTCGAACGGCTGAAGAGAGACTCTGTCACAGACCATAAGGACATACTGGCACGACTTCGGAGATTGGCCGACTTCGAGCCGAGATGCCATGATTGGTTCAAGAGACTGAAAAACGCGGAAGACATACTTCAACTCAGAGGGGGCAAGTATCGCTTCCTCCTCTTCCCCCATCCTCACAAGCGGCGCGTCTTGGTTCTGCTGCACTGCTTCCGCAAGCAAAGCGATAGAACTGAGCGCAGAGAGATAGAGACAGCACTTCGGCTCAGGAACAAGTATCGAGAAATGATTCTTCGTTGCGAGGGGCGCAAATGAGAATGAGCCTGAGAGAAAGATACGACGAGGAGGTCAGGCGTCTTCGGGCAGAGGACGCTGAGTATCAGGCCATAGAGTTGGCTCTGGCAGTCGGAGCTGCAATTCGCGAGCGAATGGAGACCGAAGGCGTAACGCAGGCCGATTTGGCCAGAAGGCTGGGAGTGTCTCGCTCTCATGTTAGCCAGCTATTGAAAGAAGGAAGCAGCAACCTGACTTTGAAAACGCTGGCGCGTCTGGCGGCAGCGTTGGATGCGCGCGTCGCCTGGGATTTTCGTCGTCTGTTAGAGGAAAGGATTGAAGTTCCGCGTTGGGATTGTGATTCTCGCTCGGCTGTGCTTTCGGCGGCGAACGACTTTCGAAAACGTTTCGAGGAACGCCAAAATGCTCTCGCTTTTGCGGCTTAATTCAGTCCGAGTTCAAAGGCTAGTGATTCGCGGGCGATCAGACGATTCGGTACTGGCAGGCCGGCAGGAATATCTCATAGTGTTGTCGCGCAAGATCGGCCGCACTGGTGATCTCTCAGACAGGCCTTGGCTTGAAATTCGTGTTCGATTGACACCTGACTGCGAACAGGCGGCCAACCAGTCTTTCGACGAGATTGATGTCATTGTGAAGGGACATTTCTCTTTCGCCGAGGAGATCACCGAAGAGATGAGAGCGCAGCTTTTCCCACTCACGGCTGTCTCTATGCTTTTCGGCGTTATTCGAGGCATCGTAGCACAGGCGACTGGCATGTTTCCATGTGGCACGTTTCTTCTTCCCCCGATCAACGTAGTTGATGCCGCGAAACGCAAGCGTCTTGCCTGTCGCTGTGCTCTCGTCTCTGCGGAAGGTGCAACAAGGCAAGCGACCTTACACCTTCGTGCGGCTCCTTCCGCTGAAGTCAAGGCGAAGCGGCGGAAGGGCTGATTCTGTCCGTAGGGCTTCTCTCCCGAGACAACCGCGGGATCAGTCCTGGAGAGTGCCTCTTGCATGCAAGCGAGTATTAGCGCGCCTCTTTTTCCCACCAGGCGGGATCAACGGCGACTCCGGCGACGTAGAGGGCATAATGGAGATGGGGGCCGGTGGCGACTCCGGTGGCCCCGACGCGGCCGATGATTTCGCCTTTTTTCATCTCTTGGCCTGAAGTTACCAGGATTTTGGACAAATGCAAATAGAGGGTGCAGACTCCCTGGCCGTGGCCAATGACGATGGTCTTGCCGTGCAGGCGAAAATCCTCGGCCACCAAAGCGACGGTGCCGGAATTGGCGGCGCGCACCGGCCGGCCGAGCGGCGTCCCGTAGTCAATCCCCTTGTGAATCCCCTGTTCCTCCCCATTGCGATAGCGGCGCAGGCCGAAGGAAGTCTTCTCTTTCCCTTTCACCGGAAGGAGGAATTTGCCGCGCCAGCGCGCCTGTGGTGAGAACTTCCCCAGCGCCTCCCGAATGAGACGATATTCCTCTTCAACCCCCGGATAGGTATAGAGCGCTTCCTGCTGCGGCGGCAAGCGAAGAAATTGCTTGCCGAATTGGCGCGCCTCAACGATTATGGTCGTGCCCAGCGAGCGTTCTTCCCCATTGGCTTCATTCCAGACCACAGAGACTTCTTGAGGGCCGGGCGCGGTCTCTACCCAGACCGGCAGGATCGCCCTCCAATTCTCCCCATCCCAATACATAGGAATCTTCTTATCCGACCAATTCACCTCGGGCTTGACTTCCTCCCCTACTCCTTTCAGATATGCGAAAAAACAGTCGCCCTGGCGCGCCCGGTCCGGCTTCGTTTGCAGCCGAGGCGCGGCCTGGGCGAAAGTGGGCGGGAAAAGAACGACCATAGTAAACAAGCCGAAAAGTATGCCTGAAGCCTGTCTCTTCACCGTAGGAGACCTTCCTTTTTCTTGTTCTTCCAAGCAATGCGGGCGATTCGTAAATCGCCCCTACCCTCCTCTGCTCTCTTTCGCCGATATTAGAGGATTTTCCCGCCATGAGGAATAAGTCGGGCGATTGGTAAATCGCCCCTACTGGGAGGCGGGAACTTTTCGCTGGTCCTTTCGGTCTAACGGATGAGTCAAACTCAATGACGGGAGGGTGGAGATGGAGAAGGAACCGGTCCGGCAAGTGAAAGAGAAGAAGGGCGGTTGGTTGAGGCGAATGCCTCTCTGGGGCAAGGTATTGATGGGCTTTGCGGCGCTTTTTGCGATTCTCTTTGTTAAAGGCCTGATCACTGCGACGAGCCTGGGGGGCTTCAAGGGGCGGGCTATTCTAGCGGAACGGATGATGGCTCCGGCTGCGGCTCCCTCATACGGCGTTGAGATGGCAAAGGCCGCGCCAACGGAAGCCGGGGCTCCGGCCGCGCGGGAGATGTGGGGCCACGGAGGAGCTGCAGACGAGAACTTACAAGTGACGGCGAGCGCGCCCGGCCTTTCCCTGGAGACCTGGGGAAGGCAATTGATCTTGAATGCAACCCTTGGCCTTGAGGTGCGCGATGTGCGGGCGGCCTATGACAGTATTCAAAGCGTGGCTGCGGCGGAAGGGGCGCTTATTACCTCTGCGAATCTACAGTCGAGTTCCTCGGAATCGGGCTATAGTCATGCGATCCTGGTCTTGCGGATGCCGCAGAGCCGCTTCTATGCGCTTCGCCAGCGGCTGCTCAGGCTCGCGGGCGACCTGAAGGGGAAGGTGCTCCGGGATGAGGTCTCCAGTGAAGATGTGACCGAGCAATATGTGGATTTGAAGGCGCGGCTGCGCCACTGGAAGTCCCAGGAGGCGCAACTTCTGGGAATCATGAGCCAGGCGCGCAAGATCTCTGACATCCTGGCGGTGCGGGACCAACTCTCCGCGGTGCAGCAGGAGATAGAGCGGATTTCCGGCCAACTGCGCTTCTTGGAGAGTCGGGTTGACCTCTCAACGATTACCGTTGAGGTCTATCAGAAGGGCAAAGGGCCCGTGAAGCCGACGATTGCCTCGGTCTTCAAGGAGGCGGGCAAAAATATCTCCGCCGCCTGGATGAAGGCCGTGCAAGATGTGGTGGGAATGGTGGGGTGGATAGTCGTGGCGGTCACTTATCTGCTGCCTTTTGCGGTGATAATCGCGGTTGCATGGGGTATTGTGAGGGCGGCGCGGAGGAGGGCCTTGCCCAGGCCGCCGGCGTGAAAACGACCCATTGACCGCAAAGGCTTGCCCTGAGCATCGCCGAATGGGCGCAAAGAACGCAGAGACTCGCTCCCATCTCTGCGCTCTTGCTTTCCCATGCAAGGGCAGGAGATAAACTCCTGCCCAACGGAGTTGACGCGCTAGAGGGGCTTTTCTTTGGCGTGCATGAGCATGGTGTCGTGGTCAACCACGCCTTCGTGGTAGAGTTGGGCGAGGTGTTCGTCCATGGTAAGCACGGGCAGACCCTGGGCGCTGGCGGCATTGATGTAGGGGTCTCTGGCGTAGAGGCGGCCCTCTCTGATCAGCCGCTTTATGGCGTGGGTATTGGTGGGAATCACCTCCACCGCGGCTACCCTTCCCCCGAGAATCGGATCGGGCTTTTTCCTGGGGACGAGCTGCTGGGAGATGACCCCTTGGAGCGAAGTGCTCAGGCCGGACATGATTCTCTGCTGCTCATGGATGGGGAAGGCGTTTACTATTCTGTCAACAGATTCGCCGATATCATAGGTGTGCATGGTGACGATGATGAGGTGGCCGGTTTCCGCCGCCCAGATGGAGGTCTCCAGGCTTTCCTGGTCAATCACCTCGGCGAGAACGATGACATCGGCGTTCTGTTTCATGGCGGTTTTGAGGCCGGTGGCGTAGGAAACGGTGTCGGTGCCCACTTCCCGCTGCTGGATGATGCTCTTCTTGGCGGTGTGAAAATACTCTATGGGGTCTTCGATGATGATGATGTTGGCCATTCTCTCTTTGTTTATCAGGTCTATCATGGCCGCGAGAGTGGTGGTCTTCCCCTGGCCGCCGCGGCCGGTGATGAGGATGAGGCCGCGCTTTTTTCTGGCGATCTCGGCGACTTCTTCCGGCAGGTGCAGTTCCTCCATGCTGCGGACCTGGGTGGGCAATAATCTTATGTCCGCGCTGAAATAGCCCTTCTGCTTGGAGACGGTATAGCGGAAACGCCGGCCCCCGTGGCCGCTGAAAGAAGTGGTCAGTTCTGTGCGGAGGTGCTGCTCAAACTCCCGGATATAATGCTCCTCGAGGCCTTCGTAGGCGAGGCGCTTGGTATCTTCCGGAGTGAGCGGAGGGTAGTTGAGCGCTTTCAGGACCATGCCCACCCGATAGGTTGGCGGGAGGCCGACGACCAGGTGCAGATCGGTGGCGTTCTGGTCCACCCCGACGCGCAGGGTCTCTTCCAGAGTGATCGCGGCGGAAACCTCTCTCATGATGGTTGTAGTCATCCTACTTCCCTCCCTGTTGGCGCACGTGCGAAAAAGGCCCTTCGACTCCGCTCACCACAGGTCGAAACGACGGGGCTTCGGACGAGGCTGCGGATTTCGATGCCAGAGCGTTTTGGTTAGCGCACGCACCCTTGTCGAAACCCGCGGCTTACGCGTCGACTGGAAACCAGCCGCGGCTGCCGAGCGAAGTAGGTAACTGTCCCCGGTTTCCCATCGGTTTCCCATGGTTACATACGACAGTGTTCGTTGGACAGAAGCCTATCTCCTGCCTGCTTTCTGGAGAAAAGTTGCTCCCGTCTTCCACCAGAAATGCCGCTTGGCGAAGCCGTGCCCGGAGCCCTTCTTTAGGTAACGCTCGAAGGCCTTTTCTTCTGTATGTGCCCAATCAATCCAGACAGCATTTTTGCTATCACCCTCAGTTCGTCCTTCAAATCGCCACAGAGCTTCTCTGTGATTAGACCTCTTCGGCGGCATAGTTCAATCAGGGGCACGCATTCATGTACTGAACCGCGGGCGATGCCAAAGAAGTTTCTGCGATCGGCCGCGGTCCAGCGGCCGTTACCCTCAGCAATGTTGAGAGAGATGGAAAGACTGGCGCGGTTGAGTTGATCAGCGAGATACCATGAGCCGCGAGGGAAATCGGTGGTTTGGTTGGAGACGCGCTCAGCGAACGCAAGGGCTTTCTGATAGACTTCCAGTTTCTCAAAGAGAAACATTGAATCCCCCGCGGAAACAGATTGAAAGTAGATAGGAGAAAGGTGACCGTTCGGTGAAGATTAGTCTGAGCCGGAAACTGGGTTCATCGTTGCTAGGCGGATTTTGAGCAATCACCTCTCTCCTTTCCCCTCTCACCTCACTCTATTCCGATGCGCACCTTGAGGAGCGCATCGGAATGGAGGCACGCGGACTCGAACCGCGGACTGGGCCGTGCGAGGGCCCTGTTATCCCACTTAACTATGCCCCCAACGATCTTTCCAAAGAGCCGCTTTCCCTCTCGGCCTTGCATTTTCAATATACCGCAGAGGTCAGATACGGTCAAGGCTCACGGCCTCCGGCCGTAGAGGTGGCTGGCTTCGAGGAGAGCGAGGTAGTTTTCCAGTGGAACGTAGTGGGCGATGCTGTTGCTGGAGCCCACGCAATAGCCTCCCCCGGGGCCGAGCAGTTCGATTCGCTCTTTCACCAGGCGCTTGATCTCCTCCGGCGTTCCCCGGGCAAGGCGGTCAAGTTCAACATTTCCTATCAGGCAGAGGCGGCCGGCCGCCCGCCGTTTCACTTCTGCGGCTTCCATCGCCTTGGGTTCTATCGGGTGGAGCGCGGCAAAGCCGCAGGAGACGAGGTCCTCCAGGACTTCAAAGAGTTTGCCATCGGAGTGATAGATGATCGGTTTGCCCAGCCGGCGGCCGGCCTCGGCAAAGCGACGATACCAAGGGAAGAGGTGCTGCCGGAAGAACTTCGGAGAGGCGAGAAGGCCTTCGGTATAGGCGATGTCATCCGGCAGCCAAGCGGCGCCCACCGAATCCATGCTCACCGCTCTCTGGAAACCCTCCAGCCTGATCTCCGCCACCTTGTCCAGGACCGCCCGCACCAGTTGCGGCTCTTCCGCCAGGGCATAGGAAAACCCCTCGAATCCCATCAACATCCAGGTGGTCTGGAAGACGCGGCCTTCGACCGCGATGATTTTCATGCCTGCAGGAAGATGCCGGGCGGCTTCGGTGAAATAGGCATAGCGGCCGGCCTCTGCGGTGGGCCAGGGGAATCTCTCGAAATCTTCCCAGGAGGTGATGGCGCCTTTTCCTTCTGTGGCCCACTCCCTCGTTCCGCGGCGGTCGCCGTAAGCGGTGTAGGAGTAAGTGCGGCGGTGCATCAACTCCGGGCGAAGGGAATCAAAGGGCTCAAGGTAGCCCTCCCAGAGGCGAAGGCCCGCGTAGGAGTAGCCGGCGCGCTGCCAGAACTCCACCTCTTGGGCAGGCCCGGCCAGCCTCTTGCCCAGAAAAGCCTCTCTGACCTCGCGGTCAACCCCGAGTTCGGCTGGGGGAACCCAGTCTTTGGCTTCTCCGGTGAGGACCGCCCGGAAGTGCTCAAAATCGTGCACCTGGCTGCTCCACTCTTGGCAGAGAAAGATGCCGCCCTCTGGCCTGCGGGAGGGAGCGGCTGGTTCACTTCCGGCTTGCGGGGGGAGAAGTCTCGACTTTTTTGACCACAGGAGCCTTGGCTGGTATCACTATTTTCAGAGGCTCGCCTTTTCTTTCCACGGAGAGGGTAACCGGCCCTTTCGGCCAGAAGGCGCTCAAGGCCTCCAGCAAGTCACGCGGGCAAGAAGTTCCCAGATTATTGGCGGAGACCACCACATCGCCGGCCTGGAGTCCGGCCTTTGCCCCGATGCCTTCCGGCGTTACGCTCTGGATGCCTGCGCCGCTGCCGCCGCTGGCAGTAGGGGCATGGCCTTTGAGCACTTCCACCCCCAACATAGAGCCTACCTGGCTGACCGGACAGGAGCCATCCGCGGGGGGCGGGGAGGGGGCAACGGCCTGCGGGGCCTCGGCAAGTAACTGGACCGTCACAGTCTTCCCCGCTCTATAGACAAACAAGGTAGTCTCTTTGCGCTTTCCAAACACATCAAACAAGGCCTTCAGGTCTCGCAGACCAGTGACCGGTCGCCCTTGTACAGAGACGATGACATCCCCGGCCTTAAGGCCGCCCTTTTCCGCAATGCCGCCCGGCAGGACGCTCTTTATTCCCGCTCCGGTAGCCTTCGATGTGCCGATCTGGGCTTTGCCCTTCACCAGTTCCACGCCCAACTTCTGGTTGAGTTGGTAGAGGGGAGTATCGGGGGAGAGCTGCCCTTTTCGCTGTTCCTTGGTGTAATAATAGCCCCCGACAGCCACCACCACGGCCACCAGGACCAGCCCGAAGGCGACTCCTTGTGTCCTGCCGCTAACCTGCTCTTCCATGCCTGCCCTTTCTCGCCCGGATGCCCTTTACTGACATTAGATTATACCCTATTTTGCCGCCTGCGAGAAGGCAAACGCCCGCGAGATGGTCAAAAGGAGTTCCCTGGCCAAAGAGAGAATCAGATAGGGTCTGGGAGTCCAGAGTCTTGGAGTCGAGGGTCGCTGTCAGACAGGAAAGTGCAAGGATGAGGGAAAAGGCTTTGGGAAAAGCGGACTGCGGTGAAGGGCCCGTCGCCTGGATTGACCTTCGCGCTCCCCACGGCGAGTTGCGGGAAGAGATACTGGCGGCGATCGGGAAGGTGCTCGATTCCGCGCGCTTCATTCTGGGAGAAAATGTCGCCCGCTTTGAGGAGGAGTTCGCCCGCTTCTGCCGCAGTCAACACGCCGTCGCCGTGGGCTCGGCCACGGATGCCCTGGTATTGACCCTGGACGCCCTGGGGGTGGGAAGCGGGGATGAGGTGATTCTTCCGGCGTGGACTTTTGCCGCCACCGCGGCGGCGGTCTGGCATGTCGGCGCCAGGCCGGTCTTTGTTGACTGCGCCCCGGAGAGTTTCCTTCTTGACCTCAACCAGGTGGCCGCTCGCATTGGCGCCAAGACGCGCGCCATCATCCCGGTCCATCTCTACGGCGAGGTGGCGGAGGTGGAGGCCTTGATGGAGATGGCGCAGAAACGGGGGGTCTGGGTGGTGGAGGATGTGGCCCAGGCGGCGGGCGCCTCTCTGCGGGGAAAGATGGCGGGGAGCATGGGCCATGCGGGGTGTTTCTCCTTCTATCCCACGAAGACCCTGGGGGCCTGTGGTGAAGGCGGGCTTGTGCTGACCGGTGACGGAGAGTTGGCGAAAAGGATACGCCATCTGCGCAATCAGGCGGATGATACCGCCCTGGGAGGAAAGAAATACCATCACAGCGCCGTCGGCTACAACAGCCGCCTGCAGGAGATACAGGCGGCGATCCTGCGAATAAAACTGCGCCGCCTGGAAGAATGGAACCTGCGCCGGCGCGCCCTGGCGAAGTTGTATCATTCCCTCCTGGCTGACTGCCCGGTGGTCCGGCCGCGGCTGGCGGAGGACGGCAGCCACATCTACAACCTCTATACGATTCGCACTTCCCGCCGGGGAGAACTCTCCGAATGGCTGAAGGCGCAAGGCATCGGCTTTGACATCGTTTATCCCCTGCCCATTCACTTGCAGTCGGCCTATCGGAGCCTGGGCGGCAAGGAGGGAGACCTGCCCATCGCCGAGGCCCATGCCAAAGAAGTCCTCTCTTTGCCCATCTATCCATCGCTCACCGACGCCCAGGTCGCCCGCGTCGCCGAAGCGATAAAGGAATTCTTTTCCCGAAGATGATCTCTTTGCGCCCTTTGTTTGCCCCGAGCAACGTCGAGGGGCGTCTTTGCGGTTACCGTGTTTTTCACATTCTCTTCGCACGCCAACTGGAGGCTTGAATGAAATCTGACATCAAAGACAAGAACCTTGCCGCCCAGGGGAAACTGCGGGTCGAGTTCGCCTACCAGGAGATGCCGGTCTTGCGGCTTTTGGAAAAACGCTTTTCCGAGACCGCGCCGCTGAAAGGCCTGCGGCTGGGGGCGTGTCTGCATGTCACCAGTGAAACCGCGAACCTGATGCGGGTATTGCAGGCCGGAGGCGCGGAGATTTCGCTCTGCGCTTCCAATCCGCTCTCCACCCAGGATGATGTCGCCGCCTGGCTGGTGGAGGAACTGGGAATTCCCACCTTTGCTGTCAAGGGGGAAGATTCCAATACTTACTATCAGCACATCAATGCAGTGCTCGATACCCGCCCCCAACTCACCATGGATGATGGCGCGGACTTGGTCTCGGAGATTCACTCCCGGCGGCGGGAACTGATTGCTGAGATCATCGGCGGATCGGAGGAGACGACCACCGGCGTCATCCGGCTGCGCAGCCTGGAGCGCCAGGGGGTGCTCGCCTATCCGATAGTGGCGGTCAATGACGCGGACACCAAGCATCTCTTCGATAACCGCTATGGCACGGGGCAAAGCACCATTGACGGGCTGCTGCGGGCGACGAATCTCCTCCTATCCGGGCGCAAAGTAGTCGTCTGCGGCTATGGGATGTGCGGCAAGGGGGTGGCGATGCGGGCGCGGGGCATGGGGGCGAGGGTGATTGTCTGCGAGGTCGAGCCGCTGCGCGCGCTGGAGGCGGTAATGGATGGATATGAAGTGATGCCCGTTATGGAGGCCGCGCGCGTGGGTGATGTTTTCATTACCGTGACCGGTGACAAGCATGTTTTGCGGAAGGAACATTTCAAGGTGATGAAAGATGGGGCGATCTTGGCGAACTCCGGCCATTTCGATGTGGAGTTGGATTTGCCTGCGCTCGGCGAAATGGCGCAGGAAAAACGGGGCGTACGGCCTTGCTGCGAGGAATATCGGATGCCCAACGGCCGGCGCATTTTCGTGCTCGCCGAAGGCCGATTGCTCAACCTCGCCGCGGCCGAGGGCCATCCGGCGAGTGTAATGGACATGTCATTTGCGAATCAGGCGCTCTGCGCCGCCTGGCTGGCCTCCCGCGGCCAGACTTTGGAGCGAAAAGTCTATCCCGTGCCCGCGGAGATTGACCGCGAAGTCGCCTTCCTGAAATTACAGGCGATGGGAATCGCCATTGATTCCCTCACTGAAGAACAGCAGAAATACCTCGCCTCCTGGGAAGCGGGGACGTAGGTCAGAGGCCTTTCACCGCGGAGAGCGCAGAGAGGGAGTTAGGGCGGGGCAGCAGCCTTGGCTCCCGCCATTTGTTTTTTTCTTTCTTCGTTGGGCAGGACCTCGGCGTCCTGCCCGTTCCTGCCCGTGTCTTGGTGTCTTGGTGGTAAGAGATTTCACGGGCGATTAGTAAATCGCCCCTACAACTTGACCACTTTGGGCATGGGGGAGAGGCCCTTTGTCGTTCTGGCGCGGGCGTGGAATGAAGAGGATTTCCTTATTCAAGCAATTGCAAATCCGGAAAATAGCGGCGGCAGAAGCCGCGGTCTCGAGAAAGAAGCCGGTCAGCACAGACATTAGCGTGTGCGCCAATGAGGAAATCCGCAAGGATTCGAGTCCGCTGACCACCTGCGGCGCGATAGTTACGCCAGGCTTGACCAGCGAGATAAAGCGCCTCTCTGTTTGTTGGCAGAAGTTCTATGCTGAGCCTCCCCAAAACCCTGTCCAGTTGCTCTCGCTTCGGAAAGCGCGGCGCCAATTCAGCATATACTATCTCGCAGATCACCAGCGATCCTTCATCCCCGGCCTTCTCGATGAGGGCCGCGGAATTGGCGGAATGTCGGGGGTCCGGGGCCAATACATCAAGCAGGATATTTGTATCTATTGCTGTGATCATCGCCCGCGTATCCGCTCGATGTAGGCATCTGTATCGCCCTGCTCACCCAAGATTCCGATGAGATCCCACACCGGATGTCTTCCCGCGCGGCGCTTCCGGATGCGCACACCGCCCGCCTCCGGGACAAACTCGACCTCGGTGTTTGGGGCCAGGCCGTAACGCTTACGCAACGGCTTGGGAATGGTCACCTGTCCACGCGGGGAAATCTTCATCTTCTTTCTCTTCCGAAATGAGATTTCATACTTTCATACCATATTAGTAGGAAAAAGGCCCGCTGTCAACCAGCGTCTTGCTGGATTTGGCGGACGAAAGTCGGTAGGCGCACGGCCTGCCCGCCTCAGGAGGGCTTGAGCCTCCGCTGCCGTCTCTTTGATTCGTTGGGCAGGAGTCTTGCCTCCTGCCCCTTTCTTCCTTCGCGCCTTGGTGGTCGAAAACTCCGACGGGCGGCTGCAAGCCGCCCCTACGATTTCCTTTCTTCGTTGGGCAGGACCTCGGCGTCCTGCCCGTTCCTGCCCGTGTCTTGGTGGTAAGAAATTTCACGGGCGATTAGTAAATCGCCCCTACAACTTGACCACTTTGGGCATGGGCGACAGGTTCTTGGTGCTCAGGGCGCGGGCGCGGATGAGAAGGGCTTCGAGCACGCCGCGATTCACATCGGGCTTGGTGGTGGCGGCGATGATGGCTTCGTGGTCGAGGGAATCAATCCGCTCGTTCATCGCCTTCAGGGCATCCATGCTGTTTATCAACGCCCTTTCCACCGGCATTCGCTCCGGATTTATGTCAATTCCGAAGTGGCCCCGGTAGCCATACATCTTCAGCACATAGAGCGCGGCTTCCGCCTGCTCAGGCGCGATGACGCCGACATTGAGGTCCTGGTCATAATTGCCCAAGGGCTGGCTGTTCCAGTGGGTATGGGCCAATCGCCCATATTCCAGTATCAGGGAAAAGGCGTAGGGCAGGTCTTCATTCGCCATCAGCATGTGGCCCACTTCTGGATTCATCCCTACCAGCGCGTGACCGACTTTCAGCAGGCGCAGATTGGTCGCGTTTCGCAGTTTCGCTTCCACCTTCAGGCCCAGCAAGATTCCCTCCGGCGTCGTGCCATAGAGGATGTGGCCGCGGGGCTCATAAGGCTTGGGCTCTATCGCCACTCGAACTCCGGGGACCGCCTCCATCGCCTCGGCCAGGCCGTCGGCAAAGCGGTCCCTCGCCGCCACCATATCAATCCCAAAGGGATTCTCGTAGCCGTCTATTCCGGGCCAGACGACACAGCAATCGGTCTTCAATTCTTTGTTCAGTTTGAGGGCCTCAATGGTGCGCTCGATCGCCGCCCGGCGGGCTTTGCGAATGGGTGAGGAGAGCGCGCCCCATTCAAACTGCGGCTCATAGAAGAGATTGGGAACCACGGTGACGAACCTCATTCCGCTCTGGGCGCAGAACTTTTTCGCCTTGTCCAGGGTCTCCCAGTTGATTTCATTGGGATAATGCGCCTCAAGGGCGACCAGGCCGTATTTCTTGAGGGAGGCGGCCTTCGCCCAAATCTCCTCCATCTTCATGGGAGGCACATAGCGGTCATGAAAGCGCCCTCCCCCCGGCGCGAAAAACCAGACCCCCGCGCTGAATCTCAAATCCAGCGAAAAAGATTTCAGATGAGCGAGCAGTTGAGCAGATGGGCGCCGTTTGCTTTGCGGTCTGAGGTCAATGAGAGCCATCTTTGGTCCTCCAGAGGGAAGTTAGTATCGAATCGTCCAACTCCTTTGCTGACTATTGCCCGAAACAATGTCTTACCGGGCATCCGCTCTTGGGCGCTTGGGACTACTCGCAGGCGTTTCAAGTAGACTTTCAATAGGCACGGCGGCAATCTTGCGCCGCAAATATGGCTCAATCTTACTGGATTCCATGCTCACTAATTCACCGGCATAGCCGACCTTCGATCTCAGTTCCCGCGCCAGAATCTGCGGCCAGTAACTCATGCTCATCTGGATGATGGTGCCGTCAACGCGGTGTGCCAATTCCTCTATCCGGCTGCCCGCCCCAATACGATCAACAATGACAAAGGTCGCCAGATACCATTTCTGCCTTCCTAACTCAATTTCACGCTCAAAGCGTGTCACCTTATCCAATGTAATCTCTGGGTTGCCGCGTCCGATGAAACCTATGTCAAACCGCACCCCCTTGCCTGCGCCTAAGAGAACGGTGCCGTCGCTTTCCCTTTTCTCCGCACGGGAGGCTAACCAGAAGACGCGGTCAAAACTTGGCAGGTGGGGCGGCGGAGGAACCAGGCGAAAACCGAGGATGTGCAATACAGTTCCTAATATCAAACGCTCGAAGAGTTTCCCATATAGAGACTTTTCGGAACCGCGGATAGCAAGGGTCTGGGCTCCAATTGTGCTGAGCAAGTAAAAGACGAATTCCCAGTTGAGTGCAGCCTTTTCTCCCGAGCTCAGAGCCATTTCTCCGGCTAGAGTACCAAAGTTAGCCTCGCAAGTAGTGATAATCTTCTGGCATGTTGAGATATACTTGGCCTTGTAATCCTCTAGTGTTTCAACGTCATCGCGCAACACGTTTTGAGCGGCCTTATCGGTGAGGCCCAGAATCCACTGAAGGATCCAACGCTGGTGCCTGGAGCGCACTTGCTTGAGCCCTTCAACCGCTGCCGCAGGTAGGGATCGAATGAAGTCTTTCTGGCCATGTGCGCCCCGGAGAAACATGACTAATGTGGCGGCATTGAGTATGGCAATGCGACGGCGCGTCAACATTTCTGTAGAGTCGCGCAAGTTTCGACCACATAGCACGTCCAGGATCACTTGGCGAACCACATCCAGGCCGATGCGCCTCACAAGATTGCTCCCGCGCTCATCGAGCACTTCTCTGGCGGTCTGCGGCATCAGAGAGACGATTTGACTGCTTGTCTTGGAGGAGGTCCGCCCAGCCATTGCACAGGATCCTATTTAGATCTAGAACAGCAGGCCCGTTCGCCCGGAAAGGTCGGGCGGTTCGCAGTTCATGTAGAGCACTTCAAAGGCCGCTTTGCCCAACCACTTGGGCATTTCCTGTCGAATGATATCCAGGTATTTCGGCTCGTTTTCGATCAACACGAAACGTCGGCCCATCTTGACCGCTGCGCGCCCGACGGTCCCAATGCCCGCGAACGGGTCAAGCACAACGTCGTTCTTGAAGGAGTAGTAGGTGATTACTCGCTCCGCCAATTCCACCGGGAATACGGCAGGATGTTCAGGATGGCAGGCGGGCTGAATACGCCAGACGTTAGTCCGCTCGTAGCCATCTGGAATCTTGGACTGGTGAACCGATTGTGGGTTGGGGTGGCTGCGGATGTTCCAGTCAATCAACTTCTCAGTATGTTTGCGATAGACTAACACATATTCGGTCACTGTTGCAGGCTTGTATTGAAGCGGGTTGCGGTCGGCGGCAAAGCGACGGCCGCGTCCCAGGGCCCAGCCCGCGCCTTCAGGCTTTACCCAGATGATGTCGTCAATGAAGTCAAAGCCCTCTTCAATAAACAGCCGATGCATGTCGAAGGGGACCGCAAGGCGCTTGGATTGCTCTTGACGGCTAGGGCGGCGAACCAAGACAGGCGACACGTTCATCACAAAAAAGCGGCCTTCGTTCAGCACCCGGTGAACGCTGTGGATCACCTTTCGCATCTTAAGCAAGTATTCGTCATAAGTGATGTAGTCCATATATTCGGGGCGAGCGTTGTAGTAGGGCGGCGACGTGAAGACCAGGTCAACTGATTCCGCCGGCAGGTCTTGCAGGATTTCCTCACAGTCGCCGAGGGCGAGAGTGTTGCGCAACGACGAAACCACACATTTCCCCGCATTGTTCTTTCCCGAAGCCGCATGAGATTTCTTCCGCCCGAGTAACCGCGCTTCAATCGTCTCAAAGCGAGTCGAGCGCTGCTCCACCACCAACGAAGTGCGGGCATCAATCACCACTTCGCCCACGAGTTCCCTGCTGACCTTGCTCCGCAAAGGGACGCGCCAGATGTGGTAGCGATCGTCCACTTCGGGCAAGCCAAAGTGAACACTGTTCTGCAGGTTGGCCTGGGTGAGCCAACCACCGGCGATTCTCCGCGCCTCTCCTACCGTCAAGACCCCGTAGCGTCGCGCCAGCGCTACTCTGGGATGTCTGTTCTGCGCTGCCATCTTAACCCTTGCTTCTTTGGCGAATCTTCTGCTCTCTGGTATTATAATGGGTTCTTCAGAATCCGCGCGGTTCCCTCTTACTCCTGTGGGCTTCATCCTGCTATTTCTTCCTCTCGCACAGGAACGCCCAGAGGCACCGGAGAATTAGGAGCCTGTGAAGCACGTGGGCGGGAAATCCGGCTTGATCAACAGGCTTGCGGCGTTTGTGACCAAGGGGCCGCGGCTGCGGACGCGGGGGTTCATTCCCTTTGCCGCGCTGCTGCTTTGGCTGGCGGCCAGAGAGCCGCTGAACTACTGGGGCTTCCTGCTTGCCGCGCTGGGAGAAGCGCTGCGCCTCTGGGCCTCCGGCCATCTGCAAAAGGGCGGAAAAAGCCTGACCACATCGGGGCCCTATGCCTTCTGCCGCAATCCGCTCTACCTGGGCAGCCTTCTGCTTGGCACGGGACTGGCTCTGACGGTGAAGCCCTACTGGCTGGCGGCGGTGGTGGCTGCGCTGTTGATAATCTTCCACCTCATTACCATCGCTTATGAAGAGCGCCGCCTGGAGGGGCGCTATGGCGAAGAGTTCGCAGGGTATCGCCGCCAGGTCCCCCGGTCATTTCCCCGGCTCCTGCCCTGGAAGGGAGCGGAGGAGAGGCGGTTCAGCCTGGAGAGGCTGAGGGCAAATCGGGAGCATCTGCGGGCGACGGGATTGCTGATTTTCGCCTGTGCCATGATCGCGCTCTCCAGAGCTGCTCCGCTGCGGTGATTCAGAAGAACCTGGCAGGAGACTGCGCTCCTGCCCTACGAATCTGATGCACTTTCTCGGCGGGGCTGCCAGCCCTACAAGGGCGGATGCAAATCCGCCCCTACAGTCCCGGCTGAAGGATGGAGATTTCCGGCATGGATTCCTTTCCCTCGCCTTTTGCGGTGTGTTATAATCCGCCCGGCGAGGGTTGCCTGGAGCGAAGACGAGGGGTGACCCGTTCGGCTCGGCTCAGGGTCACCCGTTCGGCTATGCTCAGGGTAAACCCCAGTGAAATCGAGGGGTGAGAAAATGCAGACCTATGATATGGCCTTGGTGGATGAGATTCGCCGCCGCATGAATGCGACCTACTCGGAGGCGCTGGCCGCGCTGGAGGAGGGGCAGGGGGACCTTTTGCGCGCGCTGGCGATTATTGAGAAGAAGCGGGAGGCCGGCGCCTCTGAAGAGGCCGACATGATTGACCGCCTTTTCTGCGTAGCCGAAGAAGGGATAACGGCGGTCCGTCTGCGCGTGGGCCGCAGGTTTGTGAAGGAAGTGCCGGTGTGCAAGGGGGCTTTCGGCAGTCTCGCGGCCGCCTTTCTGGTGGGCTTCCTCAAGGAAATCTCATTGGAAATAGTGAGAGGCGAGTAGAACCGGGTTTGCTCTGTTGTTAAGATCGAGCAGTTTGTAGGGCGGGGGTTCCACCCCCCGCCGAAATCTGATCCGAACACATTCCGGCGGGCGCAGGAGCACCCGCCCTACAGTCCCCGCCTGAGGCGGGCTGCCATCCTTGCGACAAAGCAAACCGACTCTCCTGCGGAAAGCCTGGCAGAGGCTCATCTGCGGTCTTCCGGCGAGGTTCTCTTGATAGGCGGGGAATGGCGCAATGACCTTCCAAGAAATCATCTTTTCCCTGCAAAACTTCTGGGCGAAAGCGGGCTGTGTCATCGAACAGCCCTATGACATGGAAGTCGGCGCGGGCACCATGGCGCCGGCGACTTTTCTGCGCGTCTTGGGCCCGGAGCCGTGGCGGGTGGGCTATGTTCAGCCCACGCGCAGGCCTCAAGACGGGCGCTATGGGGAAAATCCCTATCGGATGTATCGCCACCACCAGTTCCAGGTCATCTTGAAGCCCTCCCCCGATGATGTGCAGCAGGTTTATCTCGAAAGCCTTAGAGTCCTGGGGGTTGATCCCAAGAAACATGATATTCGCTTCATGGAGGATGACTGGGAATCGCCCACTCTGGGCGCTTCCGGAGTCGGCTGGCAGGTTTGGCTGGACGGATTGGAGATCACCCAGTTCACTTATTTCCAGGTGGCGGGAGGAATTGAACTTTCGCCGGTCTCGGTGGAACTCACCTACGGGCTGGAAAGGATCGCCATGGCGCTGCAGGGGGTGAATCACTTTGCTGAGATCTCCTGGAACGGGACGATAACTTATGGTGATGTGAACCGCCTGGCGGAGCGGGAATGGGCGCAGTATGCCTTTGATTACGCGGATGTGAATCTGCTGGCGGCCTCTTTCCAGGGTGCGGAAGAAGAAGTGCGGCGCTTGCTCCCGAGGGGAGATGATGAGGCCGATTTCAGCGACGCGCCGGTGATTGCGGCCTACGAGTTGGTCTTGCGCTGCTCGCATCTCTTCAACCTGCTGGATGCGAGAGGCGCGCTGAGTGTGCGAGAGCGCGCCTCCTACATCGGCCGGGTGCGCGGATTGGCCCGCCTCTGCGCCCGGGCCTGGGTGAAGAAACGGGAGGCGATGGGCTGGCCGCTGCTGGGGCGGCGGGCGGAGCAATTAGCCGCAGATTCACGCGGATAAGAACGGCACTTGGGGGCGGCCTTCGTGAAGGCCGCCAGAGAGAAGAAACTACCAGCGGGGTTTGCCCTTCGACTTCGCTCAGGGTAAACGGGGCAAGCGAACCCCGCTCCCAGAAATAGGAAGCCCGGAGAAGTTGGGGGCGGGCTTCGCGAAGCCCGCCGGTGAGGTTGCTTCAACAGAATCTAACGGAGGCGCGTGCCATGGAGAGATTGCAGGAGGCTGTCGCGAGAATCCGGGAGAGGATCAGCAGCTGGCTGGCGAAAAAGGTGCGCGTATCTGAAGATGACACGAAAGCATCTCTGGTGGAGCCTCTGCTTGCTGCGTCGGGATGGGATGTGCACGACCCCAGCGAGGTGAGGAGGCAGTATCGTCACAGGTCGGGCGATAACCCTGTGGACTATGCTCTGCTGCTCGATGGAAAACCTGTCCTGTTGATAGAAGCGAAACCCCTGGGTGAGGCTCTCGAAGACCGCAAGTGGCAAGTTCAAGCAGTCAACTATGCCAATACTTCCGGGGTTGACTGGTGCGCGCTAACCGATGGGAACCTTTGGCGAATCTACAAGAGCAACGCGCCTGGAGAGGTGGAGAAGAAACTGTTCTTGGAGAGCCAGTTGTTATCCTCAGGAGATGACCGGCCGACGCGGCAGCCGACTGAGGTTCTCTCCCTGCTGTCCAAAGAAGCAATCTCCAAAGGAAAATTGGATATCCTCTGGAGAACACAGAACGTGTATAAGCGGACAGAGCAGGCGCTGCAAGAATTGATTGAGGGCAAAGATCGCACGCTTGTCACGCTCCTGCGAAAGAAGACCTGCCTCGATAGAAGAGAGGTTCTGGCCGGAATCGAACATATCCGGTTATCAGAGGTTATGCCGAGCGTCGGAATCGCGCAACCGTTGGCAAGGCCTGTGGCTTCTGCAGAGAAGTCCTCACGACGCCGCGGTCGGCCCACCACTGTACCCGGTCTTCCTTCAAGGTCTCAAATGGAGTTGCCGCTGCTGCAGGCGATATTGCGCAGAGGCGGGCAAGTGCTTCGGAAAACCGATCTGGAAGCGATAGCAGAGGAACTTGCAGACGAGTTTCACCTCACTTCCGAGCAGCGAAATGCTAAACTGAAAAACACGGGCACGAGAGTCCTCCACTACCGCTTGGGTTGGACACGCTGGCGACTGGTCATATCTGGCGATATTGATGGTGGCACCACGCGCGGGGTCTGGAAGATCACAGAGAAGGGCCGCCGCCGGGCGCAGAGCGGCGCATAGGCGAAGCACAGCGAGGTTCACGAACCTCGCTCCCAGAGACAGGATGCCCGGAGAAGTTGGGGCGGGCTCTGTGAGGGTTATGAGAGAAAAGGGATGCAGAGTTCCGGCTGATATTGTGTTAGAGGGTGTTTGCAGGGCGGGGGGCCCACTTGGGAAGGGCGGTGGGCGCGTAGCAGCCTTATCCTTCCCCTTCGATGGGGGAGGACTAAGGTGGGGGTGACAGGGGTGAAATGAACCTTAATCCGCTTGCTCGTGCGTTGCGGAGGAATATGACCGATGCGGAGCGCACGCTGTGGCGGCATCTGCGGGGAAGAAATCTGTCCCACAAGTTCCGTCGGCAGGCTCCGGTAGGACCTTATATCCTGGATTTCGTTTGTTACGAGAAGAAGTTGGTCGTCGAGTTAGATGGCGGGCAACATGCGGAAAGCCGCACAGACACAGCGCGCGATTCCTGGCTCGCAGAGCAACGATTCAAGGTCCTGCGGTTCTGGAATAGCGAGGTATTCGAGAATCTTGACGGGGTGCTTCAGGCGATTTGGCACGCGCTGGAGACCCCCCACCCTAGCCCTCCCCCACAAGGGGGGAGGTGAGGGGTGCCAACAGGAAGCCGGCTGACCGACGGGGGCAGCACGGTAGTGTATTGACCCCCTGACGAGGGGGAGGTGACGGATGCCAACATGAAGCCGAGGTCAGCCTGTCACCGCCCACCGCGTACATATCCCACACGGGGGAGGTGACGGGGGCCAACATGAGGCCCCTCCGTGAAGATAGAGAAAGGTAATGGCAAGCGTGCTATTTGAAATCGGAACTGAGGAGATAGCCGCGCGATTCCTTATCGGCGCGATGGAGCAGCTGAAGGCCCTATCGGAGTGCGAGCACTCAACCTCCCCCTTCCATGGGGGAGGACCAAGGTGGGGGTGACGTCGGCCAACATGAAGCCCGTCTGTGAAGATAGAGAAAGGTAATGGCTAGACTGCTTTTTGAAATCGGCACGGAGGAGATTCCTCCCCGCTTCTTGATGGGGGCGGTGGAGCAGTTGGCCGCGCTGGGGAGGGAGCGGCTCGCTTCCGCGCGGCTGGCGCATGAAGAAATCAGGACTTGTGCCACGCCGCGGCGGTTGGCCCTGATTGTGGAGTGCCTGGCGGAGCGGCAGGAATCCCGGATGCGGGAAGAGCAGGGGCCGCCTGCGCCGCGCGCCTTCAATAATGATGGAACCCCAAACCAGGCCGCCATCGGTTTCGCCAACCGCTGGGGGGTGAAGCCCGAGGACTTACAGGTAAGGCCCACTGCGCGCGGTGACTACGTCTTCGCGGTATTCAAAGAAGAGGGCAGGTCTGCGGCCGAGGTATTGAGCGAGATTTTGCCCAGCCTGCCAAGCGCGCTCTATTTCCCAAAGACGATGCGCTGGGGCGCGGGCAGCCTCCGCTTCGGCCGGCCCATCCGCTGGCTGGTCGCCTTGCTGGACGAAGAAGTCATCGAGTTTGAACTTGATGGCCTGAAATCGGGTCGAGAGAGCCGCGGCCATCCCGCCTTCGTCCGCCTTCGGCGGACTTCGGCGGGCAAGCCCGCTGAAGTAGTCATTGGCTCGGCGCAAGATTATGAGAAGGCCTTACGCAAGGCGAAGGTAATCCTTGACCAGAAGGAGCGGGGCCGCGTTTTGCTGCGCCAACTCAAGACGATTGCCCGGAAAGAGAACGCCCGCCTGGCGGAGGCGGATGATTTGGTGGAGGAGACCACCTTCCTGGTGGAATGGCCCACTGCGATTTGCGGCGGTTTTGATGAGAGGTATCTTCACCTCCCTCGCCCGGTGCTGATGGAGGAGATGAGGAAGGTGCAGGGCTTCTTCCCGCTGGAAGATGCGGAGGGCAAACTGGTTGCCCGATTCATCGGGGTGCGGGACGGAGGCCGCGCGCATATTGAAACGGTACGGGCGGGCTATGAAGGAGTATTGCGGGCGAAGTTCGAGGACGCAACCTATTTCTTTGAACATGACAGGAAGAGAAGCCTGGAGAGCCGCCTTGAGCAACTAAAGGGGGTCGTCTTCCAGGCGGGGATGGGCACTCTTTATGACAAGGCCCAGCGCCTGCAGTCGCTCGCCGGCTATCTCGCCGATGTGCTGAAGGTTGACCCGCAAACCAAAGCCGCGGCGGAGCGCGCCGGCCTGCTGGCAAAGGCGGATTTGGTCACAGACCTGGTGGTGGAGATAACTTCACTGCAAGGAATCATGGGCCGGGAATACGCTTTGGCCGACGGTGAACCAGTCGCGGTCGCTGAGGCAATAGGTGAACATTACAGACCCGCCGCGGCGGCCGACAATTTACCTGCGAGCGCGGCCGGCAGAATCGTTGCCCTGGCGGATAAACTCGACACGGTCGTCAGCGGCCTCGCCGCGGGGCTTTCTGTCAGCGGCTCGGAAGACCCCTATGGGCTGCGGCGCGAGGGGCAGGCGATTGTTTCTCTTCTGGTGGAGGGCGGCTTTCATCTCTCCGTGCGACAGGCGATACGCAAGACGCTCGAACTCCTCTCCGCCCAGCAGGAGATAAAGCGCAATCCGGAGGAGGTGAAGAGCAAGGCTCACGCCCTCTTGCTCCAGCGATTGGAGCGGCTGCTGGAGGAATCCCCGCCGCTGGGCAAAGGGATTCGCTATGATTTGACCGACGCCGCTCTGGCCGCGGGAGATGCTGATTTCGCCGATGCCGCGGCCAGAGCCCAGGCCTTGCAGAAACTCTCCAAGCGCCCCGATTTCCTGCCCACGGTCATCGCCTCGACCCGGCCGGCGAATATCGTGAAAGGCTTTGAAGGCGGAGAACCCGACCCGGCGCTTTTCACCGAACCCGCCGAACAAGCGCTCTGGCAGATGTTCCTCATCACAGAGCCGTTGGTCAAATCTCTCGCCCAAAGCCGCAATTACCCTGCGGTCTTCACCGCGCTCGCCGGGCTGAGGCAAATCATTGACCGGTTCTTCGATGATGTTCTTGTCATGGCCGAGGAGGAGCGGATAAGAAAGAATCGGCTCGCCCTCGTCTGGCAGATAGATAGGCTATTCAAGCGCCTCGCCGATTTTCGCCTGGTCGTGCAAGAAGGAGAACCGCAAACTTCCTGAGGTCGCCGCGGCGACCTCAGGCTCCCCTCCCGGTTTTTGATATTTCCTTTTCGCCGTAGGCGAAAGAGGAAAAAGCAAGAAGCGGGTGAGGGGGCTACTTCGCCCTGCGTAGCAGGGCTACGAAGCCCTGCGAAGCAGGGTCTGGGGGACGAACCGCTTTAGACCGAGCGGAGTCGAGGGCTGGCTCGTCCCCCAGGAAGCCTGCAATTGGCTCGCGGAGAAGATTGCCTATGACACCTCGAGAGGAGAGAGAAAAGATTGAGGGGGAGATGCTTTCTCCGCGGGCGGCTTTGGCCAGCGGGAGCAAGGGGCGGCAGAGGCCGGAGCCGGAGTGTCCGCTTCGCACCTGTTTTCAGCGGGACCGGGACCGAATCATCCATTCCAAGGCTTTCCGGCGGCTGAACCACAAGACCCAGGTCTTCATTGCCCCTGAAGGCGACCACTTTCGCACCCGGCTGACCCATACTCTGGAAGTGATGCAGATTGCCCGCGGGGTTGCGCGGGCCTTGCGGCTGAACGAAGACCTGGCCGAGGCGATCTCCCTGGGGCATGATTTGGGCCATACTCCATTCGGCCATGCGGGAGAATGGGCGCTTGACCGGGTTTGTCGCGAATTCGACCCGGAGGCGCATTTCCATCACGCGGAACAGAGCCTGCGGGTGGTGGAAATGCTGGAGAACGACGGCCAGGGCTTGAACCTCACCTGGGAAGTGCGGGACGGGATAGGCCACCATTCGAAAGGGAAAGAGGATTTTCCGCTTTTCGGCCGGGACCGGCCTCGGCCGGCCACCCTGGAGGGGGAAGTGGTGATCTTTGCGGATCGCATCGCCTATGTGAATCATGATGCGGATGACGCCATACGCGCCGGCATACTGCGCTCCGAGGAATTGCCGAGGAAAACTCGGCGGCGGCTGGGCGACAGCCTGCGGGAGCGGATAAACTCAATGGTTCAGGACGTGGTGGAAGCCAGCCGCGAGGCCCCGCACATCTCCATGAGCCCTCCCGTTCTGGAAGCGATGGATGAACTGAAGGATTTTCTTTTCGCCCGCGTCTATGACTACACCGCCGCCAGCGAGGGGGAATTGCAGCGGGTGGAAGAGGTGATCTCCGGCCTTTTCCGCTATCACATGAAACACCCCGAACTTCTTCCCGGTGACAGAATCCCGCGGACGGTGAAGGGCCTGGCGCGGGCGGTGTGCGATCACATCGCAGGGATGACCGACCGGTATGCGAGGACTCAGTTTATCTCTTATTTCGTGCCGCGAGGCTGGCCCACGCCCTGAAAGCGGCGCGACCGTCATTCTTTGTGAATGTCTAAGAGAGTGCAGGCGGATCACAGCTCCGCCCTTAGGGGTTTCGCCGGCGCGGGAGCGCAATGTCTTTCAATAGAAATGCCCTCATCCTCATTCTCTCGGTCGCGGCGGCGTTCTGCGCCACAGCGGGGCCCTTGCTTTGCGCCGCGGCTGGGCCGAGTGAGGTCTCTCTGCAACTTTCCCCGGATGGCGGGCTGGAGATCAGCGCTCCTTCCTATCATGCCCGCATCGGTTCGGACGGCAATCTCCACTCTTTGCGCGTGGGGGAAACGGAGATGCTGGACGACAATCCCCCCTTTTCTTTGGGGGCGTTCTTCTATTCCGAGGGGCCCCGGCCCCTGGGCAAGATTACCCTTCCCGCTCCCTCGGTTGTGCGGGCCACTGATGGCCTCTATGCCGCGGAATATTACTTTTTGCCTGGAGAAATCCGCCTCACTCTCTCCCATGCCTCAGAGAAGAAAAGTCTCTTTTATTTGGTTCTTTCCGAGGCGGTCACGGTGGCGGCGAACTCCCGCACCGGTGAGGTCGCCGCGGTTCCTATAGAGGCGCGCTGGAGCGATGTAACTTTCACCGCCTCCTCGGGGGCTTATGTGACCGTGCGCGGGGGAGACCGGATCTGGGGGCCCTGGGACGGACGGCAGGTGTGGGAACTGGGTCCGCTGGCGGCGGGACCGGCGCGGGAAGTGAGCATAAGCCCCGGCCTGGGCCAGCCGCCGAAGCCGACTACAGCGCAACTGCTCAGCCTCCGCGTGGAAAGCGCGGATAATCAGCAGGTTCTGGGTCTTGGAAGATCGGCGCAGCTTTCCGTCGTGATTGAAAACCGCGGTGAGGCTCTGGCTGATGGAGCGTTGACCGTGGTGTTGAAGGGCTGGCAGGGAGAGCCGGTCTCTGAACTCTCCCAGGAGATCGCCATCGGGGAGAAATCCCAGGCGCGGGGCCGTTTTGACATCTCCTTGCCTGATCCGGGGATCTATCTCGCCCAGGTTACTCTGTCCGCAGGGGGCCGCCCATTGAAGGAGACCGCGGTGATGCTGGCCTATCGCTGGGAGGAGATTCGGCCTGCGCTGAGCATCCCGCCGGATTTTGATGCTTTTTGGGCGGCGCTTCTCGCGGAGGCGCGCGCGCCTTCTTCTGAGCCGACGGAGTTCGTCGAAGATGAGAGCGTGTCAACCGCCCAGGTGAAAGTCTGGAAAGTCTCTTTTGCCGGCGCGGGGGGCAAGCGCCTCTCCGGCTGGCTTTGCGCTCCAACCAGGCCGGGGCCTCATCCCGGGCTGCTGCAACTTCCCGGCTACGGCCGGCCAAAGGCTGAACCACAGGTGGTCTTCGCGGGCCGCGGCTATGTGGTTCTCGCCGTCGAGGTAGTGGAAGAAGGAAGCGATCCGGCCTACATCGCCAGAGGATTGGAAAGCCCCAAGGAGTATCTCTACCGCGGCATCGCCGTTAATTCTCTCCGCGCCCTGGATTTGCTGCTGAGCCGGGAGGAGGTTGACCGCCAGCGGGTGGCCGTGACGGGGCCCGGGCAGGGCGGCGGGCTGGCCTTGATTGTGGCGGCGCTGCGGCCGGAAGTGGCGGCGGTGGCGGCGGATGTGCCGATGCTGTGCGATTTTCCCCGCTCCATCAGAGAAGGTATGTGGCCTTATACAGAGATTGCCCGCTATCTTCAGTCTCACCCCGAGGAGGAGGCGCGGGTCTGGCGGACGCTGAGTTATTTTGATGTGTTGAATTTCGCGCCGCGCCTCCAGAGCCCGGCGCTTTTGAGCGTGGGGCTGAGGGATACTCTCTGCCGGCCGGAAACGGTCTTCGCCGCCTACAATTATCTTCCCGGCCGCAAGGAAATCAAAATCTATCCCGCGGGCGGACATGAGGAGGGCAGTTCCGCCCACCTGATTTACAAACGCCAGTGGCTCGACTCTATTCTCAAACCTGCGGCAAGTCCGCCTCCTGTCATGCCAGAGGCAGATTCGCCCAGGCGAACAGGAGAGAGTGAACAGGGAGGGCCGGTTGAACCCTCAGCCCCTGCCCAATAGCGCGGATCCTGCCCTGCCCTCCACCTTGCGCGCCCTTTTCGGCCGCCACAACTTTCGCCCTCGCAAGCGCCTGGGTCAGCACTTTCTCGTGGTCCCTCAGATTGCCGACCGTATTTTAGAGATTGCCCGCATCTCTGAGGGAGACCGGGTGCTGGAGATCGGCGCAGGCGCGGGGGCGTTGACCTGGCGGCTGGCGAAGACCGCCTCTTTCACTCTGGCTCTGGAGGTGGATTCTCGCCTGGTGGAGATACTTGCCGAAATCTTTCCCGCCTCAGGCGGGCTGCGCCTCCTCAAGGCAGATATTTTGAAGACAGACTTGGGCGAGATTCTGGACGGGGGGACCTGGAAAGTCCTCGGCAACCTGCCCTATTACATCACCGGGCCCATCCTTGCCAAATTGCTGGAAGAGAGGCGCGCTTTCTCTTCAATTGTCCTAATGGTGCAGAAAGAGGTGGCGGAGAGGATCGCTTCTCCGCCGGGGAGCAAAGCGTACGGGGCCTTGAGCGTAGCGGCTCAGGCCCATTTTCTAATTCGGAAGGAAAAGACCGTCAAGCGAACCGCTTTCTATCCTCAGCCGGAAGTGGATTCCGCGGTGATAAGCCTTACTCCCAGGCCGCGGCCTCCTGTGAGAACAGAGGAGGAGGAGGATTTCGGAAGACTGGTGAAAGCGGCTTTTTCTCACCGGCGCAAGACCCTGGAAAAGAGCCTGCTTGAGGCCGGGTTTTTGAAAAGCCGCGAAGAAATCTTTCCCGCGCTGGAGAAATCTGGAGTGGGCCGGGGGAGGAGGGCGGAATCGCTCTCCATTGAGGAATTCGTTGCTCTGACGAGGCAATTGAGAGGGAGAGATAGAGGTGATTAGAGTGCTGGCGCCGGCAAAGGTCAATCTCTTTCTCGCGGTCAAAGGTCGGCGGCCGGACGGTTCTCACGAGTTGGAAACCATCTTTCAGGCGATTGACCTGGCCGATGTAATCGAACTTGAGTTGCTCCCCTCCGAGATTCGACTGACCAGCGACCGGCCTGGTTTGCCGGCCGGAGAAGGGAATCTCTGTTGGCGAGCGGCGGCGCTTCTGCGGGAAAAAGCCGGAACGCAAAAAGGAGCGACGATTCGGCTCCGCAAAGAGATTCCGGTCGGGGCGGGGCTCGGAGGAGGCTCAAGTGATGCCGCGGCCGCCCTGGTGGGCCTCAACCGGCTCTGGGAACTTGATCTTGCTACAGAGGACTTGCAAGATTGCGCCGCGCAACTGGGCGCGGACGTTCCCTTTTTCCTGCAGGGCGGAACCGCGCTGGGAAAGGGCCGGGGAGAGGTGCTTTCCCCGCTTCCAACTCCGGATCTCCGGCTGGTGGTTGCCTGGCCCAAAACAACTCTCTCCACCGCGCTGGTTTATCAGGCCTGGGATGAGCAGCCCGGTCAGGGGGCCGTCTCGCTTGAGGAGATGCTGGAGGCTGTGCAAAAGAACGACCCGGCGCAAATCGCCGCTTCTCTTCGCAATGATTTGGAGGCCGCCGCCATGCGCCTCTGTCCGGCCTGCGCCGCAGTGAAAGAAGACCTGCTGCGGGCCGGCGGCCTGGGCGCGCTGGTCAGCGGCTCCGGGTCGGCCGTTTTCGGAATCGCCAGAGATGAAAGGCACGCGGACGAAATGGCCGCGAGCATCTCTGCGCGCGAGGATTTGTGGATACGAAAGGCGAAGAGCCTTCGCTCAGGAGAAGCCTCGTAATGCAATGGGCCATCGCCGAGCAGGTTTCCGTCATTATAATCGCTGGGGGAAAGGGTAAGGACGCTCTCGCCGCCAGCACGGGCGCGGCCCACCACTGCCTGATAGAGATCGGCGGCCGGAGCATCCTTTCCCGCATGGTGGAGGCGTTTCAGGGGGCGGAGGCGGCGGAGATCATCGTGGTGGGCGCGCCTGAGGTGTTGAAGGCCTTGCCGGCCGGCGCGCGGGGAATCGAAGCCGCCGGCAGCGCGACGGAAAATATCTCCCTGGGCCTGCAGGCCGCCAGCCGGGAATGGGTGATTGCCTCCCCCTCAGATATCCCCTGGCTGACGGCGGAGGGGGCCCGCGAGTTTCTCTCTTGCGCCTTCAAGACCGGCGCGGATATGGTCTATCCCATAATCTCGAAGGAGATCTATGAGGCGCGCTATCCGGTGGGCCGCAGGACCTATGTTTCCCTGCGGGAGGGAACTTTCACCGGTGGGAATATGGTTCTGGCGAGGAAGTCCTTTTTGGAGAATCTCCTGCCCCTCGTCCACCGCCTCTTCGAATACCGGAAAAACCCCTTGCTGCTGGCGCGTGCGCTGGGGGTGGGCTTTGTGCTGAGGATGCTGCTGCACCGGCTGGATATAGCCTCGATTGAGGCGCGCGCCCTCCAACTCACCGGCGGGAGAGCGGTTGCCCTGCCGATTGCCAGGCCGGAACTGGCCTTCGATGTTGACAAAGCCGAGGATCTCGAGGCGGCCTGCAGGGTCGCCCGCGGCTGAGGGGAGAATCCTTTGACAGCTGCGAATCCGCAGGCTATACTGGCTTTGAAGGCAGAACCGGGGGAGACAGATGGCCACTCTTGTCTGTCCCAGATGCAAGCGGACGATTGCAGTGGAGGAGGTGCCGCCGCTGCGTTGCAGCCGCTGCACCCACTTCGATCTTGCCCATCTCGCTTGTGTGCATCCGGAAATCCTCGAGCCGGAACGCGTGGTGGATCCCGATGAAGCGCGAGAGTGCCTCCACTTCCACTTCCGGCCGCTGCCCAAAGAGGCGCCGCGCTTTTTCGCCGGAGTTTCTCTCTTTGCCTGGTCAACGCTCGCAGTAATAGCCGTGATCTTTACCCTCCTCTACATAGGGTTAAGCAGTTATACCCGGGTGGGGCCCACGGAAACGATCCTGCAACTGCGCACGCAGTCAGTAGGGACGGTTGTAAGCGGCGAGCCCTTTGACATCATCTTCGGCATCTATAATCGGGGGGGGGATCCCGCCCGCCGCGTCACTCTTTACCTGGGCCGGGATACACTGCGCTTTCTTGAACTCCTGGAGACCGACCCGCCCGCCCTCGTGGAAGACGAAGAGCAAGGGAGTTTCGCGCTGGACTACGGAGACCTCAGCGCCGGACATTCAGTTCTGGGCCGGCTGACTTTTCGCGGAGTGCGAAGCGGCGCCTTCACCCTCCGGATAACTCTCTCCGCGGACAATGACCCCCACCCCCAGACCGTGGAGATGCGGACCCGCGTCACACCCTGATTCCGGCCTCCGCTTTCTTTCCTCTCTCGCGCCTGCTATCATCTATTTGTCATGTCTTCTATGGCGAGCGCAGACGGAAGAATGAACCGCATAGACCTCCATCTGCACACCACCTGTTCGGACGGCACCCTCAGCCCGGCGGAGAGCGTGGAAGAGGCGCGGCGGCGCGGGCTTTCCATGATCGCCATTACTGACCACGACACCCTTGCCGGGATTGCGCCTGCGCTGCGCGCCGCCGCGGGCAAGCCCCTGCGGGTGATACCGGGAGTCGAACTCAACACGGACTATCAGGAGCAAGAGGTTCATCTTCTCGGCTACGGCATCGTTCCCGGGGCGGCCCTGGAAGATGCTCTTTACAGAATGAAGGAGGGCCGCAGAGAGCGCAACCTGGCAGTCCTGGCGCGGCTGGCGGCCCTGGGAATAACGCTGGAAGTGGAAAGGGTAAGAGAGGTTACTCAGGGCGAAATTATCACCCGGCCTCACATTGCCCGGGCCATGGTGCGGGCCGGCTATGTCAGTTCCACCCAGGAGGCCTTCGACCGCTTTCTGAAAAAAGGCGCGCCGGCCTTTGTGAAGAGAATCTCTCTCACTCCTCAAGAGGCCTGCCAGGCTATCCGGCAAAGCAAGGGCCTGCCGGTCATCGCGCATTCCGCCAAGGTTGATTATGAGCGGCTGGTAAAGGAACTTCTCGCCTTCGGCCTGGCGGGGGTGGAGGTCTATCATCCCGATCATTCCCGCGCGCAAAAGCAGGATTTGCGCAATCTTGCGGAAAAGCACGGCCTGCTCATCACCGGCGGCAGCGATTCCCACGGCCCTAACTCCGGCCGGCCGGTGGAGATGGGGAGTGTCGCCATTCCCCCGAGGCTGGCAGAAAAGGCCGCCGCGGCCCTTTCCACTCTGGAGGGGGTCCGGATGCAGTGGCCTCTTGGGGATGAGACGAGATGAACGATTGGATTGAAGTAACCGTAAAGGCGATCACCGGCTTCATCGGCAGCGCCGGCTATCTGGGCATATTCGTGCTGATGGGGATGGAAAGCGCCTGTATGCCCATCCCCAGTGAGATTGTGCTGGTCTCCGCGGGATTTCTCGTTGCGGAGGGAGAGTTCTCCCTTCCCTGGGCGATGGGGAGCGCCTTTGCCGGCGCGCTGTGCGGCTCGACCCTGGCCTACTCGATCGCACGCTTCGGGGGCCGGCCGCTGCTCTTGCGCTTTGGCCGCTATATCTTTCTGAACGAGGAGCGGCTGGCAAGAAGCGAGGCGTGGTTCAAGCGGCATGGGCCGAAGGCGGTCTTCGTCTGCCGGCTGATTTCCGGCACGAGGGCGATTGTCTCCGTGCCTGCGGGCCTCTGCCATATGCCTTATCCCAAGTTCTTGCTCTACACCGCGCTGGGCTCCGGTTTCTGGGTTGTGGTGGGAACCCTCTTCGGCCTCTTTGTGGGCAAAGAATGGGAGAAGTTGAGCCACGCCGGCCATCTGATCTTTGTCGGCGCGGTCTTCCTCCTGGCAGTCTTCCTCGTCTGGCACCACTTCCGCTCGCGCCGTTCGTGTTGATCCGCGTGAACTTCTGTTTCACCACAAAGACACAAAGACACAAAGAAAATGTTAGCCGCAGATGGCTAAGCCCGCCAGAGGCGGGCCGCCATGGCGGTCGCTCAAAGCGACCTAGCCATTGACGCGGATGAGCGCGGATTCGAGAGAAAACGGGCTGCCGGAGGCAGCCCGAAGAATCTGCGCTGATCCGCGGCTAAGATTCTTTCGCCTTCGCAAGCACTTGCTTTGTGGTCTTGAAGTGGACCTTGGCGACCTGGGAGAGGAGGGTTTGTCCGCCTTTGGCGAGGACGGCGCGGCCGGCGGAGAGGACGTGGGTGGCGCCCTTGGGGAGCGCGATTCCACATTCTTTGGAAAGCCGCTTCAGCCCCTCCAGAAAGGCGGCCCGGGCAAGCAGGCTGGCGGCGGCTACGACTATCTCCTCCTCTGCTCTCACCCGCTGGTGGAGATTGACATCCCTTCCCTTTTTCATTAAGGCATCTTTTAGGAAACTTTCGTCTCCAAACTGATCAGCCACAACGGTGAGGGTCCCTTTCCGGCCGGAGGAAGGGCTTTCCAAATCTTCCAGAAGGCTTTCAATCGCCCGGGCATGGGCCCAGGCCAAAAGGCGGTTGAGATTCCTGATTTCAGAGATGAGTTGGTTGTATTTTGCCGGAAATATCTTGACCACCTGGTGGGGACAAAGCCGGGCGATTTCTTTCGCCAGCCCGCGGCAAACGCCGTCTGTGGCGCGCTTGCTGTCCTTTACCCCCTGGGCGCGGAGAATCTCCTCCATCTCTTCATCCGCCCAGACCGCGGCCACCACGAGCGGGCCGAAGTAGTCTCCCTTTCCGGCTTCATCGGTTCCGATACGCCCCGATTTGGTCATCTGCCTTCTCCTGTCATCACAGTGAGTGCCCCCGGTGCGACTTCTATCTGCGCAGTTTCCGTGCTGAGGGCGAAATCTCCATCCATCTGGACGGGAACGGGAGAGTCGGCGCGGATTTCTATCCGCCGGCCGGAAAGATGAGTTACCGGCGCCCATTCCGGTTTCCCCAAGAGGATGGAGGCCATCTGTTTCAGGCGGGGCAAACCCTCCATGCCCTGCAAGATGCACACCTCCAGCCGCCCGTCGTCAATCTTCGCCTGGGGGGCGAGGCTCCAGCGATAAGTATAACTGGCGGCATTGGCAATCACCACCTGCCAGGCCTCGGCTTCCAGGGATTGATCATCTGCGTTTATCTGGAAGCGCCGGCGCGGATAAGCCCAGAGAAGGCGCAGCCCGTTGAGCAGATAGGCGAGGACTCCAACCCTTTTCTTGAGGCTGCTTCGGACCGCCTGAACCACGGCGCCGTCAAAGCCCAGGCCGGCCATGAGGACGAAGGGCCTGCCCTGAGCCCGCCTAGGCTGAAATGAACCGCTCTGAAACCGGCCCAAGTCTATGCGGCGGGCGATTCCGTGCGCGGCAATCCTGGCGGCCTCACGAAGGGAACGGGGAATTCCCAATTCCCTGGCGAGGACATTGACCGAGCCGACGGGAAGGAGGGCGAGGGGGATTGAGGTCTTCTGCAGTGCGGGCAAGAGGGAGTTGATGGTGCCGTCGCCTCCGGCGACTATCAGGCGCTGATAGGAGGCCGCGGTGTTGGCGAGCCTTTGTTCTGCTGCGGCGAGGGCGTGGCCAGGCTCCTCCGCCAGGACGGGCGTAATATCGAGGCCCCATTGCTCCAGCCGGGCAATGAGCCTCGCGGGCTCTACTCTTCGCATCCGGCCGGCGCCGGGATTTATGATAAGGAGTGCTTTCAACCCCTAGGGGAGCGGAGCGGGAGCGTCTCCGCGGTGGCGGGGCCCACGCGGCGGCCCGGCCTGAGGCGGACGAGGCGCTGAGACTCGCCCTTCTTTCGGCTGGGCCTTGGGCTTTGGAGGGGCCTTCAATTCCGGGTGAGCCTTCTGATAGGCCTCGGCCAAATCGGGCCGCTCCTCGATAATGATTGAGACGGAGTCAGGCTGGAAACGACCCAGGTTGGGCTTCCAATCCGGATTCATATAGTAGGGACCATTCCAATCTCTCCACGGGGGAGTGGAAACCAGGCTTCCCTCGAAGGGGTTGCGGAACCAGGGCATGTTTCGTCTTTCCCGGAACTTGTGTTCCCGGTACTCCAGCACCCAGCGCCAGTTCTCATCCTTGCCTATTCTCGTCCACCACTCGAGGTCGCGGAGCGCCATTGCATCGCCGGGCTGCTTGCGCAGGATGTCTTTTATCACCCGCACCGCGTCGTCCACCCGCCAGGTCTTTTCGTAGACGCGTTGAAGGGAGCGCTCCATGGTATAAATCTTGTCCGGGAACTTCTTTACTCCCTCTTCCAATACCTGGACGGCCTTGTCGAACTGGCAGATGCGGTCTGTGTAGAACCAACACATATCCCCCCAGAGATCTACATTATTGGGGTTCTCCCCTACCCCGCGCTCATAGGTGTCGGCGGCCTTGGCGAGCCACTGCTCCTGCTCTACCCGGCTGGGGGAGGCGGCATGGAGATTCCAGCCGTAATGCCAGGCGAGGACCCGCCAGACGATGGTGAACTTGGGGTCAATGCGGACGATGGATTCCATCACCGGGGCCATCTGCCACCAGGAGGCGGAATGCCAAAGATCGTCGGCTTTCATCCACAGGATATCGGCGAGAAGGGCGTTCATGCCGGCGAGCTGGAAGAAGCGATAGATGCCCGGCAGTTCTCCGCTGAGTTGAACTTTGGCGCGGTGCGGACGCAATTGCTGCAGGGAGCGCTCAATGTTCCCCTCCAGAGGCCACAGCAGCACCAGAAGGCAGATTACCACTAACAGAGACAGGGCCGCGGGCCCGCGACGCTTCATTGTAATCCTCCGGCAAGCCTACACCTGGCGCTCATTGAAGAGCAGGGCGGCAATGACAAGGCAGACGGCGACATAGCCGATCCCGTGCAAAAGGACGCGCTCCACCTGGACGGCATGGATGGCCAGCTGCTCCGCCGCCTCCACGCGGAAATCATATTTGTCGAGGTGGGGAACGATGGCGCTGATGGCTGTCAGGAGCGCGCGGTTCCAGCCTTCGGCATGGGCGATCATGGAGTGGGACATTGACTGCAGGCTCCCGACCATCCAAAGGATAAAGCCGATGATCACGGTTGTAAGGCTGGAGGCAATGGTGGAAACCGCCAATACCGCGGAGGTGAAGACGGCGATTCCGAAGTAGGCCAAAAGCCCGGCCTCCAAGACCTCGGCTACCTGGTATCTCTGGCTGACCACCAGGACTATCATTTGCACCAGCAGCATTACCCCCACCAGCAGCCCCACCACCGCCAGCGTCCCGAAGTACTTGCCCACCACGAACTCCCAGCGGCTCACCGGCTTGGAAAGGACGGAGTAGATGGTGCGTTTGTCAATATCGGTGGGAATGAGGAAGGCGCAGACAAAGATGGCCACCAGAGTGCCGAGCAAGAAGACCAGGTCGAGCCCGCCGGAGACGAGCGCCTTTTCCTGTTCCCCGGGGGAGAGCCAGGTGAGGCCCAACATTCCCACCAGCATCACCGCGGCGAGCAGTATGATTGCCTGCAGGATTCGCCTTCTCCGCGTCTCGGCAAAGGTCATGCCGGCGACGCGAAAGACGGTGGGAATCCCATGGGTTATGCCTACGGCAATCTGCCTGCGAACCAAGATGATCGCCGCCAACAGAAGCAGAGCGGCGACCATATAGATGAGAGTGCCTGTGTTCATTCCCTCTCCTCCGTCATGACCTGTATGAAGAGTTCCTCCAGGGTGGGCCTGGGGCGGAGCACTTCCAGCAGGCGGCCTCCCCGCGCCCTCACCAGGTCAATCATCTGCAGCAGTCTCTCTTCTTCATCGGTTTCCGCCAGGATCTTGCCATCTCGCTCTTCCACGGACTTCGCCAGGCCCCGCAGTTCATTCAGAAGGCTCCCCTCCTGGCTTGCCGCCACCACTCTGATCTGGCGGCTCTCCCCCACCAGTTCGCTGATTGTGCCGCACGCCTTCAGCCGGCCCCGATCGAGGATCGCCACCCGGTCGCAGAGGTCCTCCACCTGGGCAAGGAAATGGGAACAGAGCAGGATCGTCTTGCCCCGCTGCTGCAGTTCCCGGATCAGCCTTCTCATCTGGTAGGCCCCTTCCGGGTCGAGGCCGGAGGTGGGCTCATCCAGAATCAGCACTTCGGGGTCATTTATCAGCGCCTGGGCGAGCCCCACCCGCTGGCGCATCCCCTTGGAATACTCTCTCAGAGGCGCCTTGCGCCGTTCCGCCAGCCCCACCAGGGTGAGAAGTTCTTCGATCCTCTTGCGCCGCACCTTTCCGGGGAGGCCGAAGAGTTTGCCGTAATAGTCCAGCAGTTCTTCCCCATTGAAACAGTCATAGAAGTAGGGCTCCTCGGGGAGAAAGCCGACGCCTTCTCTCGCCCGCCGGGTGAAGATGCTCTCTCCCAGGATGGCGGCGGTGCCGAAAGTGGGATAAATGAGCCCCAGCAAGATCTTCAGAGTCGTCGTCTTGCCGGAGCCGTTGGGGCCGATGATGGAGAGAGTCTCTCCCCGGGCGATGTCAAGGGTAAGGTCATCCAGCGCCTTTACCCCTTTTCCCCCTCTCAGGGGAGAGCGATAGATTTTTGTCAGTCCCTGCATGGAGATGGCAGTATCCAAGCCTCACCTCCCATATGACTACTGACGCCAGTATAGGAAAAAGGTTCCCCCGCTGTCAACCGCAGCAGGCGGCGGGGGCGATTATGCTATAATTGTCACGAGGCGAGGAGGTGATGAGGGAGATGGAGCGCTCTACCTGGAAAACCAAAGTGGGCCTGGCGGAAATGCTCCGGGGCGGGGTGATAATGGATGTCACCAATGCGGAGCAGGCGCGGATTGCGGAGGAGGCCGGGGCGGTGGCCGTGATGGCCCTGGAGCGGGTGCCGGCCGACATCCGCGCCGAAGGCGGGGTTGCGCGCATGGCCGACCCGCTGAAGATCAAGGAGATTATGGCCGGGGTTACCATCCCGGTGATGGCCAAGGCGCGCATCGGCCACTTCGCAGAGGCCCAGGTGCTGGAGGCCTTGGGGGTGGATTTCATTGATGAGAGCGAAGTCCTCACTCCCGCGGACGAGAAGCACCATATTGACAAACACAAGTTCAAGGTGCCCTTTGTCTGCGGTTGCCGCGACCTGGGAGAGGCCTTGCGGCGCATCGGAGAAGGCGCCGCGATGATTCGCACCAAAGGAGAGGCCGGCTCCGGCAATGTGGTGGAAGCGGTGCGCCACATGCGCCTGATAACCTCGGAGATGCGGCGTCTCACCACCCTGAAAGAAGATGAATTGATGGCCGCGGCAAAGGAACTGGGCGCTCCCTATGAACTCGTCCGCCAGGTGTCCAAAGAAGGCAAACTGCCGGTGCCCAACTTCGCCGCCGGAGGAATCGCCACCCCCGCGGACGCCGCCCTCATGATGCAGTTGGGGGCGGAGGCGGTTTTCGTCGGCTCCGGAATCTTCAAATCAAAAGACCCCAAGGCGCGGGCGAAGGCGATTGTGGAGGCGACCGCGCATTACGACCGGCCCGACATTGTCGCCGCCGCCTCCGAAGGAATCGGAGAGGCGATGCCAGGCCTGGATGTGAAGAAACTGGACGAAAAAGAACTGCTCCAGACCCGGGGCTGGTGATGGGGGGGGGCCGCAGGGTCAAGGGCTTGCCCAGGCCCGTCCCCGCCTGAGGCCTGAAAGGTGCACAACGGCTCTAATTTCTAGAGGGCACTGCGGTGGACGTACGAGAACTTCTGCAAAACAAGAGAGGC
>Ga0299915_10000322_pt1 | contig 37464 bp, 16 predicted proteins | sample RVTome_13_FD_200263 | JGI IMG/M metagenome (GOLD analysis project Ga0299915, IMG submission 200263) | Soil microbial communities from uranium-contaminated site in the Upper Colorado River Basin, Wyoming, United States - RVT92D227 (version 2) ...
ACGGCCGTATCGGCGCCGCGTGAGGCGTACAGCGCCGCCATCAAACCGGCGCCTCCCGCGCCGACGATGACCACCTCGTGCTGGTGGGTCTGGGTCACGCCCGGGCTCCTGGGAAGACGGGGACTAACACGCCGGCCATCGTCAACGCACGCCTCCGACGATAGCCACTGCCCCGACGGCGGTGATGGCGACCCAGCCGATCAGCAGCAGCCGCGGGAGGAAAGCACGCCAACCCGGGTTGCGGACGTAGTCGGAGAGCACGTTACGTAGCCCGTTCATGCCGTGGGCGAAGGTAAACGAGAGCAGAGCGACATCGTAGATCCGCCAGCCGATCGTCGCCCAGCGCAAGGCGACATAGTCCAGGCTGATGCCGTGTACCCCGACGATGATGTCGTTCAACAGCACGTGGATCCATACCAGCGGGACGAGCAACACGCCCGACCAGCGCATGAAGAGCCACATCCAGGTTTCGAAGTTCCGGGACAGCCCGCCTTCGGGTGTGCGAAAGGAGACGATCCGGGAGACGACGATCAAAGCCGCCAGCAGGGCCAGGGCGACCCCGACGTCGGCCCACAAGGGGAGCCCTATCGGTGCTCCGCTCTCGGGTGCGCAACGGCAAATGTTGTTCAGGTAGAGCGACCGTCCCATCAGGAATGCGGCCGGAAGCCAGAGCACAACGCTGGCGGCGATCACGCCCCAGAAGAAACGCCGCGCGGTGTGCTCGTTCCAGCGGTCTGGCCGCTGGTCGAAGTAGATGATCTTGTAGCCGTTGAGGCCGTGGAAAAGCACGGCGGCGACCAGGGCGATCTCGCCCAGCATCACCGGCGTGGTGCGGTAGAGGTCGATGGCGTGCGAATACAGGTCGGGGAAGAAGTAGACCGTCGAGGTATCGAGGATGTGAATGGCCAGGAAGAGCAGGACGGCCAGTCCGGCCACCCGGTTGAGGAGGTAGCTCCACTGCCCTTCACGCCCTTGGTAACGCCAACCGCCTTCGAGCGTGGCGGAGGTGGTCGACATAAGCCGCTCCTCTCGACCTGATTCGGGCAAAGGCACTCGGATTCTAGCACAGGAGGACTGAGCGACACCCGGAGGACGATTCCGGGCAGCGTAGTTCCACAGGGCAGCTCGTCAGGGGATCTCCCACGCCCTGATCATTGCTCTCCGCCGATGGGAAGACCAAGCCTATTGACCGGGCCAAGTTCGAGCAATGCGGGCCTCATTCGGGAATCGCACCGACCCGCACATGGGGCAGACGGCTCGTGTGGCCTTGAGGCTGGATACGGCATCGGGGGACTGGGGCGGCTACGGAAGCTCAACCCTGGGGCCGGAGATTGCACAGGTCAGGCTGGCTTCACGCACGGCTGAGCTATACCGTACCCAGCCTGAGAGGATTCCAGGGGCGTTTCGCGGAAGGATTCTGCCGGGCGCGTCTCAGCCTGAGGTCAGCAGGAGGACGTAGATCGGGCAGCGGGCGATCTCCTTTGATCGCGTCGCACCCCGACGCTATCCCGAAGAACTCAGGCTACTGCTCCACCCTCTAGGTCCCGTCGCACTACGAAAAGCGTGAAATCGTCCGACTGGGGCGTGTCGCCTACGAACGTCTCAATGCGGGCGATGATGCCGTTCAGGACATCCTCCGCGCTGGCGCCGGAGCTTCTTCGGAGGGCATCGGACAGCCGATCCGTGCCGAAGACATTCCCTCGAGCATCGAACGCTTCTGAAATGCCGTCGGTGTAGAAGACCAGGACATCCCCTGGGTCAATGGTGATCTGACGATCCTCCAACTCAATCCCTTCCAACACACCCAGGACGGTGCCCTTCCCGCCCAAGTTCTCGATCTCCGCCGTGGCAACATGTCGCCAGAGCGGTCGGTTGTGACCCGCGTTGGCGTACCGCAGGCGACCACTTTTCGTCTCAAGGATGGCAAAAAACGCACTGAGGAAGATATCGGCCTGGCTGTCCTTCAGCATGAGTTCGTTCGCCCGCTCCAGGGCCGCCGCCGGGGTGCGGCCGCTGAGCCCGGTGGTACGGATCAATGTCCGGCTCAGGGCCATATAGAGCGCCGCCGGCACTCCCTTGTCAGCCACGTCTGCAATGACCATTCCAAGAGAGGCTCCATCGGGCGACGCTCCTTCTTCGGAAACCTCGAAGAAGTCGAAGAAGTCGCCACCGACCTGTTGCGCCGCGCGGTAGAGGGAGGCGATTTCCCACCCGGCGAACTGAGGCGGCGAGCTGGGCAGCATGCTGAGTTGAATCGTGCGGGCGACCGAGAGGTTGGCCTCCAGCTCCTTGCGCCGGATCTCCTCTTCGTGGAGCTTGACGTTCTGGATGGCCATCGCGCCCTGGTTGGCCATAAGCTGCAGAAAATGGAGTTCGTCCTCCTGGATGAGACGCGGGTCCCGCGTATCTATCATCAGCGCTCCGATGGGGTTGCCTCCCGCGATCAGGGGGACCACGGCGTGGCCACGAAATCCTTCCTCTAGCAGCCAGTCCGGCGCCCAGGGAGCATTGGAGTCCTCCAGTAGATCTTCGACAAGATGTGGCTGGAGAGTCTGCATCACGATCCCCGGGCCGCTTTGCAGGTCGGCCTGCACCCGTCGGCCGGCACTCACCGGGTCGGTGCGCCATCCCACTGCGGCGGTAAAGGCCAGCACTCCGGGAACTTCACTCGGAAGGACCAGAGCGCAAGCGTCGGAATGTAGCAGTTCCTTCACCGCTGAAGCCAGGTACCCCATCAAGTCTTCAAATCGCAGTTGCCCCAGAAGCTGGTTGGAGAACTCGAGCAGCGCTGCCTGTTCATTAACCCGCCGCTCGAGCTGCAGCTCAAACAGCCGAGAGCGCTCCAGCGCGATCCCCATCTGGTTGCCTACATTGGTCAATAGTGTCAGAGCCGTAGGGCTAAAAGAATCCCAGTTGGACGCAGCGACATTGAGAATCCCTAGAGTCTTCTCGCCGGACTTCAACGGTGTGGAAGCGTGAACGGTGATGCCTCGACGATCACCGGGCGCCTCGGCCGTCCGCTTGCAGACCACCTCGTTGTATGCCTGGCTGAGGTCACCGCTGTCGCACAACCTCTGGCAGTCACAATCGCGCTCCCAGGCCGCTTGGCTGTCGAGAGCCAACGCCGGTGGAAGATTGTGAGAGGCGACGAGCCGGTATCCTGGTCCCCACCACTTGCCCGTGGCCGAAGGATCTTTGAGGAAGATCCATCCGGTCTGGAGGCCCATCAGGGGTACGAGTCGGGCGAGCGCATTGTGCAGCGCAGTGCGCACATCGGAGGAACGGTTCAGGACTTCAGCGATCTCATTTAGTGTGGACAGATGCTTAATGAGAACGTTTTCTTCCGACATTGGGGTGGACGATCGACCTCCTCCGCCTCAGGCTGCCGGGCTCGTCACCGAAGGCAGTTCCGCGAGCCGTCTTTGGGGGGCTCATATTATAGGGTGAACTCCGGCCGGTCGCCTCCTCTTCCGAACAAGCATCCTTCGAGGCATTTGGTGGGACGAGTGGTTGCAGCACGGTATCCGAGTGGGAGCGTCCCTGGGCTCACTTACTGGATTAGCGAGGCCCTTGCTCCGGGTGTTCGATTTGCGACAGAGATTGTTAAGAAATCGCCGGTATACTTTTGGGGATGGACGTGAAACGTAATGCGTGAAACGTGAAGTACAGATCAGGAGGTTCAATCAATGAAGAGCGAGGTAGCGACCCTTGGGGGTGGGTGTTTTTGGTGTCTGGAGGCGGTCTACGATGAGCTCAAGGGGGTGACGGACGTCGTCTCCGGTTACTCCGGCGGCCATGTGCCTAACCCGACCTACGAGCAGGTCTGCGGCAAGCACACCGGCCACGCCGAAGTGGTCCAGGTGACGTTCGACCCGGAGGTGATCTCCTTCCGGGACGTGCTCAAGGTGTTCTTCACCATCCATGACCCGACGACGATGAACCGCCAGGGGAACGACGCCGGGCCGCAGTATCGTTCGGCGATCTTTTGCAACAGCCCGGAGCAGAAGGCCGCCGCCGAAGAGACCATCGCCGAGTTGAACCGCGAGGGGCTGTGGCCGCGGCCGATCGTGACCGAGGTCACCCCGTTCGAGGCCTTCTACCCGGCCGAGGACTATCACCAGGAGTACTTTGCCCGCAACCCCTACCAGGGCTACTGTCAGGCGATCATCGCGCCGAAGGTCGCCAAGTTCCGGAAGAAGTTCGTCGACAGCCTGAAGGCGGAGGTAGCGCATTAGGACGACCGGAGACGGAAGACCGGGGACCGACGACAGACGATCGACGACGGACGACAAGAAACCGCTCTCGAGAGGGTTATGGGCGCGATTTCGTCTCTAATGAAGAGTGAGGCTCATTGGGACCACGAAGTGGGTTGGCGGTCCCAGCGGTGGGCGCGGAGCTTGCGGAGCAGGTCCGGGTCGAGAGGGACGTTGTCGCTGACGGCCAGGTTGGGCTCGACGTGATGCAACTTGCGCATCCCGGGGATGACGGTGCTTACGTCGGGGTTGGCCAGGATGAAGCGCAACGCCAGCTCGGGCATGGTCATGCCCTGAGGGACGAGCGGACGGAGGGCTTCGGCGTGTTCCACGCTGGCCTTCAGGTTCTCGGGGACGAAGTAGGTGTTGCGCCAGTCGCCTCGGGGCCATCGGCTGTCAAGGGTCAGCGTATCCGTCAGGGTGCCTTCGTCGAACGGAACCCGGGCGATCACGGCGAGATCCAGCTCGCGGCACAGCGGGAATAGGGCGTCCTCCGGAGCCTGGTCGAAGATGTTGTAGATCACCTGAACGGCGTCGACCGCGCCGGTGCGCAGCGCCCGCAGCCCGTTCTCCGGCTCCCACCGGTTGAGGCTCAGGCCGAAAGCGCGGATCAAGCCTTCGCGCTTGAGGTCGTCGACGGTGCGCTGCCAACGTTCGTCCTCGGCCCAGCCGTCATCCCACACGTGGAACTGAATCAGGTCCAGACTGTTCAGGCCGAGATTCTTGAGGCTCTTCTCGGTGTATTCCCGAATGTGATCGGGCGGGTAGGTATCATCTAACTCATCTTGCGGTCTGGCCGGCCATTTCCTGTTTTTGGGAGGGATCTTCGTCGCGGTATAGAGCTGCATCTCTGGGTGTGCGCGCACAAGCTCGCCCAGCAGTCGCTCGCTATGTCCGTCGCCGTAGGCCCAGGCAGTGTCGAAGAAGGTGCAGCCCAGTTCCACGGCCCGGTTCAGCGAACTGCGCGACTCGTCATCGTCGCGGCCGGTCCACCCGGCCATCCCCCACATGCCGAAACCGATTTCGCTCACCTGCCAGTTTGTGCGGCCGAAACGACGGGTGTGCATGGCGGTCTTTCTCCTCAGCTGTGATGAGTCAACGGCCCCGGTCATTGCACCTTAGGATACAGGATATCATGCCTCCAGACTGAAGCCGGGTAGGCCAGCAACCGTCCAACCTCCAGGGCGGGCGTCATGAGACGAATGCCCAAGCCCATGGCAAGGAGGATCTGCAGAGTGCGACTGCTGTCGTCTATCCAAGAGGGTGGCTCAGCCGCGAGTGAGTATCGTCGGAGCCGGGGTGTCGTTCCCTCGAGCGAGTTCACCTCTACTCGAGTGGCTGCCGATAGTTGAAGAACCGCTCATCCAGGCGATCAATGGCGTGCTCCAACTGCGCAATCGTGATCGCTTTGCCGTCCGTGTTCACCAGGACCAAAGAGATGAACCGAGAATGCTGCTGGAGGTAACCACACGACGTGATGGGCACCCTGTTGATCTTGACCGGCATGCAAGCGAACCGAAAGCGATCGCCCGGATCGCGCGGCCGGAAACGGAAGCTTTCGACCTCTTCCCAGTACGCGGGTGGGAAGTACTCGTTTGCCCTGGTTGCATAGGCGGCGGCTTCGGAAGAGCCGGGGTAGACAGCTAGCTCGTGTTTGACCAGAATGTAGACCTGCGAGGGATCGCTGGACGCGTAGAAGTCTCCACCGTACGAAATCCCTCCTTCAATCTCCTCGATCGAAGTCGCCCCGGGGTGGAAATTCGGCGGCAGATCATGGGTGCTCAGTGTAAGTTCTAAGGGGAGGTAGACCCTCGGGCCGCAGGCGGCTACCGCCAGAAGTAGCCAAAGACATGCTTGTCCCAAATTGCGGCCCAATCCAGCATGAGATGCGGATGTCATGGTTGGAGATTTCTGATGATGTGTTGCTAAAGAGCCCCCCTTCAGGGACACTGACCACCGGCGACGTTCGTGTCGACGATGTAGTAGATGCGAGGCCAGGGGAAGCCAGGCACGAATAGACGAGCGGTACCGAGACGAGCCCGCACAACCACAAGTCCTGTCAGCGTATTAGGATCACCTTGCGCGCTCTGGAAGAACAGTAGTCCCCACAAGGAACGGACAACAGCGAAATTCGAGTAGCGCGACCCGCTCGGAGTGCGCCAGGTGTAAGCGCCGCTGCCCAAATCAAGACGCAGACAGTTCCGATTCCAGGGATCCTGCATGACAAGGACACCGGCTTCGCCAGCGACCTGGACCGTAAGCGTGTCTGTGCCCACACCGCCGTCATCATCGGTGACTTGCAGGGTGACCGTGAAGGACCCGGCTTGTGAATAGCTATGGGTCGGCGTCAAGGTGTCGCTAGAAGAGGTCCCGTCTCCGAAGTCCCAACTCACTGCATGGGTGTCCAGTACGCCGGGGTCGCTGAAGAAGCCTGAGAATGGGACAACTTGCCCGACCTGAGTCGAGACATCATCTCCGGCATCGACGACCGGCGGGAGATTCTGCACCTGGACGACGATGTCGTCGCAGCCGACCGCCGTGTCACTATCCGCCACGCAGACTTCAACGGGGTAATCGCCGTCATCCTTGTACAGGTTGCCAAGCTGGAATGTCTTGTCGGCCGCCAATACAAGCGCTTGAGGCCCCCCACCGTCGCCATAGTCCACTGTCGCTGACCACGCGGACGAGTCGGGGTCGGCGAAGCTCCCGGCCCTGGCGAAGGGTTGGCCTTCGTTGATCGCGGCGTCCTCACCGAGGTCGACCGCCGGTGGGTTGTGGAGTACGAGGATCATCTGGGTCACCGAGCCGACGCCGCCGTCATCGTCCGTGGCAGTGAGCGTCACCTCGTACCCGCCGGCAGCGGGGAAGTTGTGTGTGACCAATAGCTCACTCGTAGGAACCTCTGGCGAGCCGTCGCCAAAGTCCCACAAGTAGGTGTGTGTATCGTTTTCACCGAGATCGAGGATGAAGGCCTCGAAGGTGACGTCCTGTCCGGCCGAAGGCTGGAACGGCTCGGCGAAGAAGTCGACCTCGGGCGCGACGTTCTCGACGGTCACGTTCAGCGCATCCGACCCCACCCGGCCATGAACATCGGTGACGATCAGCGTGACCGGGATGATCCCGTCGTCGGCATAGGTGTAACTCGGCGAGAGCGTGTCCTCCTCCGTCACCCCGGCGTCGAGGTTCCAGACGATAGTGTGACCGGTCGGGCTGTCCGGATCGGAATACGAGCCGTGGAACAGGACCAGGTCGCCTTCGTTGACGGTCACGTCAACGCCGGCACTGACGACCGGAGCTTGCGGCTGAGGCGCCGTCAGAGTGAAAGGCGCAGTCCCCGGCAGAGCCGCCTTCCCGCCGACCCGGAGGCTGAAGGGGTAGTAGGCCCCGTCCATCTGCAGCCGGACCGTCAACTGCGTGGCGACTCCATCGAGAGTGAACTTGACGAGATCCTGACCGTCGGATTCGGACGCGTCCAACTGCAAGACGTTGCCGACGGCGGTAGCACTGTCACCCGCCTCAAAGTCTTCCGTCTCACCCAAGGTCACAGGACCGTCGGCTACGACCTCGCCGCTGAAATCATGATCGCGGCCATCCCCGGACCAGGCCAAGGACCAGACGTACGTCGCCGGATCGACCCACAGGTAGTAACCCTTGGCCTTTCCCGGGAGGTACGTCGGCTCGCCGCGCGGATCGAGATCGAAAACGGGCGGAGTAACAGGGAGCGCGCCGTAGAACGTGAGGCCGGCGTCATACGATGCGAGCCACAGCCCGCCGTTGCCATCGACGACGACATCCAGGATATCGTCCTCGGTCATCGGCGAGTTCGACGTGTCGAAGCGCGACCAGGACGAGCCGCCCGCCGAAAGCCGGCTCACGCCTCCGCCCAATGTGCCGAACCAGCGGTTACCGGCGGAGTCGATGAACACGGATTGGACGAAGTTGCTGGAAAGACCGGAGTTGGCGGTGTTGTAGACCGTCCAGTCGCCGTCGAGCACGGCCACCCCCGAACCATCGCTGCCGAACCACTTGTCGTCGTCAGCATCGACGGCGATGTCGGTGATGGCGCGATTGGGGATCTGCTGCCCGGGCGAACGCGGGTCGGCGATAGTCAGCGGAGGGTCGTAGGTCACCCAGCTCCCGCCCTGACGCACGGCGACTCCGTACCCGATCGTTCCGATCCAGGGTGTGCCGTCCGACTCGACGGCGATGGCGTGGATCTCATCTGAGGGCAGACCGGCCGTGGCGAATGAGTAAGTCGTCCACGAGCCGCCCGAGCGGCGCGAGACCCCGCCACCCAAGGTCGCCAGCCAGACTTCCCCCCCGCGGGCGGCCAGCGCCCACGGATCCTGGCCGGCAATCCCGGAAGGTGTCATGTCGGCGAAACCACCACCGCTGGATCGAGCCACGCCCCCGTCGAGAAGGGCAATCCATTTATTGCCGCTTCCGTCCACAGCGATCGAGATCACGTCCCGACCGGGGAGACCGTCGCGGCCATCGTAGGAGGCGACCGGCCCACGTTCGAGATCCCACTCGAACAGCCCGCCCTTGTAGGCCCCGGCCCACAGGCTGTCGCCGTCAAGCGCAAGGCGTTGGATGGGCGAGCTTGTCTCCCAGATGATCCAACCCGTGCTGCTGATTTGGAGGCCAGAACCGGCGAGGGGACCTCCGACTACTGGCGGCCTTTGCGCGAGGCTTGACGCGCTGGTGGGCGCGGCGAGGGCGAGAACGACCAGGATCAGAAGCGTGAGCGACCAGCTCTTCATCTCAGCGACCCCCAATCGGCGGTCCGGGAAACGGCACACGGGGCGCATTGCTGGCCCATATGACTAGCGGCCTGCCGACCTTGCCGGCCTCGCCTTTCGACGTCGGTGGTTGTGATGATCGGCGAACCAGGCGCATGGCCATCTTCGTGTTCACGTGTCTCGCTGCGCCCGTACGGGACGTGATGGCTGGTCGGCTCGCGCGTCCGGACCGCGTCAAGACGGACTGCACAAGAGGCCACCTACTCTCCCCACGCAACCCGGACAGGACCAATCGACCGGAAGTGAGCCTGGACTTCCTGCCTGGAGACCCCATCTGCCGTCGCGGTCAGTTTGGGCCCAAGGATCATCAAGACGCCTTTGGACTCGAGCGTTTCCTTCTTCCATGCAGGCGCATCCAGGAAGAGTTCCTTGCCATAACGGTCGATGTACGGAGCGCCAAAGTAATCGAACCAATGGATGAACTTGAGTTGGGCCTCGAGGATCTCTCGACCGCGGGTCTCGTTGTAGTGGTTGTCCGTGATCAGGGCGTAGGCCGGCGCGAGCCTCCGGATGAGCGGCCGTGAGATGCGATCCAGCAGGGAAGCCATTTCCTCAGCACGAGGGATTTGCGAAGGGCCCTCAAGAATGATCGACTTACCCATCAAAGTGCACGAAAGCGTGACGGCGTTGTATTCCTCTCCGTACTCCTCCGCCCCCAGATGCAGATCCAGAGCACCAAATACCGGCTCGTTGGTATTCCATTCCTTTTGCAGGGTGGTTCGAAGGTATACCCCAAACCGCACACGTGGCTTGAGTGGGTGGAACCCCTCCTGGTCCCAGCTATCCTTCAGGTGATAGCCCTCCTGAAACCAGACATCGGGGTTCTTCACTACCGCGTGAGCGAACTTGCGCTCGCCCACCTGCACGCGCTCCTTCGAGAGGGGTAGCAGCTCGCCCTCTCGGATGGCGATCTGGGTCGCCTCCAGGAGGTCTGCTGGCGTTTTCCAGCTCTGATTGGCGTGCATCTCGAAACTGATATGCAGGTCTCTCGACTTCCCCGGCATCTCACGCACCCTCAAAGCGATTGGATCGTGCTGGCAACTCTACATCAGTTGATGAGGTCAACCGAGAAGAGGCCAGGTGGAATGCCTTCTTCAATGAGGACTGTCCGAACAACCTCGATGGTCTCAGGAGAGATCGGGTTCGTGATTGTTGCACCGAATTCCACGTGCACGATTCGACCGCTGTCCGTGTATGCTCTGACCTGGTCAATGATCCTCCTCATGTTGTTCAGCAGCGTGTTCTCTCTCCAGTATTTCGTTTCGATGACATCCCCATTCCTGAGCAGAAGGTCGTACGTAAACTGGTTCTCGCCGATCTCTTCGATGAATTCAATCGCGGCGAGTTCCCCGGCGCCGCCCTGATAGTAATGTTGGGCGCGGAGGAGTTCGAAGTTGTAGCCGTGACGGGACGGCCAGGGAGTGCTGGGGTGAGTCGCTCTTCTCAATAGCTGCGCAGCGCCTTCGCCGATTTCATCATTGCCGGCCGACAACAAGACTCTCAATCCGTCCTCCGTGTCGAGCCTCGCAATCATGCCCGCAAACTGCTGGTCGAAATGGGCCTGGTCGATACTCGTGGAGACTCGCCTTAGAAACAGCTCGAAATCAAAGGATGATCCGTGCCGACCAACGAAGCCAATCATCTCGTCGACGGTTGTGGCCGACCAGCCCCCGAATGGGAACCCCGACAGGTTCCCCATTATGCGCGTGACCGCCTCAGGCGCGTCTCGGTACTTCGCGAGGATCGCACCGAGGTCGGCTCCGTCGATCGTTTGGCCGAGCCTCCGGAAACCGGCCAGTTGCGTTTCCGTCCACTCGCTTGAGAAACGGCTAAGAAGCTCGTCCAGCAGTGCCGGATCGCACGAAGCAACGCTGACCATTCTAGCGACTCTGGCTGAGCCCACTTGGGCAACGCCGCAGGCTGATCCGATAGCCTCGGCAAACCTCCCCGTCGACTGGCCCGTCGTTGCTCCATCGAGGTTGTTAGCAACGAGGGCAAGTCCCCCCTCTGCGTCGTCGCTCAACCTTGCTCCAGAACTCGCGAGGCGATCGCCGACGTCATCAACGACTCCAATCGCCTCGTCGCCAAGCTCTGTGCCCCGCCGAAGGAGCCCTCCTACCAGCGCGGTCCCCTCGTCGAATCCCATGGTGACCAGCAGGCCCGTCCCCACACGCCGCACAAAGGCGACGAAGTTGTCCCACAGTCTCACCCCGCCTTCAAAGAGCTCCTTCAGGAGTTCGTATGCTTCGTCGGCACTGCTCCCCAAGGAGTCCCCGACGAAATGGATGACGGTCTTCGCCAGGTCGATGACAACATCAAAGGCATCTTCCAACCGGAGGGCGTCCAGCACCAAACGGAAAGCTTCATCGGCGTTCTTGAAGAGGGTCTTGATCACGGCCGAGGCGGCGTCCCCCAGGAACGAGGCGCCCCCGATCCCTTGCAACCCGGGGATCAACCCGATCAGATCCCCCAGGCTGCCAATGATCCCAAAGAGCGAGAGCGCCTTGACGAAGATGCTCGCATCGACGGCCAGTGTGTAGATGTCGGGGATGACACCGATCACGGGGAGCAGGCTGAACAGCACGCTGGCGACCATCAGCGCCGGGTTGTCGGTATCGCCGGTCAGGATGGCCTCGATCCACATGAGCATGTTTTCGTTGTTTAAGACGGAGAGGATATCCAGCGCCGCGAGGAAGAAGTCCGCCCCGAGCTGCGGGAAGAACGGCAGCCCGGCGGCGAAGAGCAGCGCCATCTGGTTGTTGGTCTCGTCCAGCTCGGTGATCAGGCCCAGGAGGGGGGTCAGATCGACCACGCCGAGGTCGTCGAGCCGCTGCCTGGACACGTCCGCCGCCAGATCCCTTGGCTTATACCCGACCGGCCAAGTGATCTTGTCACGGAGGAACGGGAGGGCGACGATCCTCGCCGCCAGCTTGACCAGCCCGCCGGTCCGTCCTCGCTCGCGGGCGACAAAGCTCTCGTCGCCGAGCTGCAACGCCAGCAGCTCACTCAGCCGATCCAATTCGACCTTGACATAGTCGGCATCGCCCGAGCGCGCACTGATGGCCAGCGTCCGCATCTGGTGGATCAGCAGCAGCTCGACCACCAGTCCACGGTTCTGCGAATCGAGCGTGACCGCCTCCAGGCGTTCGGCCGCCTGAGCGGCGTAGCGCTCGACAAACCACCAGTCGCCCTCGCCGACCTCCAGGCTGGGGTCACCGCCCCACAGCTCGTCCAGGTGGGCGATGTGGATCAGCAAACGGAGCTCGTCTTGCGCCAGCGCCTTAAGTTCCTCGTCCGTCACCGGCCGCGCAGCGGTCCCGTGTATCTGGCGGACGGCGATGTGCTTGCCAAGGAGCTGCACGTACATCATCAGCGCCCGTGTGCGGACCCCGGCCAGCTCGTCCTGGGTCGCCCGGAACTGGGCCAGGGTGGTGGCCAGGCTGCCATCGGCCAGCCCGCGGGCGCCCAGGGCGTTGGCGATTTCGGCGATCTCCCCATCGCTGAACCCGGCCAGCCGAAGCTGGTCTTCGAGCTCCGACGGCAACCCGCTGGCGCCGATGGCCAGCCGGGCCTCGGCCAACGACTCGAACTCCGCACCCAGGGCCTCGACCTGCTCCGGCGCCAGGCCTGCTACGTCGCCCAGATCGCTCGCCGTCTCGTCGGGAAGCCCGTCCGCGGCGGTCGAGCCCACGTCGATCGGGGCCGGTAGAGTAGGACTGACGGCTTCGATGCTATCGGCCAGGTCGTCCACCGAGCCCAGCGCGATGGCGACCTGCTCGGCCATGGCGAGGGCCTTGGCCCGCGCCTGGATCAGCGCCTCTTCCGAGAGATCTTCGGCGGGCGCGGCGTTGATACCCTCGATCGCCGCCAGGAGCTCCGCACCCAGGAGCGCCGCCTGAGATACGCTGGTGAGGTAGACGTCACCGCTCGCCGTGAGCGCCGAGATCGGATCGATATCGGTCTCGCGGAGCGTTTGAGCCGCGACCAGCGCCGGCTGCGTGGCCAGCATGAAAACCAGCGCCAGCAGCAGACTCTGGGAGAGAACTCGTCGGACCTTACGCATGATCATGCTCAGACCTCAAACGTCCTGTTCCCGACACGGACGAGGCAGTGTCACTCACGGCCATTTCCGGTACCCGGCCCGGCGACCCCGTCAAGGATCGACCGTCACGATGACGTAGAACAGACCCAGCTTGGGCGCCGTGAACTGCTCGTCCTCGACCACAATCAACGCATTCCGCTCGAACAACAGGCCGTTCAGCACACTCCAGAGACTGGAATGGACCGGCGACCCAACGGGCTGGCCGGTCTCATCGTCGACGGCGTAGTAATCGAATCTGACCAGGATCGGACCCATGACAGGGGAGCCAAGGTTGGTCAGCTCCGCCCGGATGTTGGCCTTCTGATTGAACAGCGAGATCGTCTCCTGCCACACCCGCGTCACGGCGAAATCGGGGAGCGCCTCGACGGTAAAGGTGATGCTGTCGGTTGCAGTCAGCCCGTTCGGTGCCGAAGCCTCGACGGTCAAGCGGACCATGCCGCTGCCCTCTGGTGCCCAGAGTGTGTTGTAGTAGTCATTCCTGGGATCAAGATCGCCATGATCCGCTACATTCCCGTCATCGAACAGAGTGACGGTCTGAGACGGCAACGGCTGATCCAAATAGTCGATCGTGGCCTGAACGTTGTAGTACTCGAAATACGCTGGCAGGTCGTCGTCCACCCTGGCCTGGAGGTTGATCCGTCCGTCCGCCTCCGGCTTGACCACCATTCCCTGGTGCGGCCAGTTGACGGAGACGGCCAACTGGCTCGGCAGCGGAATGAGGTCGTAGAGATCGTCAACGGCGGCCTCCGCCTCCTCCTGGCTCCCGGCGCAGACGTAGATCGTGACCGAGTCGACGGCGACCAGGACCTCGAAATCTGTGGCGACGACGTAGTGTCCCCCATTGGGGTGCTGGCTGTCGATCTCGATCTCTTGCTGGACAGTACCCGTGAGTCCACTCCGCAGTGCCTCGGGGGGCACATCGAATTCGTAAGTACCCGACGGCACCGTGTCCTCCAGCGATCCGATCTGCGTGCCATTGAGGCTGACATCGGTATTGTGCGGCCGGACACCGCTCTTCGGTTCGAAGCGAGCCCTTACCCTCACGCCGGTCACATTTGCGGGATTGACGAAGGCAGGAATGTCGAAAGGCACTTTGATCTCAGGCCGGTTGGTGCAGTACCACCCGGTGGCAGGGAAGCGCATCAACACCGGCCCGCGCGTGACCGGGTAGACACTATTCCCCTCCGGGCAGGAGGCTTGCGCCACCATGCGCTGGATCTGGCCGGCGGCCGTGCTGATGAGCTCGTAAGGAATGATGTCGGCCCGAACCGGCATGGCCAACCCCTGCGTCCCGGGTGAAGATGATGCAATCCCTTGATCTACGTCCTCCGGGCCAAAGATCGGTACGACCTCAAACGTCAAGGTCTCGTCGGTCGTCAGACGGGCATGGGTGACATTCGGGTTGAGATACACCCGCGCCGGGTCACCCGTGGTGGGATCGACGGCGACGATCTCGAGGTCGGTGATCGTCTTCCCATGGTTGGTCACTCTGAAACTTCGAGCGCCCGTCACCGGATCAAGGCCCGTCTCTTCAATCACATAGTCCGCTTCGGCCAGGACGCGTACATGGACTGTGGCCTGATCGCTGATCGGGTCGGATGTGCCCTCGTCGGCCGTGAGAAGCGCCGCCAAGTCGTAATCGCGCTGGACGGCATCCTGGGCATGGATGGCTAGGGTCACGGAGCGGGTCTCACCCGTCAGCAGCGTGATCGTCTCATCCACGCTACCGCTGCCAACGAAGTTGACGATCAGATCGTCATAAGGATTCTGGATCTCGACCTTGAGTGTGTGAGGCAGGTTGTCCTGGTTGGTGACCTGAACCGGAACCCTCTGGTCGTAGTCTCGATCGATCTCGAAAGACATGGTCGGGGTCTTGAAGACAATCCCGTTGCCGACGGTGAACGTACGAGGCTGGCTCAGGGCGACCCCGCAGCTCGAAGTGGCCTGCACGGTCCATTGGTAGGTCGAATTGCGAGTCAACCCTTCGACGAGAACGGAGTGAGCCTGCCTCAGCTCGGTTTCGAAGGTCAGGGCCGCTTCGGGTTGGCCCTCGGGATACAGCGTAAGCAACCCGACAGTAGGCACATCGGAGCGCCATTGCAGGAGCACATCCCGCGCGCCGACCGTTGCCCCGTTCGCCGGCAGTAAGCCACTCAGCGTCGGCGCCGTGTTGAGCACGAGGTTGCCATTCAGCGTCTTCGTGTCAGCACCACCGTCGGAGCTCACGCTAACGGAGAACGGAACCTGGCCCGTCACCGCACAGTCGTCAACCTGAACGGTAAGCGTCACAACCTTCGTGGCGCCTGGTGCAAGTGAGATACGAGACTCGGACAATGCGTACCAGTCCGTATCCAGTCCGGTCACCTCAAGGTCATACTGATCGAGGAGCAGCCCCATGTTCTGCACGGTGACCGAGTACTCGCCGGAGGCGCCCAGACCGAGCGAGCGCGACGGTGGGGTGAGGCTCGCCGTGTAGCGGAAGCCGGTTACGACATTCGCCGTCGTCGTGGCAATGTTGTTCGCCGGGACTTCGTCCTGCGTCTCCGTCGTAGCCGTAGCCTGGTTGACGAGCTGCGCTCCGACGCCGGCGGTCGGTGAGACACGCACCACGACCGAGAATGTCACGCGCTGGCCCGGATCGATGTCACCCAGGTTCCAGGAGAGGCTGGTTCCGTTCTGCTCCGCGGGGACGGGCGCGTTGTCTGAGACGTAGCTCACATCCGCAGCCAAAGTGTCCTGAAGAACGACCGCTTCCGCCCGGGCCTGCCCTTCATTCCGGGCTGAAAGCGTGTACTCGATCATCGTCCCGGGTATGGCTTCGGCCGGGCCGGTCTTGACCATTCTGAGGTCGGTGGGGAACCCGACGCTCTCCACAAACACCGAGCCGGGCTGTCCGCTGTGCGAACCGGTTCCACCCAGAGCCCTCAGTTCGAGTTGAGTGGAAGTGAACCCAGCCTCGATCTTGATCCGCCCTCCGCCGCCCCCGCTGCCTGTGCCGAAGGGACCGGTGATGTCCCCTCCGTCGGCATGGATCGCGCCTTGACCGAGGACTTGCGGTGCGGTGATCCAGATGCTGCCACCTGCTCCCGCGCCGGACGAGGTGTTGATTCGATCGCCCGCGTCGGCGCTGATCACACTGGTGGCGTCCAGTGTCAGCGTGCCGGTCAGAATGAGACGGATTGCCCCGCCGCCGGCAGTGACGGCCGAGCTGCCAAGGGTCTCGGGGGCGGTTGCCGAGCCGTAGGTCGGCCCACCGCCTGGCCCACCTCCCGCCCCACCATGCCCCGCACCTGAACCAAAAATCCACGGGATGCCGGGGCCGGCATTGGGGGCGGGGAAACCCGCACCATCGGCGCTGATGTGACCGGCAACGGTCATCTGACCGGCCCGGACGACCACGCCTTGGCGGTGGACCGGATCGCCGGTCAATCTGACAAGCTGGCCGGCTTCGACGGCTACATCGCCTAAAGCATACGTTCCGAGCGGCTGGCCCAACGAATGACCGACCGCCGTCAGTGTCAGGGTGCTGTTGGCACCCGCGCTGCCCGCCAGCGTGAGGTCCGTCGCACCATCGAGCACGCCTTCGATTTGCATCCGGGTACCACGCAGCGTGAGCGCATCCGGCACGCTTAGAGTTTGGCCTTCCGCGACATAGAAGCCGAAGCCTATCAGCTCCGATTCGCTGTAGGCGCGATCTCCCTGGAAGAACAGCATCGAGGTGCCGTCGCCGGCCATGTTGGCCGGGGAGAGCAGGATGTCATCGTCTGGGTCGTGAAGCTCAAGGTGGCCGTTGCGGGTCAGCTCGATCCGGTCGAAAGCCCACACGGTGGTGTCCGGATCGAGCAGGGCCGCCGGCGGAGCTTCGACGCCTCGGTTGTCGACCTTGAGTTGGCTCTGTCCTTCGGTGAGATCCTCAAGGTAAACGGTTCCCGGGCCTCCGTCGCCGACATTGGAAAGCGAGTGACCACCGAAAGCCGTGATCGAACCAACGAATGCATTATCCACCAGGTAAAGCGCGATGCGCCCACCGCTCCCGGCTCCGGATCCACCTCCCGTGCCTCCGCCGTTAGCCTGGATGACGCCCTCTCCGCTCAGGGTATTCACTTCCAGCCAGATGCTCCCACCCGCGCTCGCCGACTCGCGTGTGTCGTGGGAGTCTGCGCCGTTGACGGTGAGGATCCCATCAAGCTCAACCGTATCGGCAAGGATCTTGATCGCTCCGCCGCCGGGTTGTCCATGGATGAACGAGATCCCCGGTTGGTGCCATCCGACGCTCCCCAGTGCATCCGGTCCTCGGATCGAGCCGTAGGGCTGACCGCCGTCCTCGCCCCCGCCATAGCCGCCGTGGCCACCACCCCCGTGATCGCCGCCCTCACCCGGGCCGGGATTGACCGACGGTAGATACCCCAACCCGTCGGCCGAGATCCGGCCGCCGCTCTGCACGGTGACCTGATCGGCCACGAGCACAACGCCTCGCCCGAGCGCGGCATCACTCTCCAGCTCGAGCCGCTGGCCCCCCTCGACCAGGATCTGGCCGACCTCATATGTCCCGAGCGGTTGGCCGACCGTGCCGCCGGTCGCTTTCAAGCGCGTGACGCTTGGGGTCACACCCCCTGAGGCGATATTCAAAGACGAGAGACCGTCCAGCCCACCATCGTTGACGAACGCCCCGCCACGGATCGTCAAGGAGGAGACCCCATTGAGGAGCCCGTGGTTTGTGAGTGTCCCTCCCAAGACAGTGATGGCTGCGCCCTCGACGGAGCCAAAGTTGGTCAGTGGGACACCGCTGAGCGTAAAGTTGGCCGGAAGCCCAAGGGCGCCGGACTCGTAGACATAGAAACCGAAATCGGCCAACAGCGGCTCGTTGACGTCAAGCGCCCCGTGGAAATAGACCGCGGCCGTGCCGTCACCGGAGGTATTGGACCCGGTCAGGAGGATGGTGTCGTCCGGGTCGAGCAGCTCAAGGTGTCCATTGCGGACAAGCTCGATCTCGTCAAACGTCCAAACAGTGGGGCCTGGATCGGTCAGCCCGGCTTGCCTCCCGGCCTGACCCAGGTTGTCCACCAACAGCTTGCGGAACCCGGTGTTCACGTCGGTCAGGGCGATCGTCCCCGGTCCGCCCATGTTCTTTTCCGGGCCACCGGCGGCCTGTATAGTGCCGCTGAATGTACTCGTCGTGTAAACGAGGGCGATGCGCCCACCGCCGCCGCTTCCCGAGCTGGTCTGGAAAATGTAGTTGTGGCCTCCATTGGCCCGGATCACCCCTGCACCGCTGACCGATCCGACCTCGAGCCAGAGACTGCCACCTGCGCCGCCTCCCCCAAACCGAGGCGGAACCATGCCGTCGGAGCTCAGAACGCCGCCGACGTACAGCGAGTTGGCAACGATATGGATGGCGCCTCCACCGGCGCCTCCGCCTATGCCCGTGCCTCCACCCGCGCTACCGAGGGCAACCGGCTGCAAAGCCGAACCATAAGGTATCCCGCCGCCACCACCGCCGAAGCCGCCATGGCCGGCGCCACTGCCACTTATCCCGGCGCCCGGACCCCGGTAACCGTCGATCTGGTATCCCAGGCCATCCCCAGAGACCCGACCGCCCGAATCGATGGTGAGTGTATTGGCCAAGAGCGTCAGACCGCGTTCAGCCTCGGCGTCACTCGCCAGTTCCAGTTTCCCGCCGGTATGGACGACGACCGTGTCCAGTTCAAAGGTCCCCACAGGCTGACTTTCGCTGTGTCCGGTGGCCACCAGGCGAACAAGGGGGTTGACCCCGCCATCGGTTGCCAGCGTTAACTCGTTGATACCACTCAGCCGGCCATATACGCTCAGCTCGGCGCCGCGAACGGTGAAAACACCAGGGAGAATCAGTTCCCCATCCGTGTGGATATACAGCCCAAGATAACGCAACTCGGACGCCGTCAATTGGAAAGGATAGTGCAGGTGGATCTGACCGGTGCCGTCACCGGCCATGTTCGCCGATGTCAAGTCGATCGTGTCATCGGGGTCGAGGAGCTCCAGATCGGCATTCCGGGTCAGTTCGATACGGTCGAAGTCCCAATCCGTCGCTTCCGGATCGGTGAGAATAGCAGGTCTCCCGTCAGCCAGGCCGAAGTCCACACGCAACGATGTTCGGGCGAGCGACCTGTCATTGAGGAATATCGTTCCAGGGCTCGAACCGGTCTGTCCGCCGAAGGCCCGCCATGTGCCGGAGAAGGTGTTCTGTGCAAAAGAAACGGAGATCCTCCCGCCGGATCCACCACCGAAGTAGGTCGTGAACTCGATGTCGCTATTGAGGGAGTTCCCACCGGTCGCCTGGATCATGCCGGAGCCCGCCAGCGTCCCGGCCGTCAAGTTGAGGCTGCCTCCGGCTCCACCACCCCCCACCTGGGACGCGGCAAATAACATGCGCGAAACGCCGTTAGAGCGGAGTTCGCCATCGACGCGCAGCGTGTCGGCGACATCCAACCACAGCACACCACCTCCGGGCCCACCAATCTCTGCCCCTTCTGAGTCGGTGGCGTAGGCATTGCCTCCGGCACTGCTGAGCATGACCGGCTCTAACGCGGATCCATAACCCACCCCACCGATCCCGTTCTTGCCGGGATCATCACCGCCGTAACCGCCATAGCCGCCGCCTGAACGGAGTCCGCCGCTGCCCGGCCCTTCATCGACACGGAATCCCAGACCGCTGACGTCGATCGTGCCCCCGGCCTCGACCGTGATGTCGTCGGCGCGCAAGAAGACGACGCCGCCGGTCTCGCCGTCCCAGGCATGCGCCGTGATGCGCCCCCCGGCCTGGACGGTCACCGCGCCGTATTCAGGCACGCGCTGGACCATCACGCGGTTCGAGGTGCCATCGTAGGCATGTCTCAGATCGTCATTCAGATCCAGTCGGTCGTCCTGGACTTCGTCGACAATCGCCGTCTCGTACGTGCCGATGGCCTCACCCTGCATGACGATGATCAACACCCTGTCGCCCGTGTTGAAGCCCGGCGTGCCATCGTAGGGGAGGTAGTTCTGCTCTTCTTCCACGAACTCGGTCATGCGGTAGCGGACATCGTCGACGGTCACGACTTCACCGTCGCCAACGACCAGCTCCGGAGGAACGACGACTTCGAAAAGGATCTCATCCGTGAGCGAGGGATCACTGACGCTGGTGGCGGTCAGCGTCTGCGGGCCGAGTGTCCTCCAGGTCACGCCAACCCAGATGTCCCCTCCCGGCATGTTCACGATGCCCGGAATATCTGCAGCCGGATCAGTCGACTCGATCTGCACGTCGGTGGCGAAGGTATTCACGGTGTTCCAGTTCGCGTCGACGACCGCGATAAGGACGAAACTTGGACGATTGACGATGACCGGACTGACTTCGCCGCCCTTGCCCGGGTCGTCGCCGGGCGTGAGGACCTCGCCCGGAAGCAAGAGCATGAGCTGATTCGGCTGGCCGGGGCGGAACTCGACGGTGGGCGCCTCGTCCAGGTGGGTCCCACCTGCACGGGCGTGAATGGTCTTCAGTTCGGCGACGGTCGAGGTCAGGCCGGCGACGACCTGGCCGGCGGCATCGCTCAGCCCGATCGACACCCAGTCATCGCCGCCAGACTGGAAGCCGTTGATCCGGTTGTGGCTTCCACTTACGTTGAGGTAGACCTCTTCGCCGACGATCGGCACGCCGAACGCGTTCACCAAGTGGATGGTCACGGTCGCGGTTTCCAGATTGTCGGCGATTAGGCTTGAGGGGGTCGCCTCGACGGTCGAGTTGCTCAAGTCGGCGTGGCTCAAATGGTCGACCGGGATCACCATCTCATCATCGAAAGAAGGTGAGTTCCAGAGCAGCCTGGCGGTTGCATCTATTTCGAGTTCGAAGTACTCCATACGAAGGCTGTACTTCTGTCCGGCCACAAGGTCGATGATCCCGCTGTCACGGGTCTCCCCATGTTCCGTCCAGTTGTCGATCAATAGGGCGTCATCGATCCACAACCGCACGCCGTCGTCGGACAAGGTGATGAACTCGTACGTGTCGCTGTAGTCCGCCTCGACCTGGCCGGTCCAACGGGCCGAGAATTCCGTGGCGCTGATCTCGGGGTCCGGGCTCCCAAGGCCCCACGTGAAATCGACGACGTCATCCGTGCGGATAAGGTCGGCCGGGGGAGTGAGTGAGATGTTGTTGAAGTATTCGGCCTTCAGGCCTGGGATGAGGAACTCGTAGACCTCGATCTCCGCCGATCCGGTGAGAAGAGGATCCGTTTGATCCGTGGCCGTCAGCGTCTGATTCCCGGCGGTCATCCAGGTCACGTCGATCACCGCCGTGCCATCGGCCAGAATGGCCGTGTCGGGGAGGGTCGCCAGCACGTCGGTCGTGGTGAGATCGAGCGTGCCGGCGAAGTCGACGACGGGGTTCCAATCGACGTCGACCGCCCAGATTTCGACCGAGGTCGTCTGACCGACGATGACGCTCTCTGGCTCGCCGGTCCTACCCGGGTCCTGGCCGGGCGTCGCCGACTCGCCGGGGAGCAGGATGAGGAAAGCGGTGGGATCGCCGATGGCGAGGGCTGCCTCGAGTCGTTGGCCGGAGAGGCTCCCATCGACGCGGCTCGCCGGCGAGGTGGCCATTGCAGCCCCCGGGAGGGCGACAGGACGGCTCTCCGGTCCGGCGTCGGCCTGGGAAGGCGAGCCGAGATCGGCCGCCAGCGCCGGCAACGCGACCAAACCGAACGCCAGGCCGATGAGAGCCAGCCCAATGGAGAGCTTACGCAGAACGGGCGCGCCGCGATGTCGGCCCAGAGACACCCGAGTGGACGGGATCCAAGACACCCGGTCGCGCCACGATGTGGCGTGCTTGAAGAGGAGGTGGGGGAAACCAAGAACCGTGCGGAGGTCGGCCACGCCAGCAGCCCCCTTTCGGGAGGAAAAAAACGACCGGCCCTCGTGGCCGCGCTTGATGCGCGACCTGTGGCCGGTTTCGCTACTGGCTCCCCGCGGGCTTCGCTGAACGTGCCTTTCAGCGAGCGACCAGCACTACCCGCGGCTCAAAGCCTCCACATGGACCGAGGATTCAGTTGTCGTAGGCTGGAGCAGGCTGGCGCTTTCAACCCCACGTGCGCACCAATGACGGCCTTGCCCGAGCCCGATTCCCTCCGGCTCGATCACTAAAGTGAATCACTTTAGCACGAGAAACCCCCCGCGGTCAATCTGCATTTCGTCACCAAGCCCAGGCTCCACCGATTTTGTGCCTGAGGGGTGCCGCCGGCTCACCCTACGCCCGCCCTCAGCACCCGCGCGGCGATAGCCAGGTTGAGGCCTAGCAGGTAGAGATCGACCGCCCAGGCGGTCCCGGAGGGATCCGCCGAGACCGGGTCGAAGCCGGCAAACCAGGTCGCGCTCAGCCCGCCGAACACGACCAACCCGCCGGCCGCCCAGCGAGCGAAGTGAGACGGGGTTGCCGACCGCGTCGGAGGCGTAGTGGAAGAACTCACCCGACGAGTAGTCGGCGGCGGTCAACCGGTACAGCGGGTCGTAGGCCTGCCCTGAGCGGAGCCGAAGGGTGTAGTCGATAGTCGTCGTCGTGACGATGATCGGCTCGGGCGTGGGGGTCGGGGCGTCGGTCGGCGTCGGCGTCCAGGTCGGGGTGAAGGTCGCCGTCGGTGTGCTCGTCGGGACGGGCGGCGGGGTCGGAATGGGGAAGGTGCACGCAGACAGACCTACCCCAGCGATCACGATCAGGGCCACCACAAGATACGGATGGCGGAACTGGCGTCGCCGCATGAGGGGGATCAGCACCAGCAGACCGAAGGGCGCCAACCCCGCCGTCCGCGGATCGACCGGGATCGATGAACTCCTCGAGGGCGTAGACAGCGCGGCCACCGGGATCGGGTTCCCGTAGGCGGCAACCGGCTGCGGCTGGCCGGGCCAGCTCATGACCTCCACCGCCTGCGTCCGGTTGCCGACCTTGTCGTAGGCATAGCTGAACGATGAAAGCAGGTCGGTCGGCGTCCGATGCTGGATCTCCAGCACCCTCCCCGCGGCGTCGTAGTCGTAGCTCGAAACAACGTTGTTGGGCAGGACGGTTTCGATCAGCCGGTTCGCCAGATCGTAGTTGTAAGAAGTGATCAGCGAGTCCCAGTCCGTCACCTGGGTCATCCGGCCGGAGGCGTCGTAGGCGTAGCCCACCGTCTTGCCGTCGGGGTAGGTGAGCTGTGTGCGGTTGCCGACGTCGTCGTAAGCGTAGCCGACCGTCCCACCGAAGGGATCGGTCACGGCTATCGGCCGATAGAGGGCGTCGTAGGCCCACCGGGTGGTGCCGACTCCGTCGACCATCTGCGTCCGGTTCCCCACAGCGTTGTACGTGAACCGAACGTCGGCATCGGGATCGGCGTAGTCGATGGCGATCAGCCGGTTGAGTGCGTCATACGCATAGGACGTTTCGAACCCCATCGCATCGGTCAGGCTCACGCGGTTGCCCACGGGGTCGTAGGAGTAGACGGTCGCATTCCCCAGCGCATCCCGCTCCTCGACGATTCGACCGAGGGCGTCATACGCGAAGGCCGTCGTGTGCTCGTTGCCATCCAGGATCATCAACCGATTCCCGTTGGCGTCGTAGCCGTACTCGGTGCGGATGTTGGTCTCGTTGTCCGAGGCGAAGCCTGGCCGGTAGTTCTCGACGACCGCCGTCAGGCGGTTCATCCCGTCGTATTCGTAGCGCGTGACCACGCCTTCGGCGTCGGTCATCCCGACCTGATTGCCGGGCTCGTCGTACGCGTATTGAGTTGTGTTGCCGAGCGGGTCTGTTATGCTGACCGGACGGTTGAGCTCGTCGTACTCGAAGGTCGTTGTGTTCCCATTGGCATCGGTGCTGCTGGCCACGTTCCCGCGGGCGTCGTACGTGAAGTTGGCCGACCCCGCGCTGAGCATCTGGTCCAGCGCGTTGTAGGTGTCGCTTGTGGTAACCCCGTCAATGCTCATGCTCAGACGGCCGTTCGTCGCGCGACCGGTGGGAGACGGGATCGGTGGCAGCCAAGACGTAGGATAGGGTGTGCTTTGGGAACACCTTGCTTCTGCAAATCATCCCGTTGTCCCACGGTCGAAGCGGGAGGGCGTGCTGGTAGGATCGAGCCCGTAAGTGGAGGACGCCGGGACCGAACCGCCACGGCCCCGGATCGGGCGTCTTGGTCAAGTGTGGGTTATTCGCTGTGACCTCGCCTCCATCGGCGCGAGTCATTCGGGGCTGGCATGAGGCCTCTTTGATCCCGTCGAAGATGCAGCACTAGTTCGCGACAGACTACAGGGCTACCGACATATCCTTGGGAAACCGGGAAGGAAACCTCGGATCGTACCCCGCTCATGGTTCACCCTAGTGCATCCAATCGCCTGGGCTACGGGATGGAGCACGGCGTAGAGAGAGAGCGGTTTGCGTGGGTCGCTACCGATCTTATGATGTGACATCTTGCCCTCCTGCGAACACATGTGGGGGATACGCCTCCACCCAGTGTACCGAGAGGCGTACTGCTTTCATCCGATCATAAGAAGCTGGACCCGCCCCAGGGACCTCCCGAACGAAGGACGTCACGCTGATGAGGAGCCCGGCGCAATCTTGTCAGATCACGCGCATACAAGAGACAGAGTCACCTCACCCCTGGCGCTTCCCCACGAATTCCTCGATTTCTACTAGGGTTGTGTCAACGGTGATTTCCAGACTATCCATCGAACCGCCAGAGAACAAGAACAGCTTGTGTTCTCTCGGGATAACACCTCGGTGCCAAAGGAAGAAACCTTCCTCGGGTGTGTCCATCGAGACGACCTGCCGGTCACTGTGGAGGCCTCCAATTCCGAGAGGGATTCTTGAACCGTCTTCTTGCCTGGCAAACAGACTCCACTCAAGCAAGAGGTCCCCTGAGCTACTCAGGAATTCAGTATCAGGCCATCGCAAACTCAGCTGTTCTCTGTAGGCTCCTGGGTCAATCCTCAACTCGCTTCCTGCAGATCTCCACTCAGTCGGTTTGAACGGAGCAATGAAGAAAGTTGTCACCTCTACCTCCCAAGTCCTCAAGGCACGACTTCCACCGTGCCGTCTACTCCCAGTGCAAACCCCGCTTGAACCAACAGCTGCTCGAAGAACAGCCGGGAGACTTCAAACGACTTCCGCACGATGATTCCAAATGGTTGGGCCCCGGGGACTCCGTTCGGTGACGAAACGGCCACTCTGTACCTAACGAGCGCCGCCAATACTGCCTGCGCAGCCCAGGGCGGGCCATCCAGACGCCATTGGGTAGTGACCGGATCGGCCGAGTATTTGGCTTCGACAAAACGGCACGTCCGTGGCTGTATCCCGTCCGCATCAATTGGCCCTGCCGTCACTCTCCGAGTGTAATCGCCCAGGAGGCCGCTCGCCCTCGCCACTCTCTGCTCGTACTCATACCAGTCCTGGCCTGGTCTCGCCGAACCCAGCACCGGGACGAGACTGAACCACCAGCTGGTGAATGCGGATGAATCGCAGCCTTGCGGCGTCTCAGTCGGCTCCGGCGGGGGAGGTGTCTCCTCGGGTTGCGGCTTGGGCTGGGTCTCCGGCCGAGGCAATGGCGGCGCCTCCGGAATGGGCTGCGGTTCAGGTAACGGCACAGGTCCAGGGCAGAGAAGCCCGCAGGCCAGTGGACCTCCCAGCGCAGCAGTCACCCCAAGGGCTCGAAGAATGTAGATGTACCATGGTGTCCGGTACACTTCCCATGCCGGGTAAACAACCCACCTCAGCGCTTGGGCCTCCTCGAGCGACTGTTGCGACTGGGTCTCATACTCCACTGCGAGCAGTCCGGTTGGATCCTCTAGATTCACCGGGTCGTTCGCCGCGTACACATATCGATTGAGCTCGCGCGGATTAAAGAGCTCCATCTCCGCCGGATCGCGGCCCAGGAAGCGTCCCAGCCCCGGGTCGTAGTAACGGGCCCGCAGGCGGTACAGTCCCGTGAGCGCGTCGTATTGCTGGGCAGTGTACAGATAGGAGTTGACCGTCGAGCCAGTCTCGTCCAGCAGCTCGCCAAAGGCGGTGTAGCTGTACGAGTCCGTGATGGTGTCGGCGCCCTCCACCAGCCCCCGCACGCTGCCCTGGCCGTCGTGCAAGTAGTAGCTTGGGACCCCGCCCCGCTCCTGTGAGAGCAACTCCGTGCCGCCCAGCACGTAGCTCGCCAGTGTCGCACCGGCGGCATCCGTCTCCAGCACGACATCCCCATACAGCGAAGCTTCATCCCATAAGTAGTCCGTCGTTTGCCCGCCGACCGTTTGCTGCACGCGCCGGCTGTCGGGGTCGTACATATTGCGGATGATCGTACTGTCGGGCTGGGTGACACGGATCAGGCAATCGCGGCTGTCGTAGGCGTAGGGCGGCGCAACCCGCGGGGCGACCACAGTCAGGCGAAGCCCTTTGAGTGTGTAGCTGAACTAGAAGCAGTGCCGGTTCAAATCGTCCGTCATGCTCAGTCGGTTGGGTGGATCGTACGTCTCCGCGATATCCGTTCCCATCTGCCAGACGGGAGGCGGTGAGGTCGTTGTTGAGGCCCGAGCTTCCACGTCTCGCCGACCCCGTCGAATCGGATCCGGCTAGGATGCAACGGCGAATAGTCCGAGCCGGCTCTTCATTGCGAATTCGAACCTCTGTGTTGTCCAGGAGTAATAGTTACGAATCTCAGAACCCACCATGTCAGGATGAGGGATCCCCGTGGCTTCGGCGAGGCCCATGATGGCGGTTTGGGAATTTGACAGCTTGTCGTGCAGGCGCCGGACACTTTCCACATCCCACCACCCCGTCCGATACGCATTTAACGGACGAGCCCACCACCAGTAATACGCAGGATCTTGCCACCGGGGATCCTCAGGCTCAGGACGGAACATGGGATCCTCAACCTCATCTGGCTTGATGAGGCTCAGATGTGACAATCCTTCAGCCAACAGTCGGGTATCATCTTCGCCCCATCCGAGTTGGGCCAGAATACGCGCCAGCGCCTCAATATCGAGGCGCTGGTTGCCGAAAGGCAACAATGACAGATAGCGACTCATTGACACAAGGAGGGCACATCCCGCGAGGGCATTGCCGGCATCCAAGACATCAAGGGCTTTCAGGTTCGTTCCATGCCCCTCGAGGATCCATCCCCCCTCCAGACCATGAGCGAATTCCGAGGCAGCGCCAAGAAGCGGCTCGAAGTCACCCAGATCGGCAGATTCGATTAGCGGCCGTGCGGCATTTCGAAAGGCCGAGTAGTCAAGAAGAAACAATGAGAAGTTCATGTTTCAATCCTCGGGGTACTCGCGGCGAACTCTCGCGAATAGTATCATCTCTGTTTCTCCTACGGAATCACCAGCATGGCCGGACCGAATGCGCCCCTGAAAGCCGCCTTCAGTGACGAGGACCAACTGGGCGCCCCATTGTCCCTGTACGTTTGGAGCGGGTGTGTGACAGATGCATGAGCAGGGGGTGGCGGCGATGGCCTCACAAGGAAACCCAGTGAGGTCAAGACCGTGACGGTTGTCTCTCTGTAACGGTCGGAGTGCGTGGCAGGACGAGCGAACATCTGCGCAAGACACGACTTAGGCGTCCCGCAGATCTCAGCAAGTGCTAATGAAATGCCGTCGAAGTCACTCGCACTTGGGCCGTTCTTGAAGCCCCCTCCAATTTCCTCAAACTGATACACCTTTGGCTGCCCCGGCGTTGGTGAGGGGACCTGCGGCGGCGCCGGTGGGGTTGCAGGCAAGGGCTCGGTTTCGGGTGAAGTCTGTGGCGATGGGGCTGGCTCACCGGTAGCACTGGGACCAGGCTCCAAGAATGGCAAGGGAAGCCCGCAGAAAGCCGCGCAGGCGATCAAAGGGGCGAATGGACGCAAGAAGGCGAAGAACCGCAAGTACCACGGGGCCACGATGAACTTGAGTGTCTGGGCCTCTTCGACGGAAGTTGCTACCAACCCCGAGTATTCTCTAAAGTCTTGCAGTCCGCTCGGATTCATCCCATTGATGGGATCGTCGGCGACGTACGCGTACCGATTGAGGCCAGCCGGATCGGTGAGGCTGTAGTTGAGGCTGTCTTGGGTCAGGAACCGCCCGAGGCTCGGGTCGTAGTAGCGCGCCCGCAGGCTGTACAAGCCCGTCGCGGCGTCGAACTGCTGGCCGGTGTACAGATAGGCGTTGGTCGTCGCGCCCGCCTGGACGAACAGCTTGCCGAAAGCGGTGAAATCGTAATTGTCGGTGATGGCGCCAGAGGCATCCGCCAGAGCCCGCACGCCTCCCCTGGCCATCGTGCAGGTAAGAGCTGGGGGTTCCGGCACGTGTCTGCGATACCACCTCTGTGCCGCCGAGGAGGTAGCTGGCCAGTGTCGCCCGGCCCCGATCGGTTTCCAGGATCACGTCGCAATAGGGTGACAGATCGTCCCGGTCGAAGGCTTATGAATGCGTGAGTACAGGCTTGGGCTGTGGTCGCTAACTTTGGATTACGCAGTTCGGAATATTCTTTCGCAGTCGTGAGATTCCCTCATCGGAAACGAGGGTACCGCCCAGGGCAAGTTCCTCAAGACCTTCCAGTTGCGAAAGACTTTGAATACTCGCATCACTAACTCCTGTGCCATCAAGAGACAGTTTCCGAAGGTTTTCCAGTTCCAATAGAGGCCCCAAACTTCTGTCGCTTATCTGCGTGTTTGAGAGAGTCAGTGACTCTAGGTGCCTTAAGCTTGAGAGTGAGGATATACCTCCATCAGAAGGTTCAGTTGCAAACATAATGCTTAGGCGTCGTAAACCAGCGCATTCGCCAATATGCCGAAGCGCGGTATCATCAACACCCTCTCCGGTGAGGGAAAGCTCCTCTAATCCCAGGAAATCATGTAACTCCCTTAGATCCTCCCCGGAAATCCGGATTCGCCCCCCCATGGAAAGTGAACGCAGGTTCTTCAAATCGCCAAGTTGGCCAAGGCCTGCTCCTGTTATACTTGTTCCCGTTAGATCAAGGTCGCGCATTTTGGTGAGCCCGGCAAGATACCGCATTCCTGAATCGCTCACATGGGTCGCTCCGAGATTCAGGCTCCTCAGGTTGACCAAATTTCGAAGTGCGGCCAACCCTCGGTCATCTATGCTGGTATTGAACAAGTCCAGCTCTTCTAGCTCGTGCAACCCGCTCAATCGCCTCATTTCTTCATTCCCTATTGTTCGATCCCCCAAATAGAGCCGACGCAAAGAGAGGCATTGAGACAAGGGCCTTAACTCATTTATAGTGTCCGAGAAACTCATCCGATAGTAATTTGACAGATTCAGTTCTTCCAAATGAGGTAGGCCAGAGAGAAATGCCAACCCCCCTGATCCAAGTCGGTTCTGAGCATATTTAAAGACGCGCAACTCGGGAAGATGATTCAACGACTGGAGATCTTCCGCATAAAGAGGAGGGTGAAGGTTGGTCAAGTCTAGCCATCTTATCTCAGACAGTCCTGGGATTTCAGAAATAACGTCACCATCATGGATTACTCCTGAGAGGTCGAGAGCGACTAATCCTGGCAAACCTCCTAGGTCGTGAATCGTCAAACCCGAGAGATTCGCACCTGCAAGACTCAAAGCGTGAAGCCCTCTCATGGAACACAACTGGGACCAGCCAATGGATGTGAAGCTGAGTACATCCTCAAGACCTAGTGAGATCAATTCTGGCATATCCCGCAAGGAGTTCAAGCCTCGATCGATCGAGCACGGCAGCATCATGTGCAGTCTCTCGAGGGATTTCAGCTCCTTCAATAAAGACAGATCTTCGTCTGAGGTCTCCCAAATGGGAAGACAGACAGCGAGATGCCTGAGAGAATGTAGATGACGGATGTGGACTAGTTCCCTCTGGGGTGTATTGATACCGCCAAGAATCAGGTCGCTGAGACCCGATAAGTGCTTGAGGGAAAGAAGTCGGGCACTCTTGATGGGAGAATCGATAGCGTTCAAGTATTGGATGTCATGTGGAGCAATACGTGAAAAAGCGTTTGGATCGGAGAGTGCTGATGGATGGACTCGCAACCTGACTTCGAAGTTTGGCGGAATCCGGACCCCGCCCTGAGCTGCTGCGAGCCTCTGCCAACCTTCTTGGTCTACTATTGATTCCCAAGGGCCATGAATTGATAGTCCGGAGCTTTCACTCGCGAGTGCTGGTCTAATATCGACCCAGCCCACAGGATCATCCGTGGGGAAATGAATACTCCTTCCATGATCCGGCTCTTGTGACTGTGTATTCATCCTCTACCAAATCGAAATCACCTTGGAGATTTGCGTATACGATTTCTTACTCGAGATTCATTCCAAACCAGTACCAAGCAGGATAATCCTGACACCATTTGCCAGCTCTCGGATTATAGCCCCAAACCTCACTATTCCTAGTGGTTGACACCCCGTGCAGATATCATTTGCGATCCCAACAACCACTCTTGTGTTTTCGGGTAGATTCCCCGCAATGCTCTCCACATATCGAACAATGACCTCTTCTGCATGGAGAGCGCTGGCGTCAGTTTGACCTGTCCAGGTACCTCCTCGAAAGACCCATCCTTGTTCGGCAGCGAATTGTCGCAGTCCCCCTCTTACACCCTGCTCAAGTACCTTCCCCGGAGCACCGTAGAATTCATTCGTTGCGAGGATTGTATGGACCTGGCCATCCGCTCCTTGATAAATGCCTTTCGCTACGGTTACTGGCGGCCTTCCTCGCAAAGTTCCAGGTAGATCTCTGGCCCAAGACGAGCCTCTTATGTACTGTTGATAAAGAGACTGGGCTTCAATCCTTTGGAAACCTGCAGTCTCGACTCCAACTGCATCCGCAGTGGTCTGGCCGACGGGCTCTGCAGCCTTAGCTTCTTCCGCGGACTGCTGGTTCTCTTGTGAGTATTCATAGAACGCATCTCGGCCTTGCGGATCAACCGCATTGACGGGATTAGCAGCCGCGTATCCATAGCGATTGCGTTCGCCTGAATTATCGACCGCAGCGCCCGCAAGATCTCTAGATAGGAATCGACCTAGCGTGGGATCGTAGAATCTCGCTCTCAAGCTGTACAGGCCAGACATCGCATCAAATTGCTGGCCGGTGTACAAGTAAGGGTTCGTGGCCGTCCCCGTCTGGGCAAAGAGTTCGCCATAAGCGGTATAGCTGTACATATCGGTGATGCCGCCTGCCGGACTAGTGAGCGCCCGCACGCTCCCCTGGCCGTCATGCAAGTAGTAGCTTGGGACCCCGCCCCGGTTCTGCGAGAGCAGCTCCGTCCCGCCCAGGACGTAGGCCGCCAGCGTCGCGCCACCGGCATCCGTCTCCAGCACGACATCCCCATACGGCGAAGCTTCGTCCCAAATGAAGTTGGTAATCGAGCCCGCAACCTCTTGCTGCACCCTACGGCCATCAGCATCGTAGGCGTAGCTGAGCGCTGTGCCGTCGGCCAGGGTGGCCCCGGTCAGACGGTCCAAGGCATCGAAGGCGTACGTCGTGGTCTCAAGCCCATCGACGACCTGAACCAGGTTGCCCATGGCGTCGTAGGTGAAGGCGGCCGATCCGGCACTGAGCAACTGGTCGAGGGCGTTGTAGGCGTAGACGGTCGTTACCCCGTCGACGGTCATGCTCAGGCGATTGCCGGCCGCATCGTAGGTGAAGGCGGTTTCACTGACCGTCGAACCGCCACTGTCGAGGCGCCTCTCGCCGATCAATCGGTAGGCATTGTCATAGGTCCATTCAATCGAGCTGCCATCCACCTCGGTCACGGCCAGCCGGTTCCCCGCCGGGCCCAACGCATAAATGTATGAAGCCAACGTAGTTCCGCCATTGCTGTGGACGATGGCCATGAGCCGGTCGAGCGCGTCGTAGCTGTAGTCGACCGCGATGCCGTTGGGCAAGGTCTTCTGGAGGCGGTTCCCCGCCGGGTCGTAGGCGTACACAGTGGTCCCGCCCAGCGGGTCGGTGATCGTCGCCAGGCGGTTGGCCGCGTCATACGCATACGCGGTGGTTCCGAACGACGTGGTCATCGAGCCCCGATTCCCGGCCGAGTCGTAGCTGTAGGAGATGGATTGGCCCGAGGGAGTCGTGATCCGAACGACGCGATCGAGGCTGTCGTACGAATATGTGGTTGTGCCCCGGCTGTCAGTTGCGCTTGCGCGCTGGCCGGTTGGCGTATAGGTATACGAGAACCGCTGGCCGTCGAAGGTGTCCGACTGGGCGAGCCGGTCCATCAGATCATAGGTATAGGGATTGGTGTTCCCATCCGCCAGCCGGTGGCTGACCAGGTTTCCAACCGCATCGTACGCGTAGGTTTCGAAGGATCCATCCGGCCAGGTCTTGCGCACCTGGTAGCCAAACGCGTCGAAAGCGAACGTTGTGACGTGCCCATTGGCATCGGTGATGGCACCCAGGTTCCCAACGGGGTCGTAGGCATAGCCGGTCGCCTGCCCGAGCGGATCCGTCACCGAGACCAGGCGGCCAGCCGTGTCATATGCGTAATGAGTGATCAACCCGGCCTGGTCGGTTCGGCTCACGAGCCTGCCCGCGGCGTCGTAGCCGACCTGGGCCATCGTTCCATCTGGATACGTGGTGCGAATCCGCTGGCCGCGCGCGTCGAGGGTGAAGCTGGTCGCATGCCCGTTGGCATCGACCGCGCTGATCCGCCGGCCGGCGGCATCATAGGAATGCATGGTGACATTCCCGAGCGGGTCGTATGTGCTCACCAGGCGACCGGCGGCATCATACGTATGAGTCGTGGTGTTGCCACGGCCGTCGGTCTCAGTTAGCCTGTGTCCGGCGGCATCGTAGCCGAAACTCTCTGAGGAGCCGTCCGCATACATGATGCGGGTCAGCTCGCCGGCAAGGTCATACTCGTAGCGAGTAGTGTTCCCAGCCTGATCGGTATGCGTGAGCAGGCTGCCTTGCCAGTCGTAGGTGTAGGTCTCCATGGTGCCGTCGGGGTACGTGATTGCACTCTGGCGATTGGCGTCGTCGTAGGTGAAGGTTGTGCGCGTACCCCTGGCGTTGACGATTGCGGTCGGGTTTCCATTGAGGTCGTACTCGTAGCCAGTCACTTGACCCAAGGGATCGGTGACCGAGACTAACTGCCCCAGCGCGTCGTAGCTGAATCGCGTGACATTGCTGAGCGGATCGGTCTCTCTCAGCCTGCGACCCAGCAAGTCGTAGCTGTAGGCGGTTGTCAAGCCCAGCGGATCGGTCTCGCTGGTCAGATTGCCGTGGGCGTCGTAGGTGAAGATCGTCGTTTCATTACTGCCATTCGTCCGTGAGAGCATGTTGCCGCGGCTGTCCCAGGCGAAGGAGCCGCGTGGCCCAAGTGGATCGCTGATCGAGAGCGGGCGGAACCTGCTGTCGTAGGTGACCGTATGCACCGTGCCGAGAGGGTCGGTCTTGCGCGTGGGGCCGCCAAACTGGTTGTAGCTTGCTGTGCTGGTGTTGCCCAGCGGATCCTTGACCGAGGTCTGATTGCCTTGACTGTCATAGGTGAAGGTTGTGGAGTGTCCCAGCGGGTCGGTGCGCGAGATCAGGTTGTGGTTGGCGTCGTAGGCATAGGTGGTTGTACGTCCCAGCGGATCGGCATGGCTGAGGATGTTCCCAAAGGTATCCCGCGTGGTTGAGACCACGCCTCCGTCAGGGTTGGTGAGGGTCGTCGTTCTGCCAGTGAAATCGTAGGAGTAGGAAAAAGTGTTCCCTAGCGCGTCGGTCTCGCTGAGCAACCTGCCATCGGAATCATATGTACTCAGGATGATCGTGTTCCCGCGCGGGTCGACGGCGCTGACGAAGTTGTGCTCGACGTCGTAACCGTAGCGGATCGGGTCGGCGATCCCCGGCAGGTGCACCTCGGTCAGATCCCCGGCGGCGTCATAGCTGTAGCTGTATTCATTTCCCTCCGGATCAGTGATGCGGGTGATACGGCCCTCGGCGTCGCGCACGAACGGCACGTTCAGCCCGCCGGCGCTGCTCGAGATCCCGTCGGGCGTGAAGGTCAGCTTGTTGCCGCTGAGGTCCTGGATCCAGCGCAGGCTCCCGTCCGCGCCCAGGCGATACACTCTCCCGTAAGGATCGGTGTAGCTATAGGCGGTCGGCGAATACTCGTAGCCGGGGAAGCAGAAGTAGCTGCCGGCCGAGACCACCAGGAGAGGGCAAGCGTCCGCGCCAAGGCTTCCGTAGGTGCCCGGCTCGGCCGTGTAGTCCGGCAGAAGCATGAATCCGAATACCCCGGGCGCCGGCTTCGGGGTGAAGTAGAACGTCACACGGCGGCCATCGGGCATGCTGAGCGTCACATCCTTGGCCGGATTGACCTCTAGGCGCGGATGACCGATCGCCAAAGACCAACCGTGGCCGAAGTCCCCCATCCGACCTCGCTCCAGGCTGTCATAGGTCCTGCCGATGGTGATGGGCAGGCCAGTGACCGGGATCGACAAATCGACCAGGCTGAACCTCACCCGGCCCGGCTTGTAGTCGCCCGCCACCGTGACCAGGATTCCACTGCTTTGCGTCACTCCGAGGTTGGTCCCGCGCAACCGGACGATATACGATCCATTGGCCAGAACCGTCGGGTCGAAGACTCCCACGATCCCGCCGCTTCCGACCGAGACCCCCGTCGCGATTACCGTGACGTCCGACGGATCGTCCGCCGGCCAGAAGTCCAGGGTGGCGTTGGCAATCGAAACGCCGCTCTGCAGCTTGATCTCTGTTGGGGTTGTGATCACGCTCTGGTTGGCCGGTGAGCCGATCCAGCCGGGCACCGCCAGGGGCGCGCTGCTCGGCGGCGGTGGACCCGCCGCCCAATTGATCCTCACCTTGGCCGAGTAGGACGCAATGCCACTGACCCAGGCGATCGCCTGAACCATGTCCGCACCCGGGTAGTAGCCGGTGTAGGAGAAGGTCGCCCGGCTGGCGCTGTCGGTCACCGCCTCAAGATAGTTGTTGTTGGGTCCGCTCACCGACAACGAGACCGGCAAATCGGAGAGGGGATTACCGGAAGCGTCGGTCACGTCGACCGTAAAGGGCTGGCTCTCCCCGACGGTTCGATTGGTGGTGGTCGAAGGGCTGATGATGATCGATCCGGAGGGCGGGACGCCGTGGTTGCCCGAAGCAGCCGTCGTCATGGTCAGCACGAGCTGGAATCCGCAACACTCGGTGTAGTCGACTTCGTAGGGGTAGGTACCGGCGGTGGGGAAGTTGACGGTGATGGCGTTCGCAACCGGCGCGGTCGGCCGGTTGTATGATCCCATGACCGGGAAACCCTCAAATGGAGAGACTCCCGATGGGGGTGGGTTGACCATCGGGCCGCTGACGCGGGCGGCCCCGCCGCCGACACCGAAAACGAAACCGTCGTCGCTGAAGAAGTTGAACGTCACGTCGCCGGGGGAGGCGACCACGTACTCACCGGTGAACACGGCGGCGAAGTTGAAGAGCGTGCCCACCCCGGCCTGCAACCCATTTCCCTGAGCGACGATCGTGCCGGTGAACGTCCCATTGAGGTCAGTGGTCACGTTCGTAAACGGGCGCGTGTTCACGCTGACCCCGGAGGTGTTTCCAGGGACGGTCCCCGCGGGTGGGTTGAAGTTGATGGTTGGGAAGGGCAGGTCGAACACGGGCGTGTCGTTCGGCGTAGCCTTGAAGATGCCGGAATTGTCGGCCGCGAAGAAGCGGCCCCAGATTGTGGTGGTCGAAACCTGCTGGACTGGCGTCACCCAGCTCACCTGCGCCGGGTTGGAACTCAGAATCACCACGCCGTCCGTGGTCGAAGCCTGGACGGCGTCGATGCCGTTACTTGTCCCTGAGTAAGTGAAGCCAGCCATGCCCGAATCGTTGGTCGTGGCAGCGCCGGTCGTGGCGTTCGGCCCAGTGACCACGAAATTCACAACGTAACCCGGCATCGCGGCGCCAAGTCGATCGAGCAGCGTGGCGGTGAGGGTCTGATCGGTGCCGACGACATTGGGGCCCGCGTTCGGAGGCGAGAGCACCAGCGTGGCGCCCTCCAGCGGCGAGGAGACCAGGGTGGGCGTTGCGGTCGCCGTCGGGGTGGCGGTCGCGGTGGATGTGGCGGTCGCCGTCGCTGTGGCGGTATCGGTCGACGTAGCGGTGGGCGTGGACGTATCGGTCGCAGTCGCCGTCGAGGTGAATGTGCTGGTGGGCGTGGCTGTTGCCGTCGCCGTCGGCGTATCGGTTGGCGTCGCCGTATCCGTCGGGGTGAATGTCGGGGTGGGCGTTGCTGTGCCGCTGCCGCACGAATATCCCAGGAAGCGCACCGTGATGCGATTCTGTCCCGGGAGCGCGTAGTCCGTCAGTCGAACGCGGGCGAACGCTGTCACTCGATAGTCCGCGTGACTCCCCTGTCCCCGCGTGACGTCCCAGACGGGCACATCGCTGTCGATCGACTTCAGCAGATCGAGCGCGTCTCGGACCTGCTTGCTGTTCGAAACCCCCGGGCTCCCCGTCACCCAATCGCCGGGGTCAAGCTGATGATCGGATGGATTGTCCGGATTGACAAAGGTCTCAGCATCGCCGGGAGGCGTCAGGCTTTGGGCCAGGGTGGGGGTATCGGGCTTTCCGGTCCAACTCAGCCAGCCGAAGTTCCCCGGCTGATCCCCGTTGAGGGCGTCGGAGATGACCTCTCCGATCTCGATGCCCTCGAGGCTGAGCGAGCTGAGCGCCATCGGATAAAGCTGACAGGCGATCGAACCCGGATCCTGGATGGGATCCGGGCTGAGGTTGCTCGTCGCCGTCAACGTGGGGGTTATCTTCGGCTTCAGGACGATTCGGCCGAGTTGACTGGAATCGAAAATTGACCCGCCTCCCCGGACGGCGCCGGATGATGACCGTAAGCCTGGTTTCGTCTGGGCGGCGAGCGCCACGCCGCCGGACTGAAGCAGCAGGGCGGCCGCGACGAGCAGCGACGTGACTCGGTGGAGCCGCGTGATAGCGGCTCGACTCAGGCCGGAACGAAGGAAACGAAGAGACGTACGGAGGTCGGCCATACCAGCAGCCCCCTTTCGGGAATAAAAACGACCGGCCCACACAGCCGCGCTCGGTGCACGACCTGTGGCCGGTTTCGCTACTGGCTCCCCGCGGGCTTCGCTGAACGTGCTTCTCAGCGAGCGACCAGCACTGCCCGCGGCTCAAAGCCTCCACATGGACCGAGAATTCAGTTGTCGTAGGCAGGAGCAGGCGGGCGCTTTCAACCCCACGTGCGCACCGATGACCGCCTCGCCCGAGCCCGATTCCCTCCGGCTCGATCACTAAAGTGAATCACTCTAGCACGAGAAACCGCCCGCGGTCAATCTGCATTTCGTCACCTGCTATAGTCCAATGAAAATGTCAGGG
>Ga0299915_10000323_pt1 | contig 37462 bp, 26 predicted proteins | sample RVTome_13_FD_200263 | JGI IMG/M metagenome (GOLD analysis project Ga0299915, IMG submission 200263) | Soil microbial communities from uranium-contaminated site in the Upper Colorado River Basin, Wyoming, United States - RVT92D227 (version 2) ...
GGAGCGGTGATGGTCGAAGCGGTGGTGGTCGGAGCGGTGGTGGTCGGGATGGTCGTTGGAGCGGTGATAGTCGTCGTCGGAGGAGCCGTGGTTGGCACGGTCGTCGGAGCAGCGGCCGGATCCGATGCAGGGTCGGCTGCTGCCTCGTCGCTGTACGGATCGGCCGGCGCCGCGCTGTACGGATCGGGCACCGCGGTGGTCGCCGATGGGTCGGGCTTGCGCTCGTCGGGCTTCGCGGACGGCTTGCGCTCGTCGGACTTCGCGGACGCCTCGGGCTTCACGTCGGCCGGAGCCGTCAGCACGACTTGTCTGCCGTTGCCGGACAGCGTGACCTCGTCCTCGGAGATGTCGTCGACGATGTACCCGGCCACGCGCGTGCCGACCTCGACCATGACGTGTGCGCCGCGGTTCTTGTCGAACAGCACGGCCTGCTGGCTGTCGGGTAGCATCCGGACCACCCGCAGTGGAACCTTGCTGCGTGCGGCGACCGGCGGCTTCGAGGGAGCAGGTGCGTCAGCGAGGGCCGTACCGCTCAGAAAGCTGACGAGGAGACCGGCGAGCCGAACCATCCTCGTAGCCGGTGCAATCACCACGCCGCGAACGAGCGCGGCAACGGCTCGGAACCATGGCCCTCTTCGAGCGTGTCGAGGACGCACGTATCGGTCGGTTCACGCGTCTTCCGCAAGACGGCACTGAGCGCCCTACCCACACCGCGACGGCCCTCACCCGAAGCGGCAGGAACCGCTGGCTCAGGCCTTCTTGGCTTCCTTGCCGGTGTCGAGCTCGGAGAGATCGAGATCCTCGAGCTCCTTCAGATCTTCGGCCGTCAGGCTGCCCATGTGGGCAGTGCTCGCGGCGCCAAGATCCGACTTGTCGTCCTTGCCGGTCACGCCCGCGCCGAGCTGCTTCGCGTTGTCGCCCTTGGGAGCCTCGAGCAGGCCCATCTTGGCCTTGAGCTCGGAGAGCGCGTCATCGGCGTCGGTGCCGCCTTGCTCGAGCTGGAGGAACTTGGACTCGAGGGTGTCGCCCGACAGCTCGCCGGCGAGCTCGGCTCCGGCCTCGGCCTCGGCCTCCATGAGCTGGATGCGCTCGGCCATCCGGTCGAACGTGTCGAACGCGCTGGTGTTGCCGAGCCCATCCAGGGTGTTGGCGATCTGCTGCTGCGCCTCTGCGCGCTTCTTGCGCGCGATGAGGATGTTCTTCTTCCGCTTCGCTTCCTCGATCTTGTTGTTGAGGAGGCGAAGCGCGTCCTTCAGCTTGTCGACGGCCTGCTTCTGCGAGACCCATTGCTGCTGGTACTGGGTCGCGATGGCCTCGTGCTCTCCCTTGCGGCCCAGCGCCTGGCGGGCGAGCGAGTCGTCGCCGGCACGCACGGCGACCATCGCCTTGCGCTCCCACTCCTTGGACTTGTCGGCCTCGGCGACGTACTGCTTCTGGAGCTTCTTCTCGTCGGCGATCGCGACGGCGACGGCCTTCTTGGCCTCGACGAGCTGCTGCTGCATCTCGAGGAGGACCTGGGCGAGCATCTTCTCCGGGTCTTCGGCCTTCGTGATGAGGTCGTTGAGGTTCGACTTGATCAGCGTCCCGAGTCTGGAAAAGATGCCCATGGCTTCCATCGAGCGTACGGGATCAATGGTGCCGTTGCAACGCTCGCACCGAGCGTGCTACTGGACCGACTTCCGACGATGTCCGAGAGAACGCTGCCCCGCCACGTCGGCATCATCATGGACGGCAATGGCCGGTGGGCAGAGCGCCACGGCAAGCCCAGGCTCGAGGGTCACCGCGTCGGCGCGGAGTCGGTTCGCGACATCACCCGGGCCTCGCGCGAGGCGGGCATCGAGGCGCTGACGCTCTACGCGTTCTCGTCGCAGAACTGGGCGCGACCGGTCGAAGAGGTCACCGGGCTCATGCAGCTGCTGCGCGACTTCCTGATCGACGAACGTTCAGAGATCCTCGACAACGGCATCCGGCTCGAGGCGATCGGCGATATCGAGCGGCTGCCGGCGCTCGTCACCGAGCCGCTGAACGAGCTCCGCACCGTATCAGCACAAAATCGCGGAATGACGCTCACTCTCGCGCTGTCGTACGGCGGCCGCGAGTCGATCGCGCGCGCCGTACGCGATGCGGTGCGCGACGCCGCCGCCGGCACCCTGCGGCCCGAGGAGGTCGATGTCGAGCGCTTCAACTCGTACCTGCCCACCGCGCGGTTGCCGCCGGTCGATCTGCTGATCCGCACCAGCGGCGAGCAGCGGATCTCGAACTTCCTGCTCTGGGAGATCGCCTACGCCGAGCTGGTGTTCGTCGCGGTGCAGTGGCCGGAGTTCCGGCGCGTCCATCTCCACAGGTGCCTCGACGAGTACGCCGCCCGCGAGCGCCGGTTCGGCCTGACCTCGGCCCAGCTTGCATCGGACGTCGAGTCTTGACGGTGATCGCGCGCTGGGGTTAGCTGCGCCGCACGTGGCACTAGGCAACCTCGCTCAGCGGTTTCTCGTCGCGGTCATCGCAGTTCCGATCCTGCTGCTGATCCTCGGCTACCACCGGCCCGAACCGACCTGGGCGTTGATCTTCGTCGCGTCGCTGATCGCGATGCACGAGTTCTTCGCGATGACGCTGCCGAAGCAAGATCGCGCGGCGGCGATGACGATGGGCGGGCTCGCCTGCATCGCGTTCTACTGGCTCGACGTCGCGACGCTGCAGACGTACGGGCTCGCCTCGGCACCGACCACCGCCGAGCAGCTGCTCGTCGCCGGGATCACGGCGAGCTCGGCGATCACGCTGGTGCTCGCGGTGATCGTACCGGGCCTCTACTACCTGTTCCGGTTCCGCGACATCCCGAGCGTCGCGGGTCGGCTCACCGCGACCATCACCGGCATCGTCTACGCCGGGTTCCTGACGACGTTCCTCGCGATGCTCAAGCGGATCGATCTCGATCCGGCCCCCAACCCGACCCTCGGGTTCGGCAACGCGGTGACGGTCGTGATCGTGCTGGTCGTCGCGTGGCTCGCCGACACCGGCGGCTACTTCGCGGGTCGCTTCCTCGGCAAGGCGAAGCTGTACCCGGCGGTCAGCCCGAAGAAGACCTGGGCCGGCGCGTGGGGCGGCATCGCCGGCTCGCTCGTCGGGGTCGTCGTCCTCAAGCTGTGCTTCCCCGACTGGCTGACCTGGGTCGACGTCTTCCTGATCGCGATCCCGGGCGGCATCCTCGGTCAGATGGGCGACCTCTCGGAGTCGCTGATCAAGCGCTCGGTCGGGGTCAAGGACTCCGGCGCGCTGCTCCCCGGCCACGGCGGCATCCTCGATCGCATCGATGCCGTGCTGTTCATCGCGCCGTACGTCTACGCGTACCTGCGCGTGAAGCAGGCCCTGTAGCTCGACGGATCGGTCCCAATCCGCGCCGTCGGATTCCCCGCGGCGTGCAACATGACGAAGACCTTCTGACGGCGTGGCATCATGGAGACCGCATGAAGCGCATCGCACTGCCCGTGGTCCTGGCACTCGCGCTCGGCTCGTCGGGCTGCGCCCACAAGCAACTCACCAACCGCCAGGTCGCGGTCGGCGCGGTCGGCCTCGCGGCGATCGTCCTCCTGGTCGTGGTGCTGTCGACCCAGTGCGACAACGACTTCCAGGACTGCAACTTCCAGTAGCGTCAGGCGGCGATGTGATCGAGGAACGTGCGCGCGTGGCCGGCCCAGTCGCTGGCGGCGTCGAGCTCGAGGTAGCGCTCGAGGTGCTGGCGCGCCTGGGCGGTACCGCCGACCTGGGCGAGCATGATGCCGAGGTTGTAATGGGCGTCCGCGAACTCGGGTGCGGCCGCGCAGACCTTGCGTAGCTCGGCGATCGCGAGGTCCAGCTCGCCGAGGTCCTCGAGCAGGTTCGCGAGGTTGTAGCGAGCCTCGGGCTGGGTCGGGTCGCGCTCGAGCGCGCGCTCGTAGCACCGGCGGGCCTCCTCCATCTCGCCACCGCGATAGACGAGGTTGCCGAGGTTGGTGAGCGCGGCGGCCATGTTCGGCTCGAGATCGAGCGCCTGGCGGAACAGGTGCTCGGCGGTCTGCGACTCGCCGCGGTCCTCGGCGGCGCAGGCCTCGACGAAGTAGCGGTAGGCCGTGGTGCCACCGTTCGCCTCGGTCGGGTTGTCCTCGACCGGCTGCGGGGCGCCGTCTTCGCCCGGCACGACGCGCGGCATCGCGAGGACCTGCGCGACGTGCTCGCCGAAGCTCGGGATGTTGAAGGCCATCATCAGCTGGCCGCCGACCGGCTGGAACGCGACGTCGTCGACGAGCGCGACGATGGTCTCGCCATCACAGCACACGCGAAGCCGACTCGCGGGATGGGTGTCGCCGGGCAACGCCTTCCGCAGCGCCTCGACGTTCTTGCGCACCTTCTGCAGCGACATCCCGGCCTCGGTGAGATCTTTGGCCGTCTTCACCGCGAGCAGATCGCAGAACGTGTAGTAGAAGCGGCCGCCCTTGCGGACCGTGGGACCGACGAAGCCGGTCTGCGTCCAGTACCGCAAGCGCGACTCCTGGACGGCGAGAATGCGGGACACGTCGCGGATGCTGTACAGCTCGATCATGGGGTTCCTCACCGCTCCGATCGGGTCGGAGCTCTCAAGCGGTGGGCCTCGACGTCGAGGCTGAGGTGGACTTCGGGGCCACGTGCGCGGCTCTCGACATCGACGAGTGGCGTGGAGAGCTCGCAGCCGGCGATCCGGCGGGCCTCGCCGATCGCGATCCGGCGCGCGTGCTCGCGGCAGCGCTCGTCGCCGGCGTAGAGGACGGCCACGCGCTGCGCGGTCGAGGCGTCGGGTGGGTCGCTGATGCGATGGCTCGCGCGAGCTAGATCGACGGTGATCATCGTCGAGCCGGCGTAGACGTCGCCGACGAGCTCGCCCTCGGTGAGCATCCGCGCGGAGCTGTGGATCAGCTCGAGGGCCACCGGTGCCAGGCGCACCGAGACCTCGCGCTCGAACAGCGAGATCCGGCGGGCGATCGCCATCGGCTTGCGTGGGGGGCGAGGCTTCGGAATGGCGCGCGATCGCGGACGACGAGACGAAGCCATTCCGAAACGGTAGTGAAGCGCGCAGCTGTGGCCAACTTTCCTACATGTGGGATGAGGGCCAGGTGAGGATCTCGGTCACTTAGGGGCGCGCGGCGGGCTTTGGGATCAAGCTGCGCGAGATGGATCGCATTCCGATCTGGTTCGTCGCGGTCCTCGCGATCGCCGCCGTGCTGGTGCTCGCGCCGTTCACGCCGTGGATCGTGCTCGCGCTGTGGCTGGGGCTCTACGCGCGCCGCATACACCGGCCGCTGACGAAGAAGCTCGGCGGCCACGCCGGCCTCTCCGCGACGATCACGGTGAGCCTCCTGCTCGTGATCGCGCTGCCGATCGCCGCGGTCGTCACGTCGATCGTGCTCGACGCGATCACGCTCGTGCAGGGCCTGGTCGAGTCGGAGCAGGCGCAGGCCGTGCTCGTGAAGCTCGTGCAGACCAACGGGGCCGATCTAAATACGATCGACACCACATCGGGTGCGATGGATCTGCTGCTGAGCCAGGGCGATCGGGCGTGGGCGATCGGCAGGCAGCTCGCGGGTGCTGCGGCGCACTTCGTGATCGGGATGCTCGTGATGGTGACCGGGATGTACGGCGTGCTCGTCTACGGCAGTGGCTGGTACGAGTGGTTCGAGCGTCACTCGCCGCTGTCGCCCGAGCATTTGCGGAGGCTCGGCGATGCCTTCGTCGAGACCGGGCGCGGCCTGTGGTTCGGGATCGTCGGCGCGGGGCTCATCCAGTCGGTCGTCGCGACGGCCGCGTACCTGATCATCGGAGTCCCGTCGGCGCTCGCGCTCGGCATGCTCACGCTGCTGCTGTCGGTGGTCCCCGCGATCGGCACGGCGCTCGTCTGGGTGCCCGTCGTGGCGGGCCTCGCGATCACCGGCCGGACCGGGGCGGCGATCGCGCTCGCCATCGTCGGGGTCGGGGTGATCAGCACGATCGACAACGTCGCGCGACCGCTGCTCGCGCGGAAAGGCCAGCTCCAGCTGCCGACGTGGACCGTGCTGATCTCGATGTTCGGAGGGATCGAGCTGATCGGCGGCTGGGGCCTCCTGATGGGTCCCCTCGTCCTGCGGCTGGCCAAGGAGGCGCTCACCATCGCCCGGGAGGGAAAGGAGCAGGAGGCGGCAAGGTCGGGCGAATCGATAGAAACCCCCGACGCGACGTGATACCCGTTGAACACCGGCATGACGCTCGACGTGAAGCGCTATCCGATCCTCGTCGTCGACGACGAGCAGGACAACCTCGACGCTTTTCGGTTCAACTTCCGGAAGACGTTCGACATCCTGACCGCGAGCGGCGGCGCAGAGGCGCTCGAGATCCTGGCCCAGAAGGAAGTCGCGGTCGTGATCACCGACCAGCGGATGCCGAGGATGTCCGGGGTCGAGCTGCTGCGAGAAGTTCGCACGAGCCAGCCCGACGCCGTGGGCATCATCCTCACCGCATTCACCGACGTCGACGTGTTGATCGAGGCGATCAACCTCGGGCAGGTCTATCGCTACATCACCAAGCCGTGGGACGCGAAGGAGGTCCGCGGCGTGCTGCAGTACGCGATCGAGCGGTTCCACCTGCAGCGCGAGAACAAGCGCCTGATGGCGCAGCTCGCCGAGTACACCGGGTACCTGAACCAGCAGCTCCACGGCGAGTTCGATTTCGGCAACATCATCGGTGACAGCGCGGCGCTCAAGGAAGTGCTGGCAAAGGTCGAGCAGGTCGCACCGACCGCATCGACGGTGCTGCTGCGCGGCGAGACCGGCACCGGCAAGGAGCTCGTCGCGCACGCGATCCACATCAACTCACCTCGCGAGGAGAAGCCGTTCGTTCGCGTCAACTGCGCGGCGCTCGCGCCGGGCATTCTCGAGAGCGAGCTGTTCGGCCACGAGAAGGGCAGCTTCACCGGCGCCGTGGCCAGGCGCCCGGGCCGGTTCGAGCTCGCGGACGGCGGCACCCTGTTCCTCGACGAGATCGGCGACCTCCCGATGGAGGTGCAGATCAAGCTGCTGCGAACGCTGCAGGAGCGCGAGTTCGAGCGCGTCGGTGGCGCCGAGACGATCAAGGTCGACGTCCGGCTCGTCAGCGCGACGAACCGCAACCTCGAGAAGATGATCGAGGAAGGCGAGTTTCGCGAGGACCTCTACTACCGGCTCAACGTGTTCCCGATCAACCTGCCGCCGCTCCGCGATCGCCTGGAGGACCTGCCGGTCCTGACCTCGCACTTCGTCGCGAAGTTCGCGCGCCAGATGGGGGTCCAGCCGGCGCCCGCCTCGACCGAGGCGATCGGGAAGCTCCGCGAGTACAACTGGCCCGGCAACGTGCGCGAGCTGGAGAACATCGTCGAGCGCGCGATGATCCTGGCGAAGGGCGTGCCGCTCAACGTGACGCACCTCGATTTCGGCCGGCGTGCGCACAGCGCGGCGACGCTCGCCGGGAGCGGCCCGGTCGCCGTCGTCGCGGTCCCGGTCACCGACGAAGGCAAGAGCCTCGGCGAGCGCCTGCTCGATAGCGAGCGCAAGGAGATCGTCGCGGCGGTCGAGAAGTCACGCGGCAACATCGCGAGCGCCGCGCGGACCCTCGGCATCAACCGTTCGACCCTGTACTACCGCCTGCGCAAGCACGGCCTCGAGCACCTGCTGCCGACCAAGGTCGCGGTGGGTGGCGAGGAACCGCCCGCTGGTGAGCCGCCACCGACGACGTAGCAAGCCGGGCATTGGGCTAGAGTCGCGCCGTGAGGCTCCTGTTCATCCTCGATCCCATCGAGCGGCTCGCGCTCGCGGGCGATACTTCGTACGCGCTGATGCTCGAAGCGGCCGCGCGTGGCTGGGACGTGTGGACGTGCCAGCTCGAGCACCTCGGGCTCGTCGGAGATGACGCCGTCGTGGATGCCTCGCCGACGATCGTGATGCCGGCGGCGACTCCGCGCGAGGCATTTCAGATCGAGGCGGCCTCGCACCATCGCCTCGCGGAGTTCGACATCGTGCTGATGCGGAAGGATCCGCCGGTCGACGTCAACTACCTGCACGCGACCTGGATCCTCGATCACGCGCGCGGCAAGACGCTGCTCGTCAACGACCCGCGTGGCCTGCGCGAGCTCAACGAGCACCTCGCCGTGCTGCGGTTTCCTCACCTGACACCGCCGACGATCGTGACGCGATCGGCCGACAAGCTGCGCGCGTTCCAGGCGGCGCAGGGCGGCGCGATCGTCGTCAAGCCGGTGGATGGCTATGGCGGGCTCGGCATCTTCGTGGTGCGCGACGGCGACATGAACGCGTCGTCGATCCTCGAGACCTCGACCGCCGCGGGGGCCCGCTGGACGCTCGCGCAGAAGTACCTCCCGGAGGCGGTGGAGGGTGACAAGCGGATCATCCTCGTCGACGGCGAACCGGTGGGCGCGGTGTTGCGGGTCCCGGCCTCGGCCGAGGCGCGCGGCAACCTGCACGTCGGTGGGCGGGCGGTGAAGACCACGATCGACGCGCGCGACCGCGAGATCATCGCCGCGATCGCACCGTTTCTGCGCGAGCACGGCCAGATCCTCGTCGGGCTCGACGTGATCGGCGGGCAGCTCACGGAGATCAACATCACCTCGCCGACCGGCGTGCGGCACGCTTCGCGGCTCGACGACAGGAACGTCGCCGCGCCGATCATGGACTGCTTCGAGCGCCTGGCCCGCCAGGTCAAGCGCGCGTAGGGCTAGCGCGAGCGAACGCAGCGGATCGTCGGGCCGTCATCGACGCACGCATCCGCGGTGCCATCGCCATCGAGATCGCCGAGCCACAGCGCGGCAGGCGGCGCACCGGCCGGCAGCGTCCCGAGCGTGATCGACGGCCCGAAGCCGAAGCTCTGGCTGCGCGCGCACACGATGCGGCGATCGCGGACGCTGCAGAGATCGGCGCGGCCGTCGCCGTCGATGTCGGCGAGGCCGCCGGTGGCGGTGTCGGCGGGGGATGGATCGGCGAGGCCGCCCTGCGAGAATGCCCAGGGCACCCCGTCGGTGGTGAGCGAGCTCAGGACGTCGAGGCCGCACGCGGCACCCGAGGGAGTCGAGACGCACCAGTCGGCGCGGCGATCGCCGTCGAGGTCACCGGGCCATAGCGCCGCGGAGCGCTCCGGCCACGCCGAGCGCACGACCGGAAGCGCGGTGAGCTCGTGGCCCGCGCACACGACGCCGTCGACCGCGAGTCCGCAGATCTCTGCGGAGCCGTTGTCGTCGGCGTCGATCGCGGCGAGCGATCGATCGGTGGCGTCGGCGGGACCGACGTGGGCGAATGCCGGGGTCCAACGCTCGGGGACGAAGCTGTTCGCGGCGGTGGCGCACAGGATGCCCGAGGCATCGCGGCCGCACGCGTCGGGGCCACCGTCGCCATCGACGTCGCCGATCACGAGGCTCTCCGGCTCGATCGCGAGCGCGTGGATCACGATCGCGGTCGCGAAGCCGCCGCCGCCATCACCGCGCGCGCACTCGAGCTTGCCGGCCTCGATCGCGCATAGATCCGCACGGCGATCGCCGTCGAGATCGGCGAGGCGGACCGCGCGGCCGGTGCTCGCGAGGCCCTGCGGGCGTGGTGCCGAGGTCGCCGCCGGCGAGATCTCCCAGCTCGGCGCGAGGTCGCCGCCGCATCGTCCGATGCTCGGACGACCGGCGTCGAGTACGAGGCAGTGCAGCGGGCCTCCGGGTGTGGCCGGTGGTGGCGTGCCGATCCAGACGTGGCCCTCGTCGTCGAAGAAGAACCGGTGCGCGGAGTCGGGCTCGCAGGTATCGCCGGCGACCAGCTCGCCGGAGGCCACGACCGCGAGGCAGCGAGCGCCGACGTGGAGCGTGCCGTCGGCGACGAGCTCCCATGGCTCGGCGGCGGCGCAGCTGCCGAGCGCGAGGTTGCCGCCCGGATCGGCGAGGACGCACTCGGTGCCGGAGCGCAACGCGCCCGCGGCGGTCCGGCGGAGCGAGATCGCGTACCGCCGGCGCAGCCACGTCGCGCGCTCGTCGGTGATCGTCGGGCAGGCCTCGCCGCACACGGCGCAGTCCTCGGCGCACGCCTCGTAGCGGGCGAGGATGCCGGCGGATCGCTCGAACAGCGGAGCGATGAGGTTCGTCGTCTCGAGCTCGGTGCTCTCGCCGCGAAACGCGATCAGCTCGGGGTTCGACACCGAGGCCGCGACCGCGACGAGCGTCACCGCGCCCACCATCACGTGATCGGCGTGATCGCGCCCGTGCGTGCTCGCGAGCTCCAGCGTGCGGATCGTGCGGGGCTGCGTCAGATCGATCACCGCGGTGGTGACGGTCACGACGTCCTGTCGAAGGTAGCTCGCGGCGCGATCTCCGACGGTGATCGCGATCCCGAGGCTGCCATCCCACAGCCGCCGGAGGCTGGTCGGCGCGTCGCCCTCGGCGTCGCCTTCCGGCAGCCCGAGGAAGATCAACGAGAGGTGGGCGTCCTCGAGCCGGCAGTGCTCGGCGGCGTGGCCGGCGATCTCGAGCCAGCCGCATTGCCAGTTGTCGGCGCCGGTCACCGCGGAGTAGGCGGCCATGAGGCCGGCATGCCGCTGGTCGGCCCGGGGCGAGCCGTCGGTGAGGTAGAGGTTGGTCGCCCCGCCGCTCAGCGTGCGCTCGAGCAGATCGGGCTGCATGAACACGAGATCGTCGTCGGAGTGCGCGACGATCGTCAGGTCGCGCGCGTGAACGATCTCCGCGCCGACCGGGAGCGAGTTGTCACCACAGCCCAGAGCTGTCCCCAGGAGCCACGCCCCGCATACCAAACGCACCTTCGCAGTCTTGCCGGGCGCGGGGTCGGGAATCAAGTCGCGCGTCTGCGCCCTGCGAGTTGTGCCACACCCCCGGCGGCTCCCACCGCGAGGTGGGCCAGCCATAGCCCGAGCGAGGCGGCGAGCGCGTCCGCTTCGGCCATCCCGAACAGGCGCCCGCACAGCGCGACATACACCGCCTCGCGCGCTCCCGCGCCACCCACCGTGATCGGCAGGAACGTCGTCGCGGCCGCGAGCGGGACCACCAGGAGCGACGCGCTGAACCCGATCGGGCCCAGCGCTGCGAGTAGCACCCAGCCCGCGAGCGCGACGAGCACCTGCGTCCCGAGCGACAGCACGATCGCCAGCCCGAACGCGCGGCCGTCGTGCAGCTCGGGCAGGCCGCCGGCGATCCGCCCGAGCCGGCCCGGCAAGTACGGCGCGAGCCTGCGGGCCGCGGGGAGTGCTGCCACGAGCGCGCACGATCCGGCGCAGCCGACCGCCGTCCACCACCACAACGTCCCGGAATCGATCTCGCCGCCGGTCGTCGCGAGCCCGAGCGCGAGCAGCGCGAACAGCGCGAACAGCCCGAGTGCTCGCTCGACCAGCACCACCGCCAGCGCCCCCGTCGCCCCTTCCCCCTCGAACGCATCGCGGGTCACCACGCCGCGCCCCACATCGCCGGCGACCGCCCCGGGCAGGTAGTTGTTGTAGAAGAACGCGACGAAGTACAGGTACACGAGCCGCGACAGCGCGGGGATCCTCGTCGCGCCGTACGCCCGCAGCAGGACTCGCCACCGGACCGCTCCGACGACCACGTTCGCGGCGACCAGCACCGCGGCGATCACGAACGTCGCGATCGAGATCCGGCCCAGCGCCTCGCCGGCCTCGTCGAGATCGACGTGCGTGGCGATCCAGGCCAACCCGGCCGCGGTGCCCAGCAGGCGAAGCGCGACCCCGAGCCAGCGTGGCATCGCCGCAGCATAGGGGACAGGCTCCCCTGGCGAAACTTGCGGAGCGAACATGATCGCCTTGCGAAACTTGCGGAGGCCAGCGCAGTTGCAGCTCGCTTGCCGGTGGTGGGCGGGCAAGAAGATCACCAAGATGCGCGTCGCAAGTTGCGCAAGTGGAGGCTGTCCCTGTAACGCTCTGGGCCCCCTGCGATGAAGCTGGCGATCAACCTCATCCTCTCGTTCGCGATGCTCGGGCTGTGCCTGTGGCTCGTGTGGCCCGACGCCGGCGATCGCTCGGACCTCGCGGACGCGTTCCAGAAGCTCGAGTGGTCGGAGTTCGCCCCGTACCTCGGGATCTACGTGGGGCTGATGGTGGTCTCGCACCTGTTCCGATCGCTGAGGTGGAACTTCCTGCTGGCTCCGCTCGGCATCAAGATCCCGGCCGGACCGCTGCTCGCGATCTCGAGCGTCGGGTTCATGGCGATCCTCGCGTTGCCGGCGCGGCTCGGCGAGTTCGTGCGGCCGGGGCTGTTGCGGCGGCGTGGCATCTCGGCGTCGGCGGCGCTCGGCACCGTGGCGGTGGAGCGGATCGTCGACGGGCTGATCATCTCGCTGTTCGTGTTCGGCGCGTTCTTCGCGATCCGCGGTCCCGGAGCGCCCGACTGGATGATGCCGGTCGCGTACACGGCGCTCGGCATCTTCGCGGCGGCGCTCGCGTTCCTCCTGTTCGCGATGAAGCAGCCCGACCGGACGGTGGCGTTCTGCATCCGGCTGTCCCTCCTCGATCGGTTCGCCCCGCGGATCGCGCGCGTGATCGAAGCGAAGCTGCTCGACATGATCCGCGGGTTCGCGGTGCTGCGCGACGTCAAGAACCTGACGAAGTTCTGCGCGTGGACGATCGTGTACTGGAGCGCGAACGGCCTCGCGGTCTGGGTGCTGGCGCAGGCGTTTCACCTCGAGCTCTCGCTGATCGGCGGGTTCGCCGTGATGGGCCTCGTCGCGGTCGGGATCAGCTTGCCGAACTCGCCGGGCCTCGTCGGTCAGTTCCAGTGGTTCACGCTGCTGGGGTTGTCGCTGTACCTCGGGCCCGAGGTGATGGAGGGTGGAACGATCTGGGATTCGGTCGCGCGCGAGATGGGCGCGGCGGTCACGCCGAACTCGCTGCACATCACCGCGCTCGCGTATTCGATCGTGCAGCACCTGTTCCAGGTCATCTGGTATGTCGGCATGGGCGCGCTCGGGCTCGCGTCACCGTGGGTCTCGCTGAATGACCTGCGGCACGTACGCGACGCGACGCCCGAACCGGCCGCGCCGCCCGCGGCGCCCTGACCCCATTGGCCCGGCGAGGGCGCCGTGGTAACGCACCCACGTGATCGACCTGCTGCGCGCCGCGGGGGTGCGCCTGCTACGAAGCCCGTGGTGGCAGCTCGTGATCGGCGGCGCGATCCTCGCGCTGCTGTTTCCGTCGCGGCTGTCGGGGTCGGTCGGCCTGGCGATCGTCGCGGGCGGGCTCGGCGTCGGCGTGATGCTCGCCTGGCCGCAGCTGCCCGAGTGGATGCGCTCGCCACCGGATCGCATGGCAGGTGCGTTCGTCGTCGCGCTCGTGGTCGCGATGGGCGTCTCGACGTTCTGGGACACGCTGACGATCTCGCCAGACTGGCAGATGGGCGACTGGGGCCCGCAGCGTGCGGTGCTCGCGCACATCATGCCCTCGCTGCCCGGCCTCGACGTCCCGGTATGGAACCACGCCGTCTCGACGGGTGACGCGCCGCTCGAGCTGTATCCCAAGCTCGCCTACCTGGTGACCGGCCACTTCGCGCTCGCGACCGGGCTCGACGACGATCTGCCGCTCGCGATGATGATCATCGCGGTGCTCGTGCACCTCGTGATCGGGGCGACCACGACGATGATCGCGATGCGCGTCGCGCCGAAGCCGATCGCGTTCGTCGTCGGTGCGCTGACCGTGGTCGACAGCGGCGCGGTCGCGCACGGCGGCACCGTCGGGCTGTTCCGCTGGGGGCTCCTGCACAGCGCGATGGCGCTCGCGTTCGGCACGATCGCGGCGCTCGGCGTGCTCGGTGCGCTACGCAAGCCGCGGCTGCGTGCCTCGATCGCGATCTGGATCGGGACCGCGCTCGCCTGCGCGACGCACCCGGCGGGCCTCATCGGCGCGGTCGCCTCGATCGTCGCGCTCGCCGCGGTCGCGCTGCTCGCGGCCGATGTTCCCCCGAGGCGCGCGCTCGTCGCGATCGGTCACGTCGTGCTGGGCGTGGCGCTCGGCGCGATCGCGTGGATGCCGCTCACGGAGCGCATCCTCGAGTACGGGCAGCACTTCCCGAACGCGCTGCGCACCCCGTCGAAGCTGCTCGAGGATCTGCTGCTGTGGCCCTCGCCGGTGACGGCGTACGCGATGCTGTCGTACGCCGGCTACTTCGGGATCCTCGCCGGGCTGTGGTCGCGGCGCGCGTCGATGGTGTTCGTCAGCGCGCTCGCGCTCGTGCTGATCGTCGGGCTGTGCGACGCGCCGTACCTCGCGCTCGATCTCGCGCCGGGCCAGGGCATCGCGCGGCTCGGCACCGAGCGGCTCGCGCAGATCGCCCGGCCGTTCGTCGCGGCGGCCGGCGCGTACGGCATCGCGATCTTCGTCGGCCACGCGATCGCGAGCTGGCGCGGCGCGAGCTCGCGGCAGCGCCTCGTCGCCGCGGCGGTGATCGGCGTGATGGCCGGCGCGGTCGTGCGCGTCGTGCCCGCGTTCTGGCGATCGGCGACGGGCCGCGCGTACAACGAGACCCAGGTCCTCGCCTCGGATCCGCTCGGCCGCATCCAGCTCGCCGGCTGGGCCACCGAGCGCGCACGCGAGCTGAGGCCGGGTGCCTACGCCCGCGCGCTGTTCGAGCTCGACACCCACGAGCACTTCCACCTCACCGCGGAGACCGGCCTGCCGACGTTCCACATCGGGCCGCAGCCGGATCTCTTGCTGCGCGAGCGGATCGAGGACCTGACCCCGGACAGCCTGCGGCGCTTCAACGTGCGCTGGGTGATCGGCGTCGATCGCTCGCCGACGTTCGGCGACGCCGCGAGCGAGATCACGCTCGGGTCGTTCCACATCCGCGAGGTCAAGGACGCGGACGGCAAGTTCGCGCGCATCGAGCGCGGCGCCGGCACCGTCGAGGTCACGCGGCTCGACGACGAGGCGGTCGAGATCGACGTCAAGGCCGAGGGGCCCGTCCTCGTCGCGCTCGGGACCGGGTTCTATCCGCGCTGGCGCGCTCGTCACGCGAGCGGGGTCGAGGAGCCGGTGTTCGCCCAGCGCTCGACGCCGACCTCGAACCTGTCGGTGGTCTCGGCGTGGGTCGCGCCCGGCAAGACGACGTTCACCGTCGACGGCCCGCTGCCGTCCGATGGCAAGGGCCGCGTCCTCGCGATCCTCGCGTTGCTCGGCGCGGTCGCCGCGATCGTCACCTGGCGCGTGACGCGATGGCGGATCCGGATCCTGCGTCGCGTCGCGCGGCTGCGTCGCATGCCGAGGCTCGTGCAGCGCGTCGCGACGATGGGCGTCCCGATCACGCTCGTCGTCCTGCTCACGCGAGGGTGTCTCGACGCGCGCGAGCCGGTGCAGGCGCTCGAGGTCGGTACCGGGATCCGCGGCAATGCCACCGTCGAGGCGCGGCAGGGCGAGGACGGCTGGCAGCGCTGCGACTACCACCGCATCCAGGCCGTGTACATCTGCGAGGGCTTGCTCGTCGCGCACGACGGCATGACGACCCTGCTCAACGACGCGGCCCCGAGCTGGGCGTTCAACACGCCGGGCATCATCGCCTCGGCGGAGGTCTCCGGGGTCGAGATGCGCGTGCGGTTCCGCGAGCGGGTCTCGGGCACGTACTGGACCGCGACCAACGGTGACACCGTGACGCTCGACGTCTCGGGGGAGGCGACGCGCGTCATCGATCGCGCGATCCTCGACTACGCCGACGACGGCGTGCGATCGATCGAGCTGCGCGCGAGCATCCCGATGACGAGCTGGTCGTTCACGTTCGTCCGCGACAGCACGCTCGCGCCACCGCGCGACTTCCTCGCGAAGCCTCCGGATCAGGCGCCCGATGCGGTCCGTGCGATCCGATGATCCAACTCCGGCACGCCCTCGCTGCGGTGCCCGACGTGGTCCTCGATCACTCGCCCGCGGTCACGCGTGCGATCGCCGACTCCATCGCGTACCTCGACTCCGAGGCCGCGCGCGCGAGCATCGCCGTCGACACCTACTGGCCGAAGTGGGACTCGCCGTGGTGGCACATGGTGGTGCTGTTCGAGCTCGGCCTCGCCCACCAGATCCCGGAGCGCGCGGTCACGGCGATGGTCGACGGCCTGAACGCGCTACCCCTCCACGACTTCCCGCTTCGCGCGAGCGAGGTCCCCACCGGCATCGATCCGACGCGCCACGCCTCGTGTCACTGCGCGATCGGCTGCATCGATCAGGTCCTCGCCGCGAGGGGCGTCGACGTCGATCGCGTGCTGCCGTGGTTCCTGCCCTGGTACCCGCGCTACCAGATGGCCGACGGCGGCCTCAGCTGTGACTCCGACGCGTACCTCGTGACCGACGAGGTCCCGAGCTCGATGGTCGGCACCGTCGCGCCGGTCGAGGCGATGCTGCGCCGCGGGCCGAGCGCGTTCCTCGACCGCGCCGCCGCGTTCCTCGTCGGTCGCGAGCTGTGCCTCGGCTCGACGACGAAGCACAACGCCGAGGAGCGCGACGTCGCGCCGAGCTGGATCGCGCTGACCTTCCCGCGGTTCTACTTCTACGACGTGCTGCGCGGCGCGAGCGCGCTCGTACGCTGGGCGACGCTGACGCAGCAGCCAGTGCCCGTCCACGCGATCGCGACCGTCGCCGAGCACCTGCTCGCCGAGTTCCCCGACGGCGTCGTACGCCTCGGCCGCCGCGCGTTCGCCGGACGCAGCACGCGCCGCCCCGACGAGCACGCCGTCTGGAGCCCCGGCCACCCCACCTCCACGTTCGCGCTCCTCGAGGCCACCAGCCAGCTCGGCGCCCCGAGCCCCGCACTCACGCGCCAGTGGGCGGCCACCCGCCACTCACTCATCGCGCTGCTCGACGCGGGCCGCGTCGTCGAGTGATGGAGCGGTCGGGGGCAGACGCCACGCGATCAGCGCGACGCTTTGGGACCCACCGTCACGTATCTGCGCCAGGGAGTCGAGCTCGACAACTAGCAGCACGCGCCCGCGATCCGGTCGGCGCCGTCGCAGTCCTGGTCGAGGTTGTCGCTCGCGACATCGCATGCGTCCGGATGGATCGTCGCGTCGTCGTCGTTGCAGTCGAGCGGCCCCCCGCATCCGGGCTCGACGAAGGAGCCATCGGCATCCGCGTCGGTGCAGCTCGGCATCGTGATGAGGTTGCTCAGGCGGGCTTCGGCGGCGAGCAGGTCGGGCAGGCCGAACCCGCTGGCGTTATCGGCACCGGCCGGCACCAAGTCCACTGCGGTCGTGGTCAGCGCGTCTTCGAGCTGCTTCACCGTCGCGGATGGATGGGCGCCGCGAAGCAGCGCCAGCGCGCCCGCGACATGGGGCGCCGCGAACGACGTCCCCGTGACGAACACGTAGGAGTCCGGGAACTGCCCACCGAAAGTTCGGTCGGCGGTCCGCACGTTCTCGCCCGGCGCGACCAGCTCGGGGAACATCGCGCCCGTACAGGCGTCGGGGCCGCGGCCGCTGTTCGCGGTCACGGTGAGACTCTCGTCGACCGCGCCGGCCGCGAACGCCGAGGGATTATTCGCCGGGCTGATGCTGGAAGCGGAGGAGGGGCCGGTGTTGCCGGCCGCGAATACGGTCGCGATCTGCGCCGCACGCAACGCGGCGAGGTCCGGTTCGAATTCGAGGAAGCACTCGTCGACCCGCTCGCTGTATCCCCACGACGCCGTGACGATGTCGGCGGCGTCGTCGGTGGTCGGGTCGCCATCCGGGTCGAGGACCCACTGCAGTGCGAGGTGGATCTTGCCCAGCGATGCGACGCCGGCGTCGTCGTAGATCCTGGCGGCGATCCATCGGGCCTCGGGTGCCACACCGATCGGTTCGCCGCTCGCGTCGCCACCGATCACGAGGCCCGTCACCTGCGTCCCGTGCCCGCTCCCATCGTAGGGCGCGGCGTGTTGATCGTACGGGTCGTACCAGCCCGCACTGCTGCGCCACGACGCGGCGAGGTCTGGGTGAGCGGCGTCGACGCCGCTGTCGAGCACGGCGACGACCACGCCGGCGCCGCGCTGGCCGCTCGTCCACAGATCGGGCGCTCGGATCGCCGACAGGTTCCATGCGGTCGTCGCGGCGTTGCTGCTCGTGCTCGTGATCGGCGCACGGATCGCGAGGTCGGGCTCGATGCGGTCGACCTCCGGCAGCCGCGCGATCTCGTCGAGCAGGGCCCGCGGAACCGTGGCCGCCACCGCGTTGATCATCCACAGCCGCGCGGCGGGCTCGACGCCGTGCCCGCGTAGCAGCGCCAGCGTGCCGCGTTGCGCTCGCAGCGCATCCCGGTGCAGCGCCTCGATCAAGCTCCGCCGGCCCGCGCGCCCCGACGCAGCCAGCCGCGGAACATCGACGTCGCGCGTGAAGTAGATGATCACGGACGCAGGATCGACGGCGAAGCCTCGACGGACGCGGCTGATGTCGGAGGGCTCGCACGTCGACACGCCGTTCGCGGGCTCGCAAGCGACCAGGCTTGCGATCGCGAGGGTCAGCGCGTGCGCGGATCGACGACGCAGAATCACTCCACCGTGAGCTCGGTGGTGAGCTCACCGAGGACGATCGCGACCCGATCGCCGCGCCGGGCCAGCCCGCCCGGGTTCGTGAACAGGGCGAAGTAAGAGCGTCCCGCGCGCGGCACGCCGGTCGTGCGCAGCACGCCGGCCTTCGGCGTGCTCGGCACCGGCAGTCGCTTGCCGGAGTTCTTGTGGATGACGTACGCGGTGTTGTGCTTCGCGAGCAGCGAGGCGGCGCGGTTCGGATCGACCACGCGGTAGCGCAGGTCGAGCAAGTGTCCCTCGGCGGTGCGACGGATGTGGAGTTGGTCGACGCCGCAGCGTTCGTTCGCCGTCGGCGTCGCCGGCACGGACCTCGTCGAGAGCGCCGACAAGGCGACCGCACCGATGGCCAAGAGCGCGAGCGATCGCACGATGCGAGCTGTCGATCTGGTCATAACCACCTCCACACGAAGATGCGGACCGTCGCCGGTGCCGAGGCGGCTCCGTGGTTGTCCCGCACCACGTACCTGAACGAGTCGAAGCCGACGAAGCCTGGCTTGGCGCGGTAGCGCACCGTGCCGTTGCCAAGGTTCGTCGTGGTACCCGAGGTCGGCGGCGTCGTTACCGTGACCGAGGTCGCATCGACGGTGCCGTCGGAGTCGCTGTCGTTCGCGACGACGTTGATGATCCTCGAGGTGCGGACCATCGCGAAGTCGTTCGTGGCGATCGGGGACGCGTTATTGTTGGGCGCGACTTCGATCGTCACGGTGGCGAGGTTGCTGACCGTGACGCCGTCGGTGACCTCATAGGCGAAGCTGTCCTGCATGGTGCCCGGGTTCGCCGTGTACTCGAACGATCCGGTGGTCGTCAGGGTCAGCACTCCGGCGCTCGGTCCCTGGACCAGCTGGGCCATCAACGCATCGCCGTCGACGTCGTTATCGTTGGCGAGCACGCCAGGCGGCGCCACGATCAACGTGGTCCCTTGGGTCGTGCCGTAGCCATTGTCGATCGCCACCGGTGCGTCGTTGGCCGGCGCCACCGCGAGCGACACGGTGACGACGTTGCTCGACAGCACACCGTCGGTCGCGTGATAGCTGAAGCCGTCGCTGCCGTTGAAGTCGGGCGCAGGCGTGTAGCTGAACGATCCGTCGGGGCGCAGCATCAACGAGCCGTTGCTCGTCGAGCTATCGAGAACGGCAGTCAACCCGAAACCGGTGTCGTTGTCGAGCACGCTCGGCAGCGTGGCGATGGCGGTATCGAGCGTGGTGTCCTCCGTGGTCGCGTAACCATCGGCGACCGCGACCGGGGCGAGCTCCGTCGCAGTGATCCGCGCGAGTCGTGATCCACCGCGCCTGTCGAACAGCACGGTGCTGCCAGGCTCGGTGAGTGCGAACAGCGCATCGCGCGTCTTGCCCGGCGGCAGCAGCATCGAGTAGCTCGCGCGCGTGAACGGCGCGCGTTGTCCATCCTCCGCCAAGAGCGTCATCGTTCCCGACGACAACGCCGGCACGATGCTCCGAAGCCCGGCGTTGACGGTGCGCAACAGCAAGCGCTCGTTCGCGGCGATCTGGAGCTCGACGGGGCTCGTGGCCTGTTGCCCGTTGATCAAGAAGTAGCGAGGTCGATAGTCGATCGTGCTCGGGTAGCTCGGCGTGCCGTAGGTGCCGCCGGCGACCGCGAGGTTGAGCGTCGGGTCGACCTCGCTGTAGACGAGGACGAGATCGCGATCGTAGGCGACGTCGTAGCTCTGCCCTTGGACGGCCTCGTGCTTGACCGCGCCGTACAGCCCCATCGGCACCTGCACCGCGGGATGGGTTCCGCTTTGATACGAGTAGGTGCCCGGCTGGACGTTGGTCCATTCATAGACGACCGTCTCGCCGGGCTGCGCGACGTGCGTGAACGACACGGCTCGCTGCTGCAAGTTCGTGCGAGGTCCGGTGGTGCCGTCGTTCCAGACCGGCGCGAGCGGCGCCGGGAGCTGAGGAATCACGATCGACACGGGCACCGCCAGCTGGTTCGTGAGGTTGAGCGTCAGCGTGGTGTCGCCGGGCGGAACCACGAGCACCGGTCCCGGGACGGTGACCGCTCCGGAGCTCGGTCCGAAGCCCCACATCGGGATCTGCATGCCGTCGGACATGGTGATCGTCGTGGTCGCGGCACGTAGATCGTAGACCGCCGCGGTCGCCGGCTTCGCGCCGAGCCCGACGACGACGATGCAGCAGAGGATCGATTTCGACGTGGTCATCTGAGTCCTCCTTACGGGCCCGTCGGGATCGGGGATTCGATCATCAGCATCGTCATCATTCCGCCGGGGAAGATGTCGTTGTTGGTCATCTCCCGCTCGGTGTGCGAGTGCCACATGAACGGGAACGCAGCCGCCGGGTTGTTTCCGCCTTCGCCGGGCGGAAGCAGGCCCGACACACCGAGGTGAGGCGAGCCGCTGTAGAACCCGCCCCACGTTACTTGTAGTGGCTGGGGCAGGGTGACGGGGAACGGCTGGCCGTGATCGGGGCAGTACTCTCGCGTGGTGTCGTCGAAGTTGTCGTCGTTCGCGTCCGTGCACTGATGCGGGTGCTCGGCCGGATCGCCGTAGATGTCCCAGCCGAGCTTCTCGCCGGTCCACTCGAAGATCGCGTCCACGGTCTCGCCGGGTACGGCTTGGATCGTGAACACCTCGTGCGACAGATCGGGGCCGGCCCCGGGCTGACTCGCGAGTAACGTGCCGTTCATCGCGATCACGCGCGCGTGGTTGCCGTGGTGGTGGAACGGATGAAGGTCGCGGCCCGCGTTGACGACGCGCATCAGCAGGCGCTCGCCGGGCATCATGTGCGGGTTGCAGCCGTACGGCTGACTCGGCAACCACGGGACGCCGTCGGGAAGCATGGTGTCCGGCGCCGTGCGGCCGTTGATGAACCAATAGACAGGCCAGCGCGCGCCGAGCTCGATCGCGGCGAGGTCCCCGGCCGCAGCGAGGTCGTGGATCACCGGATCGATCTCGGTGAGCAGGAACAGGAACTCGTCGTCGAACGCCGTGGCCGGGTGGTCATACGCGAAGCTCGCGCCGAGCAGCGGACGCACGACGAGCGCGCCGACGAGCCCCATCTCGGTCTGCAGCTCGGGCTGGGTCCCGCTGTAGTAGACGAACGTGCCCGGGCTCGCGGCCTCGATCGTGTACATCACCGTCTGCCCGGTCTGCGCCTCGCGCGTGAGCTCGCCGGCGACGCCACCACTCGCGATCACGTGCTGGCCCGGAAACAACAGCGAGACCGGCACCGCGAGCTCGTTGGTGAGGGTGATCGTGATCGCTTGGCCCTCGTCGACGATCAACGTCGGTCCGGGGTACTGCATCTCACCGTCCTCGTTCGCGTAGCCCCACATCGGGATCGAGCCGCCGTCGGGGGTGCTGATGAATCCGGCCTTCGCGGTCAGCGCGAACATCGTCCCCGTCTGGCCGGCGAGGCCGGGGTTGTCGGTGGTCGACTCCGCAGGTTTGTCGCGGCAACCGGCGATCGCGAGCGCACCGACGACGAACGCGACACTCGTCTTGCGCGGGAGGGTTTCTCTGGTCATGGTCGCCCCCTACGGCGTGATGACGATCTCGGTCATCATCCCGCCGAAGTCCTCGGTGTCGTTGTTGAGGTAGTTGAGGTTCTTCGCGTAGAGGAAATAGGTTCCGGGCGCGAGGCTTGACGTATCGATCATCGCGTCGAGCGCCTCGCCACCACCGAGGGTGACGGAGTTGGTCACGTAGGACAGGTCGTGGCCGGGCGTCACGCCATCGGGGCTCGGACCGCGCAGCAGCCGCGCGTTATGGCCGACGACGCGCATCGGCACGCCGACGGTTCCGAGCGTGTAGAACCGCGTCACGTTGAGGTTGGAGAACCGCAACAGGATGCGCTGGCCGACCGCCGCCTGAACGCGCGAGGTCTGGAGCTGCGACGGCATCCCGCCGTTCCCCGCAGGAGGTGCGAGCGGATCGGGGTTCACGGTGTCGGGATAGCCGCGCCCGTTGAGCATCGCGTAGCGGTCGCGCATGTTCGCGAACGGCAGCGGCTGGACGTTCTCGCTCGCGTCGTGAAAGTCCGGATCGAACGAGCCGAGTTGGATCGCGGACTGAACGTCGTAGCGCGTCGAGCCGTCCCCGTCGTTGTACGCGTAGGTCAAGCCGGTCTGGTGGACGAAGCCGTTCGCCAGCACCGTCCCGTTCGCGAGCTTGTTCTGCGCCGGGTTGACGTAGAGGTTGCCGAGCATGCCCATCTGCATGTGCTCGGTTGCCTCGACGTGGCAGTGATACATGTACGTCCCCGGGTGGACGACCTGGTAGAAGTACGTCAGCGACGCGCCCATGTTGATCGAGATCGCGGCGTCCGGAACGCCGTCGAAGATCGGCGCCGCGTTCGGGAAGCCGTGCCAGTGCACGGTGTGCGGATCGAACAAGTCGGGTCGGTTCGCCATCCCGACGTTGGTCAACGTCAGGTACAGACGATCGCCTTCATCGACGGTGATCAGCGGCGCCGGGAAGTTCGCCGCCAGCATGCCGGTCATCATCGCGTCGGCCGAGGGAACCCCGGTGAGATCCGAGAAGCCGAACATGTATAGCTGGCGCCCGTCGGCCATCTTGAGGAAGCCGTCGCCGGCGCTCAGGTGCACGCACTTCACGTCGGGTCGGTAGTCGGGATTCGGCTGCTGGTCGGGGAGCAGCGGATCGGGGACCGCGTCCCCGTCGAGATCGCCAGGACACTGGATCGCGACCTGCGCGGGTGCGATCCGTGGCGCGAGCAACGTCAGCGCGACGCAAGCTCCGAGAGACTGCCGGATGTTTCGATCCATGACAGGTTCCTTTCGTTAGGGCTGGAGCTCGTCGGCGCCGATGTCGGGGCCGGCGCCGACGGGCCGCGGCTGCCCATCGATGTCGTACGCAACCTCGGGAGGTGCGTTGATCGTCAGGCCCTGATCCCTCGCGGGCGAACCGGGCGCGATGCGGTAGTTGCCGAGCAGCGAGAGCGTCGTCGTGTCGGCCAGCGTCAACGGTCCGAAGCCAACGCGGATCCAGTTGCCGCCCTCGTCGAACGCGACCGGGACCTGGATGGCCGTCGTCGGTTCGGGCATGGCGACGGTGACGCCACGCGCGCCGTTGAAGTACTCGGCGACGAACTGCGGATCGATGGACAGGTTCGACGCGTGGTAGCCGCTGGTATCGGTCAGGATGCTGCGCCGCGGATCGAGCGTGCCGGCGGCGCCGAGCACGGCGAGGTCGGCGTAGACCGGCGCGTCCGGCAGCGGCGCGAGCGCGTAGCTCGGTGGATCGACGGTGGTGTCGACCTGGAAGTAGAACGAGCGGTTCTCCCAGATGATGTCGTTGACGAGGCGCGGGCTCGAGAACGCCGGTTGGTTCGCGCCGAGCGCGTCGCGGAGCTCGGGGCTATGGGCGCGCGACACGATGCCGGCCGGTTGTGGCGTCGACTGGTTGGGGCTGCCCGGCGCGAACGCATCGCCGGCGGTGGCGACGCTGTCGTTGTGCGCGACGACGGTGTGCAGGATCTGGACGCGCGGTGCATCGGAGAGCACGATGCCGCCGCCGGCGAGCGCGGCCACGTTGTTCGCGATCAGATCGTTGACGAGCTCGACGCGGTACCTCTGGTTCGCCGGGAGATCCGTGATGTCCTGGCCGTTGATGCGGCGTAACAGCACGCCGCCGCCGTCGCCCGCGCCGGCCGAGTTTCCGAGGATGGTGTTCGACGTGACCTTCACCGAGCCGGCGCCCGGCGAGAGCGCGCCGGCTGCCAGCGGTGCCGCACCGCTCAGCGCGATGCCGCCGCCGGAGACGGTCTGCCCCTGGTTGAAGCTCTCGTTGAAGACGATCGTGTTGCGTGCGATCTCGCCGAGGTCGCTCAGCCCGAGGTGGCCGATGCCGCCGCCGTCGCCTTGACTGAAGTTGCCGCAGATGAAGTTGTCGATGACCTGGTAGCGATCGCTGCCGGTGTAGAGCGAGACGCCGCCGCCCGCGCCGTCCTGACCGCCGTTGCGCGAGATCTGGCTGTGATGGATGACGATGCGATCGTTCTCGCCGCGCTGATACGCGAGGCCCTGACCGGTAGCAGCGACCAGATTTGCGTGACCGAGCCTGACACCGCCGCCGAACGCGCCGCTGTTACCGACGATCCGGTTGTTGCCGATCTGCAGCCGATGCGCGTAGCCGTTGACGATGATGCCGCCCTCGCCACCGGTGATGACGAAGCCGTCGATCCGCGCGTTCGGCTGGCCGAAGCGGAGACCGAACCCGCCCTGTGCGGGGTTGACGTTGCGGGCGAGCACCAAGATGCCGGGCCCTTCCTCCGAGAACAGCGTCACGGGCTCGATGCCATCGACGCCGGTCTCCTGCGAAGGCAACAGATCGACCGCGCCGGCGGCGATCAGCATCGTGACCTTGGCGCGCCATGCCGCGAGCTTCTCCGCCGGCGCCTTGACGGCGTTGATGACGGTGCCTTCACCGGCGCCCTGCAAGCGCACCGGCTTCCACATCACCAAGACCTCGTCGTACAGCCCGGGTGGAACGAGGATCAGCGTGCCCGGCGTGACGGCGTCGATCACCTGCTGGATCGTTTCGCCTGGTTGGACGCGACGGATCGGCAGCTGGTTCGCGCCGACGGTGACGGTGACGGCGTTGACGCTCGCGCGACCGGTGTCGCCGCGCGTGATGGTCAGCTGTCCGGTGGTCGTGCCGGGCTGAACGGTGACGACGATGCTGCCCGGGTTCCAACTCACGATCGACGCCTGCACGTTGCCGATGCGAACCACGCCCGGCGTCGCGCCGAACCCGAAGTCGCGGACGATGGTCCGTGCGTTCGTCCCGTCGTAGGCCGGGTTCGCGACCTCGACCATTCCGTTCTGCATCGCGTCGAGCGCGGTGATGGTCAGCGTCTGCATGCCGTTGGCGACCGAGACGTACGGTCCACCGCCGGGGCCGTCGACGGAGTACACGCGCGGCGTGCCGGTGACGAGCTCGCAGTCGAGCGCGAACTGATCGGGACCCGCGAACGCGGCTTGCGGCACCACCGGCGTGTCCAGGTACGTCGTCGTACCCGGCATGAACTGGAACGTGTAGCAGAACTGGCTGTACTGCGGGTTGTAGTGCGGATCCAGGACGTAGCCTTTCGGCGCGGTCGGGTCCGCTCGCGTCGGCGAGTTGATGCAGAGGGTCAGCATGTTCGGCGACACGCCGCTCGGGTTCGGGATGTTGACCGAGTACGTCGACGGCACGAGCGCGTTGTATGCGCCGAACTCGTCGGTGTACGTGTGCGCGATCTCGCGGCCGGTCCAGTCGCGGATCGAGACCGGCATCCACGGCGGGGCGTACTTCTCGCCGAACGTCGGCGCGTTGCGATCGAACTCGTTGGCGGCGTCGTCGAGGACGAAGCCGACCACGTGCGCCGAGATCGGGACGTACGTGAACAGGAAGAAGTCCGCCGCGGCGTTCTGCCGATCGTTGAGCGTCACCAGCTTGCGGCTGCAGAGCGGCGTCTCGTCGCCGGCGCGGAACGGCGCCACCGGCTGGTTGTTCTCGTCGAGGAGCGGGAACAGCGAGTACTGGTTCGGGACGACGTGCATCGGCCCGACGCACGGCGGAGGCAAGAGCTGCGGCGTCGGCGTGAACGTGTCGCCGAAGTCGACGTTCTTGTCCTCCTCCTTCACGATCTCGTAGCCCGGCGGCGGCACGACCTCGACGATGTACTTGCCGGGCGGTAGGCCTTCGATCTCGTCACCATTGCCGACGCCATTCGGGAAGTACGACGTGAACGCGTAGCCACCGTCGAACACGCCGGGCCGGACCTGGTTGAAGTTCTTGAGCCCGTCGAAGCAGTCGGTCGCCACGCCGCGAAACATGAACGGCGGACCCTGGCAGCCGGTCGGTCGGTTCTCGTCCCAGCTATCGGTCCGAGCGGTGTTGAGCAGGGTCGCGCCGGTCGCGTCCCAGAGGTTGACCGTCACGCTCGCGATGCCGGGCTCCCAGGTCTCGGCGGCCGAAAAGCGCGGATCGTTCTCCGCGCGCGTCGTCGCGTAGTAGACGATGCCGGCGATGCCGCCGTTCTGTCCCGCCGGGTAGGCACGCTTGCCCCACTCGAGCACGCTGGTCTGGCCGATGAAACCCTGGAACGCTTGGGTGAGGACCGGACCGGTCTCGGTACGGTACAGGAGCCCGTTGTTGTCGGACTGCGGCTGCGGGTTGAGCTGGCCGCCGAACGAGCGTGGCTCGTTTGGATCGATCGGACCGCCGTCGTCGACGGTGACCGTGACGCCGGTCGCCTGGAAGCGCGAGAAGTCGACCTCGGCGACGAGATAGTTGAAGAACGGGAACACCTGATCGAACGGGACGAAGCCGTCGATGTCGGTCGGATACGACTGGTAGATCGTGCCGTCACGCCAACGCAGGTTGATCGTCATCTCGGGAATGCCGAACTGCTCGTCGGGATCGCGGAACCCGTCCGCGTCGGCATCGTGAAACACGTGGTGCTCGAGGCGCGTGAACCACTGGAACACCGGAATTTCGCCGAGCTCGCACGGTCCGCCGGGCGGGCCGCACGAGCCATCGCCGTTCACCGTGACGTTGTGGAACGCGAAGATCTGGTCGAGCGCCTCGTCCCAGATCACGAGCTGGTAGCTGCCGGGAGGAACCCCGGTGATCTCGAACCAACCATCCGCCGTGGCCTTGCCCGCGAACACGCCGCGCCCGGCACCGACAGGTCCCGCATTGAGCCCGACCCACACGTTGGTATGGCTCAGTGGTGCACCCGGAAAGAACGGAGCGGGAGGTCGCGACATGTGAAGGTTGACGACCTGTCCCGAGACCGTGCTTCCACCCGTCAGCACGGTGTCGTCGGTGAACGGCTGCACGAAGCCGATCTCGGCGTGGTACCCGGGTGGACCGAGCTCCATGAAGTAGGGCGGCTCGTTCGGCTTGACCCAGACGTCGATGACCTTGGTTCCTTCGATCGTCGAGGTCTGGATCCACTTCGTTCCGATCGGCGGGATCGCCTTCATGCCGTACTTACCGGGCGCGAGGTTCTTGATCGTCGCGGTCCCGTCGGGACCGGTGAGGATAACGCCGTCGCCCATCGTGACGACGTTGCCCGCCGCGTCGTAGGTCGTGCCCAGCGGGTGATTGAACGCGTCCATCATCTGCTGGCCGCCGCTCTGGCCATATCGCCCGCCGGCATCTTCGACCTGGATCGCGAAGCCCGCGAGCCCGGTCTCGTTGGGGAGATCCAGCGCGTTGTTGATCGGCGCGTCGTCGCGAAACACGATGACGGTCGCTTGAGCGGTGGGTAATGGCAACGGGTTCACCGTCACCGTCACCGCGGTCTGCCCCGGTGCGATCTGCGAGCCACCCATCGAGTAGCCCGCATCGGGGAGGATCGAGAGGAAGTAGGCGTTCGCGGGATCGATCATCGGCTGCTGCGCGGAGGTCCCCGATGCGACGACGGGCATGTGGCTGCGGTGGAACCCCACTGCGAGCGTGGCCGGATCGGGCGCGCCGGGGCTCACGCGATACGTGAGGTCGCGCTCGAGCAGCCAGCGGAAGGCGACAACCGGTTCTCCGTCGGGACCGACGGCGCTGACCGGGAGCGCGACGGCTGCAGTGCCGACGTCGTCGTCCGGGTCATCGTCTTCATCGGTGACGGCGTTGCCGTCACACGACGATGCCAACAGTGCCAGCACGTGGCCGAGCACCGACCGCCCATTGACTGCCTGCATTGTCGCCTCCTCCCTAGACAAACGACCGCACCGATTCGACGCGGCGCTCGACGACCGATGGATCGTCCTCGGCGCGCAAGTGCATCCGATGGGCCATGGCGCCGCGCCTCGAACGCACTCGGAAAACCACGGATCCGCGGCGGGCGCGCGATCGGACGTCTTCGATGAACGTGATTGCCACGTGCGGTCTTGCCCGGCGCGCGCCGAGCTGACAATCCGGCGCGGACACGCACATGTCCGTCGAACTCGCCTGGGAAGACGCCTCGTGACCGTCGCCGGAAGGCATGGACGGGTGCGCGCCCGCGTTCAGCCAACGCGGGACAGCTTACGTCTTCACGCGTTCGCCCCCCTCAGCCGCGTTCGTTCGACATTCCCCTGCGACGCGCTCACGACGAAACGAGGCTTGAATGTCCTCGCCGCACGGCCGAATGTCCTCATCGCTACGACTGCCGCCTTGGCCCACCGGCGACGAAGCAGTAGCGTCCGAAAGATCACCTGCCGGTGATCCGCGATCTGACCACCATCGGCGCGAGCGCGACGAGCGACGTCTGTATCCCCGGTCTGCCATCGGAGTGGGCCGTGCTCGATCCCCGCGCCGGCCTGGTGCTGGTCCGGCACGCCGGTCGTGGAGAGCGGAGCCACCACGAGCTCGTGGTGGGCGAGCCGCTCGTGCTCGACGGCATCGAGCTCGTCGTGGTCCCGCCCCGGCCGCCGCCGAGCCCGCCGGGTGCCACGACGATCGCCGAGCTCGCGACCATGCTGGCGGGCGCCGAGGCTCCCGAGCAGGCGATGCGCGCTGCTCGACTGGACCCTGCGCTGGCGTCCGAGGTGAGCCTTCAGCTCGCTTGCAAGCAGAGCTCGATACGATTCACGACGAGCGAGCCCGACGACGGCCCGGCCTTGATGCGGATCAACACGCCGTCGTCGGCCGGGGCTAGCTCGGTGGTCATGTCGCCCGAGTACCAGGCGTAGGGCGCCACGTTACTGACCAGGTTGGTCGCGGTCGAGCCCGTGCCTTCGAAAGTCTGCCAGTGGAAGCTCCCGCTCGTCGTGGTGTTGAAGCTGCGACCGAAGATCGACAGCGTCGCCTTCGTGATCTGCGCGACGCCCACGGTGGTGAGCTCGAGGTCAATGAAGTCGCTGCTGTCGAGCAACACCCCGCCGTCGCCGAGGAACGGATCGACGAACGACGGCGTGAAGCCGATCTGGAACCCGAACGCCCCGGCGTGATCACGCGAGTGGTCGGGCAGGCCATTCTGCTCGTAGACGACCGTCGCCGTGCTGCCGCTCTGGGCCCACCGGATCCGGTATGCAGTGGCGCCCGGCGCGCCCGAGAGGCACGGTCCGCCCGTGATGACGCCCGCCGATGATGCATCGGGCGTGAGGCTCGCGTCCGCGGCGGTGTTTGCGTCCTGCGCGCCGGAATCTCCGGATGAGCTCGACGCGTCGGCGCCGTTGCCGGGAGTTGCGGCGTCCTGCGGTTCGCCGCTGGTGTCACGCGGCGGCGGGCCGCAGGCGACCAGACACGCGAGGATCAAGGCACGGCGACGCTGCGTCCTGCACATGGCCGGGCAGTTCTACACCAGTGCGACCGCATCGCGATCGTCGACCTGCTCGGGTCACGAGGTGCTACGGCTCCGTGACCTACGGCACGCGCGCGGTCAAAGCCGATCGGTCACGCAGCCGCGCGGTTCGCCGTACGCAGGGTCGCCATGCGCGTATTCCAGGCCGCCACCTTCGGGCGCTTCATGATCTCGCGATAGATCGGGAAGTCCGCGACGCACGTCAGCGCGCCGTGCACCGCGACGTCTCCGAGCGAGACCGCCGTTCCGGTGACGAAGTCCTGATCTCCGAGCCACGTCTCGAATCGATCGACGCTCGCCTCGACCCACGCATGGCCATCGGTCTTGCCGTGCTTCTTCAGGATGCGCTTGGCGATCTGATGCATGATCAGCGAGCCACCGGCGCGCACGCCGACGTTGTGGAAGAACCCGAAGTTCGAGGTTCGTGCGGTGACCTGGGCGGCCTTGATCGCCTCGCGCCAGGTCCCGTAGATCACCGTCGGCAGCGCGGCGATGAGCTCGCTATCGACCCAGTCCTCGATCTCGGTGCTCTTCGCGTTGGCCGCCGCGTCGACCGGCGTGAACGGCACGGCCACGGGAAATTTGGCGTCGAGGTACGCGAGGATCGCCGTCGAATCGAAGATGAGCTCGCCCCCATGCTGGAGCACCGGGACCTTCCGGGGTGCATCGGCGGGCAACACCGGGAGCTCCTTCTTGGTCATCGGGTTCACCTCCACCGCGCGGTAGGCGAGGCCCTTGAGCTCGAGCCCCGCGCGAACCTTGTGGCAGAACGGGCAGAGCGCGAACTGGTAGAGCGTCAGATCATCCATGCGCCGAGCACTCTACGCTGTCGCGCGCCAGAGACCACTCGATCCCTCGCCTGCGCTGAATCGACCTCGATCACCAGGGCGCGACCTCGAGATCGTCGACGAGCAGCTCTCCACGCGCCGTCGCGACCTCGATCGCGACCTCGGTGATCTGCGTCGGATCGACCCCGGTGCCGCTGGCATCGGGGATCGCGAACGCGGAGATCGGGATCCGGATCGTCTCGAGCGCCGCGAGCGTGCGCTTGTCGATGTCGGTCAACTGAAGGACCGGCACCAGCACCGGCACGAGCGGCGCGGGCACGACGGCGCTGATCGTGCGCGTGGCTCCGGTGGCGTCGCGGAGCCGCAGCCGGATCGGCAGCGGCGAACGAGTCTCGGCGATGTCGGCGTTGCGAATCGCGAGACTGGGGAGCGTGCCGTTGGGAACGAGGCTCACCAGCAGGCGCTGCGCGCCGTTCACGATCCGCCACCGCGAGCCCGGGGCCTCGACCACGACCGACACCCCGACAGTCCCGGCCCCGTGAAGCTGAAACCAGTCGCGAAGGGGTTGGGTCAGCTGTCCCGCATCGAGCGCTGCGAGATCCCCGGGAACATAGTACACGCAGTCGACGAGCCCGACGGCCTGGGCCACGCGCAACGACAGCACGGCGTCGCCGCTCGCGGTCAGATCGATCGCTCGCGGCATCCCGAGCAGCTGCTCGGCGCCCGGCGTGGTCCACCGCAGCAGGCGGCCGGCCGAGACGTGCGGCGCGCTGCCGTCGAGCATCCACAGCGGATTCTCGACGGCCTCGACGAACCCGATCTCGAGGTTCGTGCCGCCGGCCGTGTTCGTCGAGAGCTCGAGATCCTCGAAGTCATCGAGCACGCGCGCCTTCGGATCGTGGAGCTGGTGGTGCGCGACGCTCGACGCGCCGCGGAGCGCGCCGGGCTCGAAGAACACGCGCTGCAGGTCGTCGCCGTGGACGTGCCAGGCCAGGAACGCGGTCAGGTAGCCGCGCAGCAGCATCAGGTGCTCCGCGCGGGAGAGCGCGGCGGGCACGGGGTTCCCGAGCGCCTCGCAGACCATCCGTTCCTCGTTGAACAGGTTGTGGCAAGCGTCCTCGACGAACACCATCGCCTTGGGGCCGGTGTTGCGGTCGTAGGCACGGAACGCGCTGCCGCCCGTGAAGGGAGAGCCGAACGGAAAGCCGAAGCCTCGACCGACGTCGTTGTCGCTGCTGCCGTAGAGCGCGAAGTACGGCGCGTCGATCACGCTCGGGTCGCGGTTCGCGCCGAGGCCGGCGCCGCTGATGTCGGTCGGCGCGATCGCGGCAACCGCGCGCGCCCGGAACGCCAGCCCGTCGCGCTTGGCGAAGTACGCCGCGCGAAGGACGGCGTCGCCGCCCCGCGAGTGGCCCACGAGCGAGATGTTCGAGGTGTCGACATGACCTTGCAGCACCCCAGGTTGCCGCGTGGGATCGGAGAGCAGGGCGACGTGATCGAGCACGAGGCGCGCGCGCAGATCGATCGCCGGCTCGGCCCAGCTGAGATCGACGAGATCGATCGACACCGCGATGTAGCCGTGCGATGCGAGGTGCGCGAGCAGCTCGTCGTGGCCGCGGTACACGAGCGTGTTGCCGTGCGCGATCACCACGACCGGGAACGTGCCGGTCGGCATCGTCGCTCCCTCGCCCGCCACGGTCGCCGGATAGCGCACCTCGCCGACGACCCGCGTCGTGATCGGCGTTCGCCCGTCGATCTCCTGCTGCGGGTAGGTCACGGGTGCGGCCTCGTAGCGCGTGATACCGACCGCGTATGGACCTGTCGCCCCCGGATCGTCGACGATCGTGAAGCCGACGCGCGTCACCCCATCGACGAAGTCGCTCGCGGCGTCGAACCGGTCGTCGCTCACGAACCCGCTCGGGCTCGGCGGCTGGTTGCCGGTATCGACCACGATGTCGTAGCGACCGGGCGCGAGCGCCGAGCCGATCAGCGCGCGGTTGCCCGTGGTCCCGCCGAGGGTGACGAGCGCCTCGACGACGTGGCCCGAGACGTCGACCAGCGGCGCGTTCGCGCGCCACTCGGTCGCGGTGCGATGCGGCACGACGTAGAACCGCACCTTGCGGGCGAGCGACGACGGCTTCGACGTGCCGCCGGCCAGCGGCAGATCGAACGTGGCCCAGACCGGCTCGCCGGTGTGGAACACGTCCTCGCGCGTGAAGTACGGCGCCGCGGCGTTCGCGCGCGTCGAGACGTCGGCGAACCGGATCGACGCACCCGGCCAGTACGGCGCGACGGGTCCCTGCACGATGACCGCGGCCGCGAGGCGCTTCGCGAGCACCCACCTGGAATCGAGGTGCAGGATCGTGCCGGGCTTGACCGGAGGATGGATCGCGAGCTGGTAGCCACCGGGCGGCAGCGAGCGGGGATCGAGCGGGATCGCGAGCTCCCCGCGCTCCCCGACCTCGACGCGCCACGCGAGGGGCTCGCCGGAGCGTGACAGCCCGGGCGCGAGCTCGTCACCCTCGCGCCACTCCGCACGATCGGGGAGCAGCAGCACGTCGACCGCACCCGGCGCGAGGTGGGTCGCGACGAGCCGCAGCGCGCCCGTCTCGGCGGTCGCGCCCCGCGTGATCTGACCTCGTTCGTCGACGACGAACACCCGCGGCTTGGCGAGCTCGCGCGCGACCTCGACCGAGCGCTCGCGGATCGCCTCGCCCTCGACCTCGACGACGACGCGCAGCCGGCGGCCCGCGAGTCGTTCCTGCGCTGGCGCCAGCTCGCGCGTCGCGAACCACTCGCCCTCGCGATCCTCTCCGAGCCCGAGGTCCGGCCACAGCAGCAGGCGATCGATCGACCCCCGGGCGTCGCTCGGCGCGGCCAGCGTGAACAGCATGCCGGCTTCCTCGTCGATCACGACGAGCGTGTGATCGGTGTCGGGCGCCAGGTCGCGCAGGGTGACACCAAGATCCTCGCCGACCTCGATCGGCCGCTCGCCGAGCGGCAGCCCGGTGTCATCGAGGAGCTCGAAGCCGCCGGCCTCGCGTGACTCGATGAGGCCGGAGGGTGGCGGCGCGCAGCCGACCAGCACGAGCAATCCCAGGGCGCATGACTTCATGTGACCAGGAGTCGGGTCCGACGAGTTGTCGCAAAGATTCTCGCGACTGACCGAATTCGCGGAGTTGGAACGCCGTCTAGAGACCCAGCACCGCGACGGGGAGGTTCTGGACGCTGCCGCTCGAGCCCGTCCCGACCTGACCGTAGCTGTTGTCACCCCAGCAGACCGCGGAGCCGTTCGCGAGCGCGGCACACGTCAGCAGCAGGCTCGACGCCATCTGCACCGCACCGGTGAGCGGCGTCGCGCCACCGACGTCGACGGGCGCGAGCTGATCCGAGGTCTCGCCGGCGCCGAGAAATCCGCCGCGCCCCCAGCAGCGAATGCCGCCGCCGAGCCGGAGCGCGCACATGTTGTCGTGGCCGACGCTGACATCGACGGCATCGGTGAGGCCGGAGACCGCGACCGGATACACGTTGACGTCCGGCATCGCGACGCCGGTGCCGAGCCCGTTCAGGCCGGCCCCCCAGCAGCGCACCACGCCCGTGCCGAGCGCGAGACACGCCCGCCCACCGCCCGCGGAGAGCGCCGCGATGTTCGTGACCGCCGACACCGCGTTCGACTTCACCGTCGCGGGCACGAGCGACTGCGCGGTGGTGCCGTTGCCGAGCTGTCCCCACGAGTTGTTGCCCCAGCACTGCGCCGTGCCGCCGGCGCGAATCGCGCACCGGAAGTCGTTGCCGACGGCGACGCTGACCGCGTCGGTCAAGCCGGTGACGCTCACGGGCGTCGCCGACGAGGTGTTGGTGCCGTTGCCGAGCGGGCCGAGCCCGAAGCACTTCACGCCGCCGGTGGTGAGCAGCACGCAGCCGGTGGGGCCGTAGATGTGGATCGCGGCCACGTTCGAGAGCGCGGGCAGCTGGACCGGCGTCGTCGAATTCACGTAGAGCGAGTCACCCGCACACCACACCGTGCCGTCGCCGCGAACCGCGCACGTCGCGCTCTCGTCCGCCGAAACGTCGATGAGGTTCGTCAGCGACCCGAAGTACACCGGGGTCAGCGAGTTGGTCTTCGTGCCGTTGCCGAGCTGCCCCCTGTGATTGCGGCCCCAGCACTTCACGCGGCCGGTCGGCAGCAGCGCGCAGGCATTGGAGATGCCCGCCGAGACGCGCAGGCCCACGTACTTGTCGAACAGCCCGGAGACCACGACGGGATACAGCGACTCGGGGGTTCCGCCGTCGCCGAGCGCACCGTGCGTCCCGCGGCCCCACGAGCGCAGCCCGCCCGAGGCCAGCAGTGCCACGCTGGTGTCGGCGTCCGACGCGATGTCGACGACGTTGCTGATCACCTCGACGACCTGCGGCGTGGCGTACACGAAGTCGTTGCCGTCGCCGAGCTGGCCGTTCGCGCCTTCCCCCCAGCAGCGCGCGCCGCCGTTGCCGAGCACCGCGCACGTGTGACTCATCCCCGCCGCGATCGACTTTGCCGTCGCGATGCCGCTGACGCTCACCGGCGTGGTGCTGAAGCTCGAGAAGACGCCGCTGCCGAGCTGGCCGTCGTTGTTGCGCCCCCAGCACTTGATCGCGCCGGTCGCGAGCAGCGCGCACGCGTGGTACGGGCCGCCCGCGACCGCGACCGCGTTCGCGATCCCCGACACGGTGACCGGCGTCGCGCTGGGCGTCAGGCTGCCGTTGCCGAGCTGGCCGTAGGTGTTGCTGCCCCAGCACTTCACGGTGCCGTTCGACAGGACCGCGCAGTGCGACGAGGCCTTCGTCAGCGCCACGACATTGGTGAGGCCGCTCACCGGCGTCGGGGTCGAGGTCGTCGTGGTCGTGCCCGCGAGCGTGCCCCAGCACGAGACGGTGCCATTGCCCCGGAGCGCACACGGAGAGGCGCCGCCCCCCATGAGCTCGATGGCGTCGGTCAGGCCGGCGACCTGTTGCGGCGACGTCGCGCTGCCGCTCTCGAGCAGGCCCCACTGCCACACGGTGCCGTCGCTGTCGAGCGCGAGCGCGCGGGTCGGGGTCACGGCGATGTCGATGACGTTCGTGAGGCTCTGGACGAATACCGGCGTCGTGCGATCCGTGAACGTGCCGTCGCCGAGCTGGCCGCTGGTGTTCTCGCCGAAGCACTTCACGCGCCCGTCGGCCACGATCGCGCACGACGTGAAGCCCGAGGTCGCGATGCGAGCGTGCACGCTGTCCTTGCGACGGAGCGCCTGGGTCTCCGTCGATTCGGTCACGTCGAGGGGATCGGCGGCGCAGCTGAAGGAGGTGAGCGCGAGGAGCGCGGGGAGGAGGTATCTCATCCCGGTGTAGACCCGGGTCGCCGCGAATGTGACGAACGATCTCGCGGCGCGAGCACGATCCGCGTAGCCCTCGGATCGGCCAGCTTGCCCTTCAAGATCGTGGTGACCTCGAGCTCGGTCTCCACGCGCTGTCCGAGGACCGGAACCTGCTTGCCGCCGGGCCGGGTCTCCACGAGATCCGGCAGCGGTGCCTGCTCGGGCCGCATCCGGGTCTTCGCCGGCGTGACGATCGCGACGACGTCCGCGGCGTCGTGCAGCTCGCGGTAGGTCCATGCACGCATGCCGCGCGCCGAGGCGGTCCCGACCCCGATCGCGAGGAGGACCACGAGACCCGCGAGGCGGTTGCGCATGCCGAGGACGCTCGTGCCTGGAATCATCTTGATCGGTGAGGCGTTCGCGAGACGTGGGGACCTTGCTGCGTTGCGTGGTCGCGATCGGCGCGCTCGTGCCGGCGTGTCGTGACGCCGCGTCGATCGAGCACGCGCCGGCGAACCTGACCCACGAGGCGTACGTCTGGCAGCGCGCCTGGACGGGCGCGGTTCGCGAGGCGGTCGCGGCGGCGCCGCCCGAGCTGACGGGCCTGCGCGTGCTCGCGCTCGAGATCGAGGGTGGCCGGCAGGTGTGGCCCGACGTCGTCACCGACGTGCTCGTGAAGGCCGGCCGGCCGGTCACCGCGGTCGTGCGGATCGACGGGTCACGCCCGATCGCGGACCTCTCGCTCGAGCCGCTCCTCGGCCGGCTCGACGAATGGCGTCGGGCCGGCGTCGCGGTCGCCGGCGTCGAGATCGATCACGACTGCGCGACGGCCGCGCTGCCCGAGTACGCGGCGTGGCTGCGCCGCGCCCGCGTGCCGGCGCCGCTGCGCTGGTCGATCACCGCGTTGCCGACCTGGGCGGAGTCGCCCGAGCTGGCGCGCGTGGCGGGAGCCGTCGACGAGCTGGTCGTGCAGGTCCATGCGGTGCGTGCGCCGACGCTGTTCGATCCGCGACAGGCGCGGCGCTGGGTGGACGACTTCGCCGAGGCCACGGCAGGGCGCCCGTTCCGGGTCGCGGTGCCGACATACCGCGTCGTGATCGACGGCGTGCCGCTCGCCGCGGATCCCGTCGAGGTCGCGGGCTTCGTGCGCGCGCTCGAGCGCGTCCCGGTGCCCGGGCTGCGTGGCGTGGTGTGGTTCCGGTTGCCGATCGATGCGGATCTGACCACGTGGCGAACGCCGACGCTGCGTGCCGCGATCGGCCGGCGACCGCTCGCACCGGACGTTCGCGTGAGCCTGGTCGAGCGCGGGCGCGACGTGTTCGATGTCGTGCTCGCCAACGCCGGCACGCTCGATGCTCGTTACCCCGCCCTCCGGATCTCGGGCGACCTGACAGCCGCCGATCTCGTCGCCGGCTACCGGCGCGCGCCCGAACCGGCGCGCTGGACACCTCCGGACCGCACCCTCGCGGCGGGGACCCGCGTCGTGATCGGCTGGACCACTGGAAAGGACCTCACCGTCGA
>Ga0299915_10000324_pt1 | contig 37383 bp, 39 predicted proteins | sample RVTome_13_FD_200263 | JGI IMG/M metagenome (GOLD analysis project Ga0299915, IMG submission 200263) | Soil microbial communities from uranium-contaminated site in the Upper Colorado River Basin, Wyoming, United States - RVT92D227 (version 2) ...
GCTGACGATGCGACCGACGTTGTAGCAGAAGCCTACACCTGAGCTGCGCAGACGCGTCGGATAAAGCTCAGGGAAATAAATCGCGTAACCCCCGAAAACCGAAAGCGTAAAGAAACCGAGTATCGGTGGCATCCAGAATACATGGCTCGGCTGCCGCAGGAATTGGAATATCAGGGCGGTGAAGATGAACGCGCAGATGAAGCACAGCCCAAAGGTGGGCTTCCTGCCGACACGGGCGGCGAGCACCGTGAAGAAATAGACGCCGAAGAACGCCCCGACATCCTGGAGCATAAGACCGATACCGACGTATCTATCCTGTGCCGCCTTGGGCAGCTCTTTCAGGCCGTCACGAACCAGTTCGGGCGAGAAGAACGCCACTCCCCACAAGCCAATGACGCCCGCCACCGCAAGAGAAAGGCCGACAAGCGTATTACGGCGAAGCCCAGGGGCGAACAGGTCTCGCCAGGCCCCGAGCTGCTTATGGATGTCTTCGGATGCCCGGGTTTTTGCCCGCTCCCAGCTTTCAGGCTCTTTGAGAGTTTTATGAATGGCAATGACCAAAAGCGCAGGAAGGATGCCCACAAGAAAAAGCCACCGCCAGTTTTCGATTCCGAACGAAAGGCCCTGCGGCTTGAGGTAGATGCTGATGGCCGAGCCGGTCACGTTACCGAGGGCTGAGAGGGCCTGCAGCAGGCCGAGCGCATGAGGCCGGGCCGGGGCCGGGGTGACCTCGGCAACCAGCGAAACAGCGGCGGCAAAGAGTCCGCCGATGCCCAGGCCCATCAAGAAGCGGTAAATGATAAAGTCCCACCAGGCAACCGACAGCGCCGACAGGCCCGTAAAGCCGGCGTAGATGGAGATTGTAATCATCATCGTTTTTATACGTCCGATGCGGTCGCCGAGGAGTCCGAAGAAGAATCCGCCGACCGCCCAGCCGAGCAGGACCATGCCCGTGGCAACTCGGCCATAGAACCCCACGGTGGTCTTTTGCTCAGGCGTCAGGGCGGGGGCGTCGGGGGCGTTCACCTCCCGGCCATAGAGAAGACTCCGCATAGCCGGCTCGCGGACGATATTGAAGAACCGCTGGTCCATGCAGTCAAACATCCAGCTCATCGACGCGATAATCAGAACGATCCAGTGATAGCGGCTCATGTACTTCCACCAGGGTTTTTCAGCAGCACTGTCGGCTTGAGGCGTCGTCATCTGTGCCATGCTTCTATCTCCTTGCAGTGTTATTCCTTCGACAGGCTCAGGATGGTGAGCTTGTCGAACCATCGATTACGAATTCCTGGTAACAAGAATCGTATGGCCGGGGTTTGTCAACTGTTTTTTCTTTTTTGACACTTACATCGTCATATCGCAATCCTCCCCCACAAAGCGGCTCGGCCAAGCCTACAAGGACCTCTCCTCCCCCGACACAATTACTCTCTTGATGTCAATCGTACCGGACTTGACCTCAACAAACGGTCTTCTATTCCTCAAGCCGACGGTGCCGAAGCCTCCATCCCAGGCGAGGAAGCTTCGGAAATTGCCGCCTATCTGCGAGTTGATCCGGAGGGTGTGGTCGAGCGCGTCGTACCGAACGCCGGTCAACCCCTGTAGCAGCCCGTAGCTGGACAGCACCCGCGCATACCAGTGTCCACATTCATACTCGTTGAAGGGGTTACGGCGGATCCCGTTATAGCGGTCACGGCAGACGCGCACAATCTCCAGGCCCTCCTCAACCATTCCTTCAAGCATCAGGTGCGAGGCCGCCTGGTACTCGATGCCCGTCCAGACCTCATTGCTGTAGATGAAGGGGATCGCCAGTTCGTTTCCACGCGGGAATCAGTGTGTAAACGGGTTGTCGAGGTTGACGGGGTATTTCTGATAAGGGATGGCGCCGGATTCGGTGATGTGGGCCTGAAGGGCGGAAAAGAGCTTGTTGTACATCGGGTGTTTTTTGTCAAGAGGGGTCTTTTCCTGCGGGTCGTCTTTTAGGTTGTAGAGTTGGAGCGGCTCGAAGGGGGTGTTTTGGAGGAGCTTGAAGTCGCCGTATCGGGCGGCGTAGTACGCCCTGCCGCCGTAGTTGCCCCCCTCGCGGCGGACCCAGAACAAAAGTCGGTCTTTGGTCGGCTGAGGTTCGCCCAGGAGGGTTGGCAAAATGGTTCGGCCATCGATTTTGTGCTCGATTTTTGCGCCGGCGGCGCCGCAGATTGTGGGAAAGAGGTCCATCGTCAAAGCGACGCGGTCGGATTTCGAGCCGGGCTCGATTTTTCCGGGCCAGGCGGCGCAGGCCGGGACGCGGATGCCGCCTTCGTACATATCGCCTTTGCCGGCGCGGAGCGGGCCGTTGTTGGCGCCGACGGAGAGCTGGCCGCCATTGTCGGAGGTGAAGATGACGAGCGTGTTGTCACTTAGCCCGGTTTCTTTCAGCACCGTCAGTACCTTGCCGATGCCGCCGTCGAGATGCTCGATAAGGGCGACGAGCCTGGCGCGTTTGTCGTCGATGTTTTTTTGACGTGTCTTGACGCGGGCGAGATAGTCTTCGGGCGGCTGAATAGGTGTGTGCGGGGCGTTGTAGGCTAAGTACAGGAAGAACGGCTGTTTCGATTTGGCCCGCCGGCCAATGTAGTCTATCGCCCATTGCGTGAACAGGTCGGTGGCGTGGCCTTCGGGGTCGGTTTCTTTGTCATCGAGGCGCATGTAGTTAAAGCCGTGTCGGCGGTGGTTGTAGTAATCGTCCATCATATCGCCGAGGAAGCCGTGAAAGTGGTCGAAGCCGCGTTCGTTGGGTTTATTGGGCGAGCTTAGGCCGAGGTGCCACTTGCCGACGATGGCGGTGTGGTAGCCAGCGGGTTTGAGCAGTTGGGGCAGCAGGACGGCCCTGGGGTCGAGGTAGCCCCAGTTGTTGACGATGTGGGTGCGGATGACGCCGGGGACGCCGACGAGGTCCGGGTATCTGCCGGTCAGCAGCGATGCGCGGGTCGGCGAGCAGACGGGGCAGTTGGCGTAGAAATTGTCGAACCGCATGCCGGATGCAACGAGCTTGTCGATATTCGGCGTCTGCATATCCGTTGCGCCGTAGCTCGATAAATCGCCGTAGCCGAGGTCGTCGACGAGGATCACGAGAATATTCGGCTTACGCCCTGCAGAACTGCTCTGGGCCACCGCACATCCGGGCATTGCCAGAACCGCTGCACCAGCGCTGATTGCTTTCAAGAATTCTCTTCGGTTCGTTTCAAAATGCCACATTGCTGCGTCCTTGATCAGTTTACAGGTGGTCGTACACATTGCGGCGATGACCAATCGTCGCCACTACAACAACGAGCTTGTCATGTTGCACCCGGTATATAATCCGATAGGCGCCTGAACGCAGACGGTAGAGTTTTTCTTTGGCGTGAAGCAGTTTGCTCCCGGGAGGGTGCGGATTGGCAGCAAGGGATTCTATTCGTTGTATGAGCTGCTTCTGAATCTTTTTGGACTGAGCCGCTATGGACTTCTGGGCCCTCGGTTTCAACTCAATCTTATACATCCATGTATAAACTCAAATCCCAAGCTGCTTCTTGAACTCATCCAGACCCACGCTGCCGGGTTCTTTCAGAGACTCGATAGCATCCTTTAAGTCTTGTTCGTCTTCAAACGATGCTATTTCTTCCGGTGTCGGGCGGCCATTGAACCTAATGGGCCCACCGGCACATAGACTCTGTATCTTCTGGAAGTCTGGCTCCGGGGCCGGTACGGTCTCAGAAGCCGCCTTTCTAAGGATCTCTTCGCTCATAGTGAATCTCAGTAATCCAGGCTCACTACATTGAGTCGTTGTTTCACTGTCTTGGGTTTTCATCTATTCATCCTCCCGTAGTTTAACTTCCGTACAAATAATTCTACGTTCTCCAAGCAAGTCTGTTCCTGCATAGATCTGAAACCTATACTCGCCCGGATGCGGGAATTGGATGCCACTTATGTCAAACGTGGAGTTGACAACTTGTCTGACATCTTTCAATTCCTGCTGTACAGTGCATTCCCAGAGCATCTTGTCTTCGTTGTGAACGTCCACGAGTTTGATCGTTAGCTCGATTTTCCCACGTCCGTTGGTCAACTCGAAGAAGAACGCAAGTCGGGGATGCCGGGCCGGATATTTTGGTGCACTGATATTTTCGAAAATGCCTATGACGCTCGCCTTGTTTGTTCTGGCGTCGATAATCACTTGGTCACAGACAACTGCCGAGAGCAATACCGGAGGCGGCAGTTTCTTCTTCATTTCTCCTGACATCGGGCATCCTTCAAGTATATGGTTCTTTCGGCGAAAAGTCAAGTGCCTCTTTAGGCTTCCTGCGTCCACTAAACGCCCTTCAAGCTTATACGAGCAAGAAAAGACGTCAAGAAGATTTTCTGCCGGTTGAGATGCCAAGATGGCAATAACACTCGTAATCTTGTGCGAAGGCTCGTTTCTCACGAGCAGGTATGCGTTTATCGGTCCATTTTGGGTTTGGGGCCGTTTAGGTGGGCGAACTGGTTATAGACGACGTCGTTGAACATTTTCATTTTGACGCGGATATATTCATCGTGCCAGTAGTCGAGCATTTCATCGGAGTAGGGGATTCCTTCGGGGTGTTCGGGGGTATAGTGGCGGAGTGTTTTATCGTAGTATTCGAGTCCGCCGTGACAGGTGCTGCTCCAGGAGCCGAAGACCCACCAGGCCAGCGCGACCCAGGGGCCTGCCTTAAGCTCATCGTAATACGCCTGCATAGTCTCGACCGGCGTGGTGTACGTTACCGGCTGACAGTCCGGGGTTCCGCCGAGCTGGCCGCAGACGCCGATGTACCACATCATCGCGTTATTTGCCCCGGCCAGTTCGATGGCGGCCAGAAGCGCGTGGGTATCATTCCAGCATTCCGGCAGCCAGGTGGCTGGGTCGTTGGCATTTTTGCAGACGCGGACATTGAGCCCTTGCGGGTAATACTTTGTCCGCAGGCGATGCCATTCGTTCGTGTGGGCGCGGACTTTTTCTCGAGGGATGGCCAAGTCGGCCGGGTCGAACGGGCTCCACTGGCGCCCCCAGTAGTGATAGACGTCCACGCCGATGCACTGGGTGTTAGCCGGGAGCTTCACCCTGCCGTGCTCGTCCACGTCTTGCTGTGTGGCCGCATAGCCTCCGTTATAGTCCAGCGCGGCGTAGCCGATCATATTGTACCAGGCCCTAATGTGCCGGAAAGGCTGCCGGCCCTCGAAGCGGCGCAGGCGGATGACGCGGTCGAATTCGGCGTAGAGTTGTTCGAGACCCTTTGTGCCGAGGCCGGCCTCGCCTTCGTCACCGCACTTGACGGCCAAGATGTTGTTGATGAGCTGTCGGCCCGTCGCGCGGTCGCCTTCAGGGCTGACTATAGGCTCATCGCGGCTCTCATAGAGCTTTTCGAGGATGTGCCTGACGTTGTTGTAAGGCCCGCCGTCCTTGCCCTGCCGGTCGTAGTAGTTGGCCAGCACGATTACCTGCCGGCGGCGAAACACGCGAAGCATCAGGTTGATGATTTCATCGCGGTACTCCGGGTGACGGGGGTAGAGCATGATTACGGTTGACCATTGGCTCGCTATGTCGATTCGACGGATGTTCTCCGAGTGGTAGCTCTCCAAAGGCGTGCCGTCCTTGTGCTGCTGCAGGTTGTACTCGAAGAGGTACGGCAGGATACCGATGCCCTCCTTTGGGATCCAGTGACGAATCGGGACGTATGAATAGCTCACGACGTCTCCGCGCACGAAGCCGGGGGGCAGCTTCTCCAGCGCCGCAGGGGCAGGCGCATTGGCAGCAACACCGAGAGTAACACCGCAATTGAAAATCATCAACAGAAATGCAATCGAGGCTATGGCATACTTCGGATTCATCGTCGTCCTGGTGTCTTTTATCACCGTCAGCCCGGTCGTTACAGGGTAATGACGCAGAGCGTTGTTTGTCAAGGAGTCATTTCTCGGTTTTAACTGCTACAGCCCAGTCTGAGTGGTTAGGGGCCTTGAAGCGTTGGGCGGATTGGGGTATGAGGGCGGTCAGTTCGATTTCTTTGTAGTGGGTTTTGGTGTCGACGGCTATGGCGCGGAAGCCGCCGGTGATCTCTGCGAGGTTCATTGCGATTGAGTCTGTGTCCTCTTTGTAGAAGACGAGCAGACTGCCGGGGACCTTGAGGCAGAGGCCGTCTGTGAGACTGTTGTCGCGGACCATTTCTTTCTTGAATCGGCTTTCCCAGAAGAGCGACCAGGTTTTGATCTGATGTTTGTTGGGGTATGGGTGCGACATGGCGTCGGGACGGGGGTCAAGCAGATTGCCCCAGATATTTGCTGCGCCTCCGGCCAAGGTCGAATGCCACAGGCCCCTGCGGGTCATATCGAAGTCGTAGTCTTTTTCCGGATAGACTCCCTTGCGGACGCGGAAGCGATCTTCAAGGAAAGTCGGCTTTTCGGGGTATTGTTCGATGGCCTTAACGTAGATATTGTAATCGGGGCGATGCTGCTGATAAGAGGAATAGTCCAGGCCGTCGTATATCTGCTCCAGGTCCGGGGCCCTTGCGCCGAGGTAGTGGGGCCAGCCCATACGCTCGTGCATGTATTTGTGCCAGACGTGCAGTTCGTCTTTATTGACCCATTCCTGCAGGTCGAATCCGTAGCCCATTGACCAGCCGGGCAAAGGACCCAGACGGGCGCAGATGTAGCGTTGCAGACGCTGATCGACCTTGCCGTTCAGTCCCCATTTTTTCGGGGTCATTCTGCGTTGCTCATCGCCCCAGGCCCATATATGCACGATGCCGCCTGCTGCGTGGGCCTTTTGAATAAGGAGTTCTATCACCTCGAACGTTCGCGGGTCAGGATTTGGGTCGGGGGCTGTGATTTCGTCCGAGCGGGTCTTGTCGAGGTCGAACCAGCGGCAAAGAGCGGCGATATGAAAGCCGTTGAAGCCGTGCTCGACGAAGAATTCCCGGATGTCGGCGTCGATTCGATCAGGGGCGCGGCCGAACTTGTCGGGGTCGCAGTACATCACGAGCTGGGGGACGAAAGGCTCATCGGTTCCGAGCCTGCCCCACTTGCCGCCGAAGTTGGTGATAAAGCCCGGCACGCCAGGATTCGCCAGGATATTAACCTGGCCCTTTAGATCGTTGAGGGCGGGGTCGGCGCTTTCGATTGCAAATTGCCATTGGCCTGTGAGAATGCCTGTGAAGCGGAGCTTCCATACATCGCCGCTGTCGTAGAAGAGCTCTGTTCGGATTTTTCGGCCGGTGTCTTTATGGGTGAAGGTCGCTTTAGCGACAAGGTCGAATGGGTTGCCGTTACGGCTCGGATTCTCAAACTTCCATTCCACCGGCTCCCAGAGCTTGGCCTCCTTAATTGGCGCAGCGAGGCAGGGATTAGCAGCGATTACGCAAACAGATACGCACAATTTGAACACGGTTCTTAGCATTTGTCGGACCTTTCATCTTTAGTTCCGGCGATGACTACGACGTATTCGCCTTTGGGTTTTTCTTCGAGGCCAGCGAGCAATTCCGATAGCGCGCCTCGCCTGACGGACTCGAACATTTTGGTCAGCTCTTTGGCTAAGGCGGCTCGGCGGTCGCCAAAGACTTCGACTGCGTCGGTCAGAAATGCCCGCAGGCGGTGGGGGCTTTCGTAGAAGACCAGCGTGTGCGGCGAGTTTTTATCGACGGCCAAGAAGCGTTGTCGCTGGCCCGGCTTGCGAGGGGCGAAGCCGCGGAATGTGAAGCTGTGTGTTGGCAGGCCGGAGAGGACCAGCGCCGCAACAAGAGCGGTCGGGCCGGGGATCATTGTTACCTCGACGCCCGCTTCAAGGGCCGCGCGGACAAGCGTAAAGCCGGGGTCGCAGATACCGGGCGTGCCGGCGCTGGTGACGAGGGCGACGGTCTTACGCTGCGCGAGCAGCGACATTATTCTGCCGACGACGCGGCGTTCGTTGTGCTCGTGAAAGGAAATTTGCGGCTTTTTGATGTCGAAGTGGGCCAGCAGTCTGCCGGTCTTTCGCGTATCCTCGCTGGCGATGTAGTCGGCCTGTCGGAGCGTCTCGAGCGCTCGCTGCGATATATCCGACAGATTTCCAATCGGCGTAGCGACCAAGTAGAGCATAATCTACGGCATCTATCAAGATGATTTGACGTACATTCCTTTTCGTCTTTTTGCGAGGGCTTTTCTGCCGAACTTCGTGCGCATCTTGGCGCGGAAGCCGGATTTTCGTGCCTTTTTGATTTTGCTCTTACGGGCGTTTTCCATAATTTATCCATCGCTGAAAGAAGGTCACAGCGGGTTTATCCCGTCTGTATTTTGTTTCCTGCCGAGCTACGGCTTACGTTTTTGCGAATGATAAGTGGTTTTGATTTCAATTTCAAGCATATTTGAGCTAATGTTGTGACTTTGCCTTGCACCTATTTTGCCAACCCGGCAGCCGGGCGGAGGGCAGGTGCTGTGGCAGCGATTCACCGAAGGGCTTGCAGGTCTGAGCGAGAGGTGGTATTGTGCTGAAAATAAGTAAGAGGCTGTAATGCTCTATTGAGAAGTTCATGGCGATGTCATTCCGAGCGGAGGGCCATAGGCCCGCAGTCGAGGAATCTATGAAAAAACAGATTTCTCGGCTCGCCTTTGGCTCGCTCGAAATGACGGATTACAGTGTTTTCAACGAAGCTGTAGAGGCTCAAATGCCTGGCCGTGTGTGTGGACGGCTATTAGCTACTCACAGTTGAATTTATGGGTGCTGTTCGCTCAGCAGCCGGCTAAGGGTTGTGGATTCCTGCCTTCGCAGGAATGACAACTGGCGGGGGTCGCAGGAATGACAACTAACAGGATCAACGTTGACGGGCTACTGGGCTGGAATATCGTATCAGTGAAGGTAATCACAGGTGAGTTTTCAAAGGAGAAGAATATGGCAAAGACAAGCAAACATTCTGTTGGCCGCGTGCTGAAGATTAGCATCTTTGTGTTCGCAGCGATGGTCGTGCTGCTGAGCGGCACCGTTCTCGCGGCGTCGGGGGCGGGCGAGGTCAAGAGCCTGACATACAAGACCGTCGGCGAGCGGGAGCTGAAGATTTACATCAATTATCCGCCGGAGTGGAAGCCGAGCGACGCTCGCCCGGTGATTGTCTTTTTTTTCGGGGGGGCTTGGACGAGCGGGACGGTGGAGCGGTTTGCGCCTCAGGCCGAGTACTTTGCCTCTCGCGGGCTTGTTGCGGCCCGGGCCGATTACCGCATCAAGGGTAAAGACGGCGTATCGCCGGACAAGTGCGTCGAGGATGCACGCAGCGCGGTGCGCTGGGTGCGCAAGAACGCCAAGCTGTTGGGAATCGATCCGAAGAAACTGATTGTTTCGGGCGGCTCGGCGGGCGGGCACTTGGCGGCGTGTATGATGATTGCGAACAGCGTCGAGGCGGCGGGCGACGACCTGTCGATTTCGACGGTTCCGCAGGCGATGGTGCTGTTCAATCCGGTGCTCAACTTTGAGAATGAAGAAATGATGAAGCGTTTCGGCGTCGATAAGGAGGTCGCGGGCAAGATTTCTCCAACGCTGCATCTGACGAAAAAGTCCCCGCCGGCGTTGATTCTCTTCGGGACGGAGGATCGGCTCAAGGCGCACGGCGAGGAATACTGGAAGAAGGCCGAGGCCCTGGGCGTGCGTGCGGAGAAGTTCTTCGCGGAAGGGCAGGGGCACGGCTTCTTCAACCGCTCACCGTGGCTTGAACGGACGATGGTCGCGGCGGACAAGTTCCTTGTTTCGCTCGGTTACTTAAAGGGCGAGCCGACCGTCAAAGTGCCGGAAGAAGCAACCGTCGTCGGACAGCGCGACGCTGAGATGCGCAGCCGTATTATGAGCCGCTGGATCGCTATGGATAAGGACGCCGACGGGAAGATCAGCAGGGACGAGGCCCAGGGCAGAATGAAAGAGCAATTCGACAAAATCGACTCCAACAAAAACGACTTTATCGACCGTGAAGAACTGCGGGAAATGCTCGCTGGCCTGCGCGGGGACCGGGGCGAACGCCCGCTGCACCCGGATACGAGCGGATGGGAGAATCTTTTCATGGCGGACCTGTCGAACGCTGCCAAGCCGGAGGGGGTCTGGACGGTCTCCGAGGGAGTGCTGACGGCGAGCGAGGACCAGGCCATCTGGACAACGAGGGACTACGACAACTTCATTCTGGATTTGGAATTCAAGACGGCGCCGGGCACGAACAGCGGCGTTGTCGTCTGCTGCAGCGATACGAAGGACTGGATTCCCAATTCGGTGGAGATTCAGATAGCAGACGACTACGCGGAGGAGTGGGCCAAGCAGCCCGCCACCTGGCACTGCGGGGCGATTTTCGGCCACTTAGCTCCTGCCAAGAGCATGGTCAAGAAGCCGGGCGAGTGGAACCGCTTCACTGTGACGCGCAGGGACAAGAAGATTGACGTGGTGCTCAACGGCGAACTGGTGACTTCGATGGATATGAGCCTGTGGACCTCGGCCAAGACAAATCCGGACGGGTCGGAGATTCCGCCGTGGCTGAGCAAGCCGGTGGCCGGCCTGCCGACGAAGGGCAAGATAGGCCTGCAGGGCAAGCACGCCGGGGCGCCGATTTGGTTCCGAAATATCAAGATCAAGCTTCTGTAGGGTGGGGCTTGCCCCACCGAACTGGTGGGCTGAAGCCCACCCTACCTGTTTAGATTGGGATGCTGAGCTGGTCGGAGTGACAAGAAAGGAGAGACAGTGTGAAGACGGTACAGACTCGCAGGGATTTTTTGAAGACGGCTGCATTGTCGGCGGCAGCGATGGGATTGCCCAGAATCAGCAGAGGACAGGCCCCGCGGGCCCCTGGCGGGGACTTTGGGGAACCGCCGAATTTCGTCATCATCTTCCTCGACGATTCGGGCTGGGCGGATTTCAAGCCGTTCGGCAGGCCCGCGTACCGGACGCCGAACGTCGAGCAGCTTGCCGAAGACGGGTGCCGGTTCAACAACTTCTACGTGCCGCAGGCGGTGTGTTCGGCTTCAAGGGCGGCGTTGTTGAGCGGGTGCTACCCGTGCAGGACGAAGGTTTTCGGGGCGCACGGGCCAGGAGCAAAGGGGCTCGACCCGAAATACGCCACTATCGGCGAGGTTCTGAAGAAGCGCGGATACACGACGGCGGTGTTCGGGAAGTGGCACATCGGCGACCAGCCGGAGACGCGCCCCCCCGCAAGGGGATTCGACGAATCGTGCGGGCTGATGTACTCCAACGATATGTGGGAATTTCACCCGGAGAACCCGGAGTACTGGGGCAAGTATCCGCTCCAATTCTGGGACAACGGCAAGGTGACAATCGAGCGGGTGACCAAGGAGCATCAGCCGATGCTCACGACCTGGTACACCGAGCACGCGGTTGATTTCATCAGGCGAAACAAGGACAAGCCCTTCTTCCTTTATGTTCCTCATTCAATGCCGCACGTGCCGCTGTTTGTTAGTGAGAAGTTCAAGGGCAAATCGGGCCTGGGCCTTTACGGCGACGTGATGATGGAGATAGACTGGTCGGTCGGCGAGATCGTCAAGGCGCTGAAGGACAACGGCGTGGAGGACAGAACGCTGGTAATCTTCTCGTCGGACAACGGCCCCTGGATTTCGTACGGCAACCACGCCGGCAAGACGCCCTACCGCGAGGCCAAGGGGACCAGTTTCGACGGCGGGACGCGGAGCGCGTGCATTATGAAGTTTCCGTTCAGGATCAAGCCGGGCTCGGTCTCGACCAGGATGTTCTGCACGATAGACATTCTGCCCACGCTGGCGCACTTAGCGGGGGCTGAGCTGCCGGAGAACCCGATAGACGGAAAAAATGTGTGGGACATCATTGTCGCAAGGCCCGGCGCGAAGAACCCGAATGAGTATTACCCGTTTTCGACGGGGGAGAATTTTGAGGGCGTGATAAGCAGCGACGGGCGATGGAAGCTGCACCTGCCGCATGAGTACCGGACGCTGGCGGAGGCGGGCAAGGACGGAATGGCGGGCAAATACAGGCAGGAAATGATCGAGCTTTCGCTCTTTGATATGGAAAAGGACCCATACGAGACCACCAATGTGCTGGATGAGCAGCCGGAGGTTGCCAAGCGGCTGAGAGAGTACGCCGAACAGCACAGGCAGAAGTTCTATGCAAACAAGGGGTAAGTTGGAAGCAGAAGTATCTCAATAGTCGCACAGCAGCGGGTCGAGGTGGCATCCGAGCTATTCGGAGGTCGTTATGGCAAAATCCGTGAAATTCACGCAGCAGTCATCATTGAAATGCGACTTTGATCCCGGGTCGCAGGGAACACCCGGAGAAGGATTCTGACTTTTTATTTGCGGGAGACTAACTCGCCAACAAAAAGTGTTGTATATTATTACCGTCGGTGTACAAGAAGCGTGACCAATAAGGTCATCGACCAATTTATGGGTAAGACTAAAATCGAGAGCTATGAATGAAAATGCCTGAAACACAATTAAGACCGAGACTCAACATTGACAAAAGGAATCACCTCAACGACCTATCCTCCAAAGAATGGATACGGGAGACGAAGAGTTTCTTTTTTCAGAAAGGGCTTGGGAAGAACAGTCCGGAGGCGAAGTATGAGAAGATGCACCCTGCCCCTTTCTCATTTACTGACATAGCCAAGCTCATTCGTTTTTTCACTAAAGAGGGCGGGAAAGTCCTTGACCCGTTCGTAGGCGTTGGTTCAACAATCAAGGCGTGCCTTGAGCTTGAAAGAGAAGGTTATGGAGTTGAACTATCGCCTGAATGGTGTGAAGTAACAAGACAAAGATTGCTGGAAGAATCCAATTGCGAAATTGACGATGAGCACCTTATTTGCGGAGATAGCAGAAATTTGGGAGATTACTTTGACAGGAACTTCTTCGATTTCATCATCACTTCTCCTCCCTATTGGAACATTTTGGAAAAAAGGGACCATAAGGCGAATGAGAGAGCATTGAACGGACAGGCCACCAAGTACAGCCAGAACGACCGCGATTTAGGGAATATCACCGACTACCATGAGTTCATTACCGAGCTATCGACTATTTTTCTTATTTGCTACGATATTCTAAAACCAGGAAAGTATATGAATATCATTGCCAGCGATTTCAGACATAAATCGGAGTTTGTCGCATTTCACGCAGACCTAATTACCAAGCTCACAAACAAGAAACTCCAAAAACGCTTCGACTTAAAAGGGATCAAAGTACTTGTTCAGAATGCAAAGAAACTCTATCCCTACGGTTATCCGTTTTGCTATGTGGAGAACATTCATCACCAATACATTCTGATACTGCAAAAAACCAAATGAAGGGACTAAACAACATATATTTGGAAGATTGCATCAGTTTTGCAAAGCAAATTGAAGCAGAATCAATCGACTTGATTATTGCCGATCCCCCGTATAATCTAAAAAAGAACTTCGGGAACAACAGTGATCATTGGAAAGACGTAGAAAGCTGGTTTAATTGGAGCAAGCAATGGATCGATGAATGCGCGCGGATCTTAAAACCAACAGGATCAATATTTATATACGGAATTCATCATTACCTCTGCTATATTCAGTGCTATCTGTACGAAAAGAACTTGAAATACAGACGGCAGATCATCTGGTACTACGAAAACGGGTTTTCCGGTTACAAGACGCTGAATGCCTTTTACGAGCCAATTTTGTGGTTTTCCAAAACAGACGTGTACACCTATCACGAAATAAGAGAGGCGTACAAAAGTCAAGAACGGCTTAAAAACAAAATCACCAAGAACGGGAAAGAATGGAAGCCGAACCCCAAGGGCCGTTTATCCGGAGATGTTTGGCCTTTCCCAACTCTTGCTGGAAAGCGGTTTGCTAACGAAAAAACGAAGCATCCAACGCAGAAGCCGCTTGCATTGTGCGACCGATTGGTAAGGCACTTCAGCAACGAAGGAGATTTAGTATTCATTCCCTTTGCTGGCAGCGGCTCTGAATGCATCAGTTGCTGGGCAAATAACCGAGACTTCTTGGCTACAGAGATAAATCCCGAATATATTCAAATTGCCAATAAGAGATTGACAGGAATTCGACACCAACTATCGTGTGAAGAACAATGCGTTTGACGACTACCATGTGATAGATGAAAAACTTCCCCCATCAATTCAATGACCTTGAAAAGCTGCGCAATGCTTTGGCGGTGGCAAAACGATTGTCAGAAAACAATACTCCACTCACAGACGAGAATTTTGGGGAGGAATTAACGAGGGAAGGAATTTATACATACAGAGAGAGGGACCTCTCAATAGACGAGTTTCTGCAAAGGGAGAAGCAAAAAGCTAAACCAAGCAGAGGATATCTGACCGTATCCCGGGATATACGAAGGTTTCTGGAGTTGCTTGGGTTCATCGTTGTACTGGATGGGAACAAGAATTCTCGGCTGACCATTACAGGAAAGCAACTTCTAGCCTCCGCCTCTATCGAGGAAGCAAGACCGCATTGGAAAAATGCTTTACTCCAATTGGTGCTGGAAGGAACAGCCGAACAAATAAGCCATCCTTATCGCATATTGCTAAAAATCGTCAATGCGTTTCCTGGGATAGAAACGCCAAAGCTGATGCTCGCTTTGGAAGCGGAGAATGATTCTGAAGCAGAATTTGACCGGATTAGCGCACTCGCTCAGTTGAACATCGAAGAGATTTTTCAAAAGACTGGGACATCCGATGCAATGGGAGCCAACGCTGTAAAAATCCTGCCGGGAATTGCTGAGCAACTGAACGACATACAAAGAATCTCAAATAGAGCATATCCTGTTGGGCATGTCTCAGTTACGGAAGACGAGATTTCCACTGAAGAGGAAATGGATGTTCCAACAACACAAAGAAAGCCCTTTAGAGAAGTTGACGCGGGGGACATTGCGAAAGACCCAAAGATTACCATCGTATCTTCCGTGAGCATTGACATTTCAGACGCTATCAGATCACGCCAAAGGCGACTTTCTGAACATCAGGAAATCGTTCGACTGTTGGCTGCTGTAAACGAGAAATGCGACTTCCAACTGTTTGAGGGAAAGTTCGACTGCCTTGGAATCAAAGGGGACACTGGACTGCTATATGAAGTCAAGACCATTTTGGAGCAGGCAACTGACCAAGAAAGACAGACAGTTAGAGGCGTTGGCCAATTGAAATATTACAAATTCTCAATCGTAGGGCAACAACTGCGTGCGTCTGACATCAGAGAGATTCTGGTGTTCTCAAGGAAACCGGCCACCGGAATGATTGAATTCTGCACGTCTGAGAATATTGCAGTAATTTGGAAAGAAGGTAACTCGTTCCAAATTTTCAATATACGAACAGGCAAACACGACAGTTTCGACCCTGACGCACTGGTACAAGGATAGCTTGTCGAATAGCAAAGAGAACACATAATGTGAGGTCAATGAAGGTGTTCCGTACATCCTTGGGGTATTATTCTTCGAATAAGGAAGGTAGGGCGCGACGAATCGCATCGATTCTGGGAGAAAAGCGAATGAAGAGACGTAATCAAGTGGTTGTTAATTCCCCCACGCCTTCGACGGAAATAGTCTGGGATTCAGTGTACTGATGATAAAAGGTGACAATCTTGGAAAAGAGCAGAATAACAAGGCGAACGTTTCTCAAAAGTACGGCGGCCATGGCTATGCCGTATGTGATTACGACATCCGCACTTGGCGCCGGGGGCAAGCCGCCGGCGAGCGAGCGGCTGGTGATGGGCTGCATCGGTATGGGGGGTCAGGGCACCGCAGGGATGGGCTGGCGAAGCGCCGGGCCGGATGTGCCGAATACCGGCTGGGTGCCGAAGGGGGGCTTTATGGCTCGCGGCGTGCACATCGCGGCGGTTTGCGATGTCAATAAGAACAACCTCAACCGCGCGAAGTTTATTGTGGATCAGGAGTACGGCAACAACGACTGCACCGCCTACAAGCACTACCAGGAGCTGCTGGCCCGGCAGGACATCGACATAATCATTTGCGCGGCCGGGGACCGGTGGCATACGCCGATCTCAATCGCTGCGGCCAAGGCGGGCAAAGACGTCTATTGTGAGAAGCCTATCTCACTGACCGTCTATGAAGCACGGGAGCTTGCACGCGCGTTTCGGCAATATGGGCGGATATTTCAGACCGGCACGCAGCAGCGTTCGGCGCGGGAATTCCGCTTTGCGTGCGAGTTAGTGCGCAACGGGTACATCGGCGAGCTCAAGCACGTCACCGTGAACGTTGGAGGCGGGCCGCAGGAATGTAATCTGCCGGCGGGAGGCCCACCGCCGGACTGGCTCGATTACGATATCTGGCTGGGGCAGGCGCCGTGGAGGCCTTTTCATCCGGGGCTTTTAGGGTGGATGGCGTGGAGAGATTACTCCGGCGGGGAGATGACCAACTGGGGCGCGCATCATTTCGATGTTGCGCAGTGGGGCACGGGCTTCGAGCACAGCGGGCCGGTGGAGATTATTCCGCCCGACGGCAAGGACTTCCAGGTATTGACATACAAATACCCCAATGGCGTGACGATGACGCGGGACGGGACGTGCAACGGCGTCAAATTCGAGGGCAGTAAAGGCTGGGTGGAGGTGAACCGCGGCTTTCTACAGACGCAGCCTGAAAGCCTGCTGCGACAGAAGATAGACCCCAACGAGATACGCCTGCACGTCAGCGCCGACCACCACATTGATTTTCTCAACGCGGTTCGCAATCGCTCGCGGCCCGCCAGCGACGCGGACATAGGCTACCGCTCGATAAGCGTCTGCCACCTCGGCAACATCGCGTACTGGCTGAAACGGCCATTGAAGTGGGACCCGGCCAATGAGAAGTTCGTCAACGATCCGGAGGCGGACCGGATGCTGTGGCGCGACATGCGAAGCCCATATACGATATGAGAAGACCGGCAACGGCTGAATCGCCGTTCGATATACTTAGGAGCCTGGTTATGAAACACAACGGAACATTCCTGTACGCGACAATCATTGCAATTGTCTGTGTTTTGGCGGGCGGCGCGGTGTATGCGATGACGGTCGATGAGGCGATAGAGAAGCTCAAGACCTACAAGTTCGGGGAGGCTGGCGAGGTACTGGATTTCCTCCATGAATCGGCTGTCGGCTCGTATTCCGATCCCGCCCTGCGGAAGAAACTCAACGAGGGCTTGAGCGGCGTTCTTGCGAGCGAGGCTGCTTATGACGCCAAGCAGCTCGCCTGTCGCCAGCTCGCTTTGACCGCGACCGCCGAGCAAGTGCCCGTACTGGCGAAGTATCTTGCCGACGAGCAGATGAGCCATATCGCGCTCTATGTGCTGACGCATATAGATAGTCCTGCGGTTGACGAGGCCCTTGTTGCGGCGATGGAGAAGGCCGAAGGGCGTGCGAGGCTCGGCATAATCAATATGTTGGGCAATCGGCGGTGTTCGGCTGCGATAATGCCCCTGGGCAAGCTGATGCTCTGGACCGACGAAGAGGCCTCTGTTGCGGCAATTAGGGCGCTCGGGCGGATCGGCACTGAGGCGGCTCACAGTCAATTCGTGTCATACGACGGTTTTGCCGACTCGGCGAAAAAACTCAGCGAGTCGCGGGCGCTCGCTCTGGCGCAGGCCAACCTGGACTTTGCGGATAGATTCATGGCCGAGGGACACACGGACACCGCCAAGAATTTGTATCGGCTTATGTGGGGTGCGGGCAATCCGGCGTATCTTCGGGCCGCTGCACTCAAAGGGCTTGCCCAGGCTGATGCGATAGAGGCGATGCCGTTGGTGCTTGAGTCATTGAGCGATCGTGAGAAGGCGATAAGACAAATGGCGGTGTACATAGTGCAGCGGGCGCCGGGCGTGGCGAGCCAGAGCACTACGCAGATGCTGGTTGCTCGGTTGCCTTCCCTTGAGCCTCAGGTGCAGGCGATGCTCATCCGGGCGCTGGGCGTTCGGGGCGACAAGACGGCGCTGCCGGCGGTTACAAAGAGCTTAGGCAGCAGCGATCCCGCGGTGCGTCTTGCGGCTCTTGAGGCGGCTGGGTCGCTGGGCGATGCTTCTGTAGTGGGAATCCTTGCCGAATATGCGGCCAGGACGAAAGGCCCGGAGCAAGAGGCTGCCCGGGAAAGCCTTTATTCACTGCGCGGGGCGGACATAAACGGCGCGATAGTCGGGCAGATGGAGAGAGTCGGCAGCGATGCGAAGGTTGAATTGATTGAGGCCCTGGGGCAGCGGTCCGCGGAGGAGGGCGTCGATGCACTGCTCGCGGCGGCGAGGGGCAAGGAATCGGCGGTCGGGACGGCGGCGCTGCGGGTGCTGCGCGACCTTGCGGTGGCAAAAGACGTGCCGGGGCTTGTCGATCTGCTGGCGACTTCGCTCGCGGCTCAGCGCGGGGATGCGGTCAGGACGCTTGCGGCGGTCGCCAAGCGGTGCGGCGCGGGCGGAAAGGCAACGGAGCTGCTGCTGGCAAAGTACAGCTTGGCCGGCGCGCCGGGGTTGAAAGGCGCTCTGTTAGCGGCGATGGGCGAGATACAAGACGGCAAGGCCCTGCCGGTGCTTCTTGCGGCGCTGTCAAAAAAGGATTCCAGTCTGCAGATACGCAGCATCGTGATCAGGGCGCTGGGGGCGTGGCCGAGCTATGAGCCGGCAAAGGCACTGCTTGATATTGCGCGAAGCTCAAAGGACCGGACGGAACGGGTGCTGGCGCTTCGGGGGTGGATTGATTTGACGGCGTTGCACGCCCCTGCCGACCGGAAGCTCGCCGATTATGAGCAGGTGCTGAAGATTGCAGAGGATAATGAGAAACGACGTGTGCTTGGGCAACTCGCCGATATCAAAAACCCTGCGGCGCTGAGGGTGGCGCAGGGGTATCTCTCGTCGCCCGAGACGGCGAATGAGGCGGCGCTGGCGGTGACGGCGATTGGCGAAGCAATTTATTCGAGTGAGCCGGAGGCGGTTGCTGCGGCGATGAACGCGGTCAGGGGCAGCGCGGTCGGTGAGGCTGTTAAGGAGCGGGCCGGCAAGATACTGGGTCAGATCGAGGCGTTGAAGGATTATCTGCTCAACTGGGAGGTGGCCGGCCCGTTTATGCAGCTGGGTATGGGTTGCATGGAATTGTTCGATATTGCTTTCGGGCCGGAGATAGAGGGCGCCGAGGTGCGGTGGCGCGAGATGCCGGTGGATGCGACGTCCGAGCATACCGGGTATCTGAACCTGCTCAAAGAGCTCAACGGCGGCGAGCGGCGGGTGGCATATCTCCGCACGACTATCGAATCGCAGAGCGAACGAGCGGCGAGGCTGGAGATTTTCAGCGATGACGGGGTGAAGGCGTGGCTGAACGGGAAGGTGATTCATTCCAACAATGTGATGCGGCCGATTATGCCGGAGCCGGACAGCGTGAATGTGACGCTGGCGAAGGGCGTCAATCGGCTGATGCTGAAGGTCACGCAGAACAACCTGCCGTGGGGCGCGGCGGTGCGGCTGCGAGATTGATCCGGAGATTCAGAAGCCACAAATGACACAAAGAGTCTAAGTATTTTCAACAGAAACAATATTGGTGAGGTTCAAGCATGATTAGAAACAAACCGATGGTAATTGGGCTGGTATTACTGGCGGCGGGGTGGGCGTTTTGCGCCGGGGGGATTGCCGAGAGAATTGGGAAGTGGCGCGTTGAGGTTGGGCCTGCGGGCAATGAGTTCTACGACTCCTCGGCGCCGGAGAAGAAGGGCAATGAGCCTACAGGGGGAACCACAGACAAGCCGCCGAAGGATGAAAGGCAATTCGAGGCGCTGTTGGAGAAGGGCCTGGGCGAGTATCGCGAGCGATTCAACTTCGCCGGTCAGATAAAGCGGCTCGGCAAAATGCCTGGCAGCGGCGACGGCAGCTTTCGATACGTTGTTATGGGTGACAGCCGGTCGAACCAGGACGTCTGGTCGAGTATGGTCAAACATATCGACGGGCTTAAGCCAAAGCCGGTCTTCGTCATCAATACGGGTGACATCGTGCCGCACGGGTACATCACTGAATACCGCGAGTACTACGTCGGGGCGGTGAAGCAGACGGATATTCCTTTCTTTGTGGCGATAGGAAATCACGATGACAGCTCGGACGGCAAGGCGATGGAGTATCGGTATCTGTTCGGTGAGAATTCGCTGAATTACTATTTCGACTACGGCAGGAACAGGTTTGTTTTCATCGACAATTCAAGCAGCGTCGGCGACAAGGACGAGACACTTGCGTGGCTCGACGACGTGCTGAGCAAGACGCCTAATGGTTTCAACAAGTACGTGGCGGCTCATAAGCCGCCGAAAGTGATTGCGAAGTGGGCTTATCACGCGTGGGGCTCGAGCGAATCGAAGGCCTTTGTGGAGTTGATGGAAAAGCACAAGGTCAGCGAGGTGTATCTCGGCCATATCCACGCGTATTCGACGGCCAGCCGCAATGGAGTTCGATATACTCTGAGCGGCGGGGGCGGAGCCGGGCTGCACGCTCGATTCGGGCCTTTGGGCAGCGTCCACCATTACGTCATCTGCGACGTTGCCCCCGACGGCAGCGTCAAACAACAGGTCGTTCGATTCCACGAGGCCAAGTAATAGCGGTTCAGACTCTGTAAGCGCTAACCCGTGTATTTCCAGTGGTTTATGTCTTATTAAAGTCTGGTTCAATATGGCGGGGCTTATTATAGTTTTTGGCCGAAAACTTTAATAAGGGTTGGCGTTTTCCAACTCGTAGAGGATAAGTGCGGTGGTGACGACGGCGGCGGTTTCCGTGCGGAGGATTCGCTGGCCGAGGCTGACGGGTGTGGTGCCGGCGTCGCACACAAGCTTGAGCTCCTGGTCGGTGAAGCCGCCTTCCGGCCCTATGAACAGAGCAACGGTCTGCGGTCTTGTCCTGTTGCTTTTATGCAGGGCCTTTCTCAGGGTTGTATTGTGTTCATCGGGCGAGGCGATGAGGCTAAGGTCATGGTCAGCCAGACTCGATACCGCCTCTTCAAATTCGATGGGAAGGTCCAACTCCGGGATTCGACCTCGGTGTGACTGCTCGGCTGCCTCGGTTATGATTCGCTGCCAGCGGGCGAGCTTGTTCGGCGTGACGGTATCGGCGCCGCGGACAAGGCTTCGCTGCGTGATGACGGGCACAAACCGCGACACCCCAACCTCGGTGCATTTCTGCAGGACAAGCTCGAATTTGTCGCGCGAAAGGAGGCTCTGATACAAGGTGAGCCGAACCTGCGGCTCGCCGGCGGCGGGCCGTTTTTGCTCGATTCGGCCGAGGACTCCATCCTTCTCTATTTCGGTCAGGACTGCCTCGTATTCGTAACCCGTGTTGTCCAAGACGATGACGCGGTCGCCTTTGTTCATCCGCAGGACGTTGCGAATCTGATGCGCCTGTCGCTTGCCAAGCACCACCTGCTCATCGTGGAAATCAGACGTAGAGACAAAAAACCGGTTCATAAGACAGACTACAGACCACAGACTTCAGACTGACGACTATCGACCGACGATTGCGACCGTGCACGGCGCTATGATAGCCATCTGTGTGTGACTTTCAACTACTATTGGTCGGCTCTTGCCCTGCTTCTGCGAGGAGGGCGAGGATTTTGGAGGCGGTTTGCTCGGAGAGCGTGGGGGATTGTTCGGGCGTTCGGGAATCAATGGTCTTCAGTGCTCTGAAACGGAGCCAAGCAACACAGGGCGTGGAGCAACGACAATACACAGTCACGCCTATAATTCCTCCCGATTAACGGCTTTCTTGACGGTGGTGTTGTTAATGAGGCGGTTCTTAACCGTTCGAGGAACGTCAGCGAAGTAACCGGGTATAATCTTGCTCAACTCTGCCTTTACTGTTTTCTTAGTTCGCGGTTTCAAGAGAAGATTGCGATCAATATCTTCTAATATTTGAGCGGAAAGCCTTGAGACGACTTTAGTCACTTCTTGGCTTGCAGCTTCCGCGATCTGTTCCTTGAACGGTGGTAGTTCAAAACCTTTCAAAGTGGGGATCACCTTCTCAGGAGGGATCTGCTCAAATCGAACGCCTGCCTTCTTGGCAGCATTGACCGAGGCTTTGCTCACCCACTTGTACAGATCCGTATCGACTAGTTGGTGAATGAGGTCCCTCATTCGCATATCCCCGCCTTCCTGGTCACCCCAGTCTGGAGTGGCCACGCGAGAGTATAGGTTCCCCACGAGCCAACCAAGCCTACTGCGAAATTGCGCATTCAAGCGACCCTTCCTAGCCTTCTGGAGAACCGCATAGTGTCTCCTCGCGTTCACTGGAGCACTAACGCGAAGAAGAGCAACGGCATAGTCGCTAATCCCGACAGTATCCGTGTCTGGATGCAAATAGAAAAGTCCAAGGGCCTGCTCATTCTGATTGAGAATCCTCGCAAGCAACTGATAGGCTTCTGGTTTTGAGTTCTGCAAGTAAACACCCGACGAGATCTTCTCGCACACGTCGTCCAGAAACTGTAACAGACAACTCTCCAAATCGCGAAGTGGGGTCAAGTTGACATAGTCAGCCTTGCATGGCTTCCCGCGGCGCGACACTAGGTCACAGGATTGAGTGATGACAACAAAAGCGAGATACTTGGGATCGCAAAAATCTGGGTGCTCCTCACCAAGCACGGCTCTGAGATCGTCTCCGGGCCAGAGAATGTCCCCCTGGGCCAGAGGGGCGTCATCGTTTTCGATTTTCTCATATGTCCAATGAGGAGGCATATTATTGCGAATGGTGCTCAAGAAGTCAAGTTATCCATGTCCTTTGTTGGCTGCGGCTTGTTCACAATGATTACCTCAATGTCTCCTTCAGTCCGGGATGTCACAATCGAGCGCGGGTTTGGTTCCAAGGAATCCGTTTCAGTAACCGCGGCCGGGGATTCTTCAACCTGCGCTTTCTGACATATGGAATCTGGATCCCTATGGTTGGTCTTATTCATGTTGAATCTCCTCGAACGGCAAGTCTGCATTTTGTAAGAGCTGTACGGTTTGTTCTTTCAACTTGTCCATGGGTATTTGTAACCACTTGATGAGGTCTGCCGGCGTTTTTGAGTCACGATGGAAGTTCACTTCCATTCTCATCGACCCGGGTTCCTTCTTATGAAGGCTGAGGTTGAGAACTCCTTCCTTGAAAACATCGTCTTTGACGCGGAGGCTGCGCGTTAGCCCCGTGGTAACAATCTCATATCCTGCATCAGACAAATGGGTGTCCAGCACACACTGAACGATGTCCTCAACTTGAGACACACAGTCGCGAATCTCAAAACGCACATTGACCCCGGCGGCAAGTACAGGCGTTTCGGGGAGATCGGCAAGCGCGTTGCAACCTGTTTGCATAGCCTTGGCAAGGGCCTCCCAAGTTGGGGTTTCAGTTCCGATGATAAGCCGCCGCTCGTCAACTGTAGCGACTATGCCGCCATGTTTGACCTTCGGTGGTTGCAGTAAATCAACGGGAACAAGAACTTGGATACCGGTACCCTCCGGTAATTTGAACAATCGCTTGGCGATTCCGTTAGGGGTCAATATGGCCCGGTTCCACGAGCCCGCAATAACGACATTCCAATCGCACGGTTCTTGCTTCACTGGTTGTCTCCCTTTTAAGCATTCACGTTGTACGATTCCACCTACATAAGAAAGGCACGAAACAGCATAGGCTGAACGAACAACATTGTCCAGCCGACATTGGAATTATATTCTTTGCTCATCCGGGCTTCAACATTAATTTGCCTCTCGGTTAGCCTTGCACTTGCGCGGGGGCCATTTCTAAAGCGCCTGAATTGATTCTTCTGCGAGGAGGGCGAGGATTTTAGAGGCGGTTTGGGGGGAGATGAGGGAGGATTGTTCGGGCACATCGGGGTCGGCGGCTTTCGGCCTGGGTGGGGCTGACAGAGGCATTTGCATAGAGATGATGTCGAGGCAGGCCTTGCGGGCGATTTCTTCCTTTTCGCACTGTGTGAGCTGGACGAGCTTGGCTGCGGCTATGGGCGCGCAGCGAGCGAGCAGGGCGGCGCTGCGGCGATAGGCGGCTGCAATGCGCCTTTCAAATTGCTCAATGAAGGCGTCGTCAGCCTGCCATTTCTCATAGAGCCTGGGTGTTACCCGGTATTTTTCGAGGACGGCCTGCTCGTCAAGCTCGCCAGCGAAGAGGTCATCAATCACGTCAAGCTGTCTTTGGCTGAGTTTATTGTGTTTAGACATAGGTTGGTATCCTCCTTATGAATCAGGAACTGTGGATTTAGTATTGAGAACTTGATACTCGATGCTTGATACTTGATGCTCGATGCTTGTTATCCCCGCCAGGGACCCGTGGGGCCTGAGCCGTTCCTCCCCTGTCACCCTGACCCGGTAGGCGAAGGATATGAGCGCCGGACGAAGCGTTTCCATCGCTGTGAGAGTCGCGTTTGCCTTCGCAGCCCAGATGCTTCGTTTCACTCAGCATGACAAAGGGCAAGCGCTCCGCTTAGGATGAGAAGGGGTGAGCCTTCCGCTTAGTATGACATTGTTCGCAGGCCAGATGCTTCGCGGAGCCTGCCCTGAGCAAAATCGAACGGGCTCAGCATGACAAGGAATGCGTGAGAGATGGTCAGAGTTTTTCGACGGCGGTTTTGATCTGCTCGAAGCGTCCCTCGGCGAGGTCGCTGCCGTAGTCGCGCATAGCCGTTGCGACGTTGCGCCACGCGGTCCATAAGTTGCCGGCGCCTCTTGGGGCCGAGAGCTGCTTGGCGACAAGGGCGGCCTCGGCGTCGATGAAACGGTCGAGCGTAGCGTTGTCCCAGGCGGGCATTTTCTTTGCGAGGGCCGCAAGGCGCGATACGATAGTCTCGGTGATGGTTTGTCCGTCTTTGGCGGAGGATTGTCTGGGGTCGCGTCCGCCGACGCCCTTGTGGGGCGGCTCGCCGAGGCGGGATAGATCGACGGTATCGGGATAGAGGTGCATCATCAGGGAGGTCTCGCCCCATGCTGCGTGGTCGCCGGTGTAATTCACGTCGATTGCGAGCATATACTCCGGCGTGCCGAGGACGGGGATTCCCAGGGCGCGGCTCATTCTTACGGCGGTCTCGCGGACCACTATCTGCTGCGCGGCGCCGTAGTGGCCGGTGAGAATGATAATCGCCTTGAATCCATCGCGTTTCATTTCGCGGCAGAGCTGCTCGAGCCACGGGCGAAGCAGGTTGGAAAAGACGCTGTTCTCCGGCTCCATTACAAAGGTGTGCGGCTCGCTGAGGCCTCCCACGCCGCCGAACAGGGCTGGAGATACGAGTCCGCCCCCTCTTTGTGCCGCCCGGATGCAGAGTGCGTGGGCCTTGACGGCATCGACGCCGACGACGTTGTGCACGCCGTGCCACTCGATTGTCCCGAGTGGCTGAAAGATCGTCGGACAGTCGGCCTGTGCCTGGTCGATTTCTTTGGGCCGCAGGAACTCAAGCCGGACCTCACGCTCGGCCGGCGAGGCCGGGCCGTCTGATTCTTTTGCTGCCGATGCGGAGCCGAGCAGCGCACCGGCTGCGGCGGCGCCCAAAAGCTCCCGTCGTCCAAATTCTCGGTTCATTGTGAATTCTCCTTTCGTTCTGCAATGTCCGGCTTGGCCGATTCTTCTGCACTGTGTTTGCGGAAGAGTTCTGCGATGTCGGCGTGGATCTTTGCATAGTCGCGAGGCGAGTAACCATTGTTGTCTTTGGCGTCGAGGTCGGCGCCTCTGGCGATGAGCAGCTCGGCGACGTCCTTGCCGCCGATGACGACGGCCGTATGCAGGGGTGTGCAGCCGTCCCGGTTCTTGGCGTTTATGTTGGCTCCTTTGTCGATTAGCAGGCCGGCGACCTCGACGCGGGCGTTGTTGGCGGCTATGTGCAGGGGCGTGTCGCCGGTGAAGTTCACGGCGGCGAGGTTGGCATCGGCGGCGATGAGCAGCTCAACGACGCCGGCGCTGCCGGAGGCCGCTGCGCTGTGCAAAGGAGTTTCGAGATAATTATTTTGGGCCTTCACATCCGCTCCTTTGGCGAGCAGAATGCGGACAATTTTATCGTGGCCGCGGTCGGCGGCAAGGTGCAAGGCGGTGTTGGCGGAGTCATCGGATTGATTCACCGCCACGCCTTTGTCGATGAGCAGCTCGACGATTTCTGCGCGTCCCAGCAGGGCAGCGGCGTGCAAAGGCGTCTGGCCGTCGTTGCCTCTGAGGTTTATCAGGTAGGGCCTTTTTGCGAGGCGGGCCTTTACCTTCTCGATGTCGCCGGCTGCGATCGGGCCGTGAATATCGGCCTGGCGGATGTGCCTAATCAGCAGGGCCGAAGCAACGACCACGAACAAGACGAGCAGCGTGAGCAGGATTCTGAGAGTTCTGGTCATAATTCAGTCTTTCCTTTTTCCAATCATGCTCATACTGCCGAGGATTTTAGCGGATTGCGGTTTCATTCGGTGCGGTCTTCCTGCTGCAGCACAGACGCACGGTCGTCGGGCGATTTGAGATTCTTTCTTTGCCGCTCGCCGAGGCGTCGGAACTGGCCGGTGACAAGGCCCAAAAGGAGCGTTAGAATGATCGAGGCGAATACGTACGGACGATACTGCCGAGGTATGAAATTCTGCAGGACGGCGGCGAGGAAGAGCACGATTACGCCGGGCATTGCGAACCTGAAATGCGGGCGCCATTTCATCGGTCAAAGCTCCCAATCCTGAGCCGCACTGTTCCGGTCATGCTTTCTGCTCCAGCTTTTTGGCGGGGAATTTTTGCCTGGCGAGGGCGGCGGTTTCCTCGCGAGCCTCGTCGGCGTCCTTCTGGCAGGCATACGTAATCAGGTACATTCTGAATAGCGCGATGCCCATGGCAACGACGATGAATATCGACAGCCAGCGAAGGAGGTCAATCGATGAGACAAGCAGGGCCATAATCACGAAGCTCACCGACAGGGCCATTCCGAGGGCGAGCAGCGATTTTGATTCGAGGGTGTCTTTCATTTTTTTCTCCGGCGAGTTATCGGGGCGGGTTGATCTTGTGCAGCTTGTGCTGCCAGAATCCTCTGATTGTCTGCATTGACAGTCCTTTCTTATCTGGTTCCGTTTCAGGGGCGGCCCGGCCTCTGATTGGGGGAAGCCTACCATATTTGCGGCGAATATGGTAGTATGGCGCCGGCGATTAGTATATTGATTTTAGGTGACGGCAATGGAAAAGAAGAAGGCAAGTCGGGCGGCGTGGTCGGCTGGTGCGATTGTGATCCTTGTCGCGGCGTTGGGGCTGGGGCTGGGGATCAGGAAGATTCGCACATGGCGGGCGGAGTCCCAGGCCAAAGAGGATAGCAAGCTGGCGGCGAAGCAGGGTGAATCGAAAACCAAACAGGCGGCGGCGCCTCTGGTCGAGGCGGTCGAAGAGGAGCATGTCGCCTCGGCGGGGCTGGCTGAGCAGACGCAGGCCGACGCGGCACAGACCGCCGGTGAAGATGTAAACGAGGCGGCTAAGACTGAACCTGTGCAGCAAAAACCGTTGATGGTCGGGGGGCAGATAGACTGGCGGCAGATGTGGGCTGACCTGAATCTGACCCCGGAGGAGATGGCCAGACTGAGGGAGGGATGGAGGCTGGCGATGGAGAGGTGGCAGAATATGTCGGAGGATGAACGCCAGGCCGAGATCGGCAGACTAAGGGGAATGAGGATCCGCTGGGATAATATGTCCGATGAGGAGAGACAGGGGGCTATAGAACGGGGGCGGCAGCGATTCGAGGAGTGGCGGCGGAGCGGCCAGGTGGAGCTTCCGGAGCTAACCCTGGATTGACAGGCCGCACAATTGTCATTCTGAACGGAGCGCAGCGCAGTGAAGAATCTGGCCCGCGAACGAGCGGCGCCTTTCGCATCGGGAGAGAGTCTCATGTCGAAGCCCGGATGCTTCGCTTCGCTCAGCATGACAAACCTCCGCAGCCCAGATGCTTTGCCTTCGGCTCAGCATGACAACAAGAGGCGGGCTCAGCATGACAACAAGAGGCGGGCTCAGCGTGACAAATATGGGGGAGACTGCGGTTTTTTTGCGGGATTTTGTGTTTTTAGGGATTTTGTGCTTGACATCCCTTTATGAAGGGGGTACATTGGGGCTGTTGGTGCAGGGAGGTGGTGAGAAGCTCAATCCAGCTTTTTTCCCCAACAGAACAGAAGACAGATTGTGTTACGTGACCCCGGCTGCGGAGCAGCAGGTGAGGCGAACGAGGGGCGCACGGGCGGTCTGGTCTATGAAAAAAAGGTCTCGATGGTTTACGTTTAGGAGGAAGCTGTGATGAAGAAAATGTTGTTAGCTCTTTGTGTGATTCTGATTGTCGGGGCCCCTGCATACGCGTCCCCTACCCCGGATGGTTTGCTCTATTTGGTTTATGATACGGGTGGCGGGGAAATCCAGACTGCCCTGACAAATCTGGGCATTGACTTTGACCTGCGCAATGCGGGTAATCCAGTGACGGCGGGCGACCTGGCCTCTCACGATGTCCTGGTCGTCGGCTGGAATGAAATCGGCGACCTGAGCGGCCTAAGCTCATCGGTCATAGAAGGAGGCATCACAGGCAACGTGCTTCTGACGGGACATGACCCCGACTACCACGCTGTGTGGGGCTATGGAGAGGCGGCCGCAGAGACATTTCTGTCGCAGTCTATTGCGTTCGCAGGGGCGGGGGCCGGCACAGGCCTGGTGGCGCTGGGTGACTGGGCGGAGGCCTTCCCATGGCTTCCTGCAAGCTGGGGTATTTCGGCCGAGGGTTGGTGGAGTAAGGACGAGGTCAGCTCATTCACGGCTGCCGGGTTGGCCAGCGGTGTCTTCGCCGGCCTGACCCCCGAGGATATGTCCTACTGGGAATACTCGTACCACACCTTGTTCAATGCGTGGGGAGCGGGCTTTGAGGCGTATGAGCTGGGGGACGCCGATTACGACGTAGTGACAATCGGTCGCGGCAGCGGGGGCGTTATTCCGGCCCCCGGCGCGGTTCTGCTTGGCGGTATCGGGGCGGGACTTGTCGGCTGGCTGCGAAGGCGCAGGACACTGTAAGAAAATACGGATATCAAGAGCTTGACGGGGCTGTGAGTTCCGATTTGGTCGGGACTTGCAGCCCTTTTTTTCACCGGAGGCAACCCGCACAATCGGGGATTTTGCACACTCATGCGGCCTTCTGCACCGCGGGCGACCTTCATTTCCGCCTCAAAAACGCGGTTTATGGCAAAATATTTTTACAAAACCCCGTAGTTACCACGATAGATTCGCACTGCGGCTTTTTGCTACAATGAAAACAAGATAAAAAGAGTAAGTAACTCACACTTGGCGGAAGCAGTGTGAAACCTCTTCGGGGCCGTTGGCAATCAACCAGCGGCCTTTTTTCTTGACATTCAGGCGGGGATTGAGTATGCTCTTTTTAGCTCATGGAGGAGCGGCGTGGAAGTCCTGTCTGGTTTCTGCAAGGTTCTCGCCCTGAAAGAGCGCTTCTGCGTGGGAAATGCTCGGAAGCGGCTGTGTGACGGCGTAAGAAGGCTGACGTTACTGAAGGGGAGTGAAGATGAAAAGAATAGCGGTGCGTATTATTGTTCTGTTGGGATTCGGCTTTGCGGCGGGTCCAGCCGATGCGGTCATCATATTCAACGACGGCGGACTCCACGAAATCAGCACAGGCGTCTATGAGGATATGCGCATTTACGACGGCCCGTCGGGCGAGCCGACGCTCGTGAGGCTTCTGGCCGGCGCAGAGACCCAGGACATTGACGTCTTTCAAAACAGCCGATTTGAAATGACGGCGGGGGAAATAGAAGACGGCACGTTGATCCTCTTCGATCACAGCGAGGGTGCAATCTCCGGCGGGCGCGTCAGTGACGACATGATGCGGACCTTCGACTTCAGCCGGCTGATCATCACCGGCGGAGACATCGGCCCGGGCTTTATGAGTTATGGAAACTCCGAGGTCCTCATCCACGGCAGCAATTTTCAAATCGACGGCGTGCCTGTGGGTTATGGCCCTGTTCCCGTACTCATGGGCTTCCTGACCGGTGATTTATTGGATGGGCAGATAAACTGCTCGTTCGCAATCTTGGACAATTCTTCCGTTACTCTGGTTCCCGAGCCTGCCTCCACGATAATGTTGGCTCTTGGCGGCGTGGCCCTTATCCTGCGGCGCAGAGCGTCTGCCGCGCGGAACAGGCCGTAGCTTCGGCGGACAAGCCGGGAATCCGCCATAGGCGGACTCGGCATAGGCGGTTTGGGTCTGCTCAAGCATCGCGGGAGCCAAAAAAAAATACCAGGATACAAGCCAGAAAATTCTTGACTTTCCACGTCCGAGGCTATAGAAACAGCCGCATCGTAGCGCCAACAACCGATTCAAATAAAGTAAGGGTGAAACATGAATATCTATGCAGGAAATTTGGCGCCTGAGACGACCGACGACGATTTGCGTGCGGCGTTTGAGGCGTTTGGCCAGGTCAGCACTGCCACTGTTGTAAAGGACAAGTTCAGCGGCGAATCGAGAGGTTTTGGATTCGTGGAGATGCCCTCCAAGACCGAGGCCCAGAGCGCAATCGAGCAGATGAATGGTGCGGACTTGAAGGGCCGGAACATTGTCGTCAACGAAGCTCGTCCGAAGGCCGACCGGGGCAAGGGCGGCGGCGGGGGGCGGGACCGCGGCGGTTCCGGCGGTCGCGACCGTGGCCGTGACCGCGACCGGGGTCGCGGGTATGACCGCGGCGGCTACTGATAATCAGTCTGGGCCAATGGCCTTTGAGCTGTGAATCGCCCTGCAATTGACGGGCGATTCTGCGGTCGGGCTCAGTTCGCTGCTTTTTCCAGGTCATCCTGAGCGCAGTCTTTCTGTCATCCTGAGTGCAGTCTTTCTGTCATCCTGAGTGCAGCGAAGGATCTGGGTACCGAGTGAAACGTTTCCCACGCCGCGAGCCATAGTCTTCATTCGCAGGCCAGATGCTTCGCCTTCGGCTCAGCATGACAATTCTCATCAAAGAGACCTTGACCTTCTGCGCAGACGCAGGAGACTGCCAGAGCATTGCGGGCGGAGGCTCGGACTCTGTTGGCTTGCCAAAATCGCTCCTTATCGGGCTTTTTGGTTGACATTTCCCGCCCGGATGGGTCAAATGATTGCAGCAATAGGGTGGTGAGAAGGCGTCCGGCGCTTTGCAGGAAGCTTTCCGCCCAAAAAGCCGATAATACTGAGTGGCGGGCCGGAGAAGGTTGCAGCCGAGCAGTGGCCGGCCGGTTCAGATGCGCCGAGTGCCCGGACCAGAGGCACAGGCTGCACCGCAGGAACGAACGAAAAAGTAAGGAGGAAAGTGATGATGAAACAGCATAGGTTTGTCTTTGGCGTGGGGGTGCTTCTAAGTTGTGCGGCGCTTGTTCTGACGTCGTGCTCGGACTCGTTTGTTTACCGCAGTCCGCTCAAGACCAACAGCGGGTACGGCCCTCCGGCACATGCTCCGGCGCACGGATACCGGCGGAAACAGGGACAGACGGTGGTGGCCGTGGGCGCCGGTACGGTTGTCGGCGGCGGCACCACGAAGGCCACGAAGGACGGTGGTGACAAGAGTGATGCGACGCTGGCGCTGGCCGGGGTGGCGGCAGGCGCAGGCACTGTTTATGCGGTCGTCAACGAACGCGACAAGGCCAAGACGCAGGCCGAGCTGGACAGCATCCGGCGGGAGATGGATGTTGTTACGGTCAATGTTACCAACACCAACGGCTCTATCAGCGAGGTGAGGCTGCAAAAGCAAGGCATCGGCTACGTTGGCCCGAAAGGCGAGTTCTACGATCATCTGCCGAGCTCGGAGGAGCTGCAGCCCCTATATGGCTTTTAGTCGTATCGCAGAGGCCTCAAGCCAGACCGAAGTGGAAATGCCCAAAAGAGACTCTATTCACTTGTCAAAGAGAATCGATTGTGTTCATCGTTCGTAGTTCATTGTTCGTCGACGAACTATGAACGACCAACTATGAACTCAAGCCTCGCTTGGTCGGGTCGAAGAGGTACGTCGCTTCCATCCAGAGGCGGATTTCGGGACGGTAGTGGAAGTTGAGGCAGGCGAACTCGGCGAACAGCTCGACGGCCATATCGTCGTAGGCAATCGCGGCGTCGGCCTCATAATCGTAGTAGCCGATGTGAATGGTCCGCCCTTTGTGTTTGATTGAGGCTTCCCACCTGCAGTTGTCCTTGTGCCAGCGGACGCCCTTATAGCGCGACGTTCCACCATCCCTGGGCAGTTGGTTGTAGCTGTTCTGGGCCTGCGTGCAGATTCGCAGGTTGCTCTTGCGGTTGTCCAAGGTGTCGTGATTTCTGTGGTCGCAGACCAGTCCGGGCGGGATATCGACGATCTCGCGGTGCATCCGGATTGCCTTGCCGCCCGCGCCCCTCACCGCATAGAAACGCTCGGCGTTTTTGTGTGCGAACCATTTGTGCCGCGTCAGGCGGTCGTAGTCCTCGGCATCGACGATTGCGAATTTGCCCTGCGTCAGCGTGATGACTCGGTGCTCGACGGTGAGCGTTGCGGTTGCTGTCGTCTTTGCGACGGCCCGTCCGGCCAGGCCGACCCGGCGTACGAACATTCCTCCTGTGTCATTCCCGCGCAAAGCCTGCCCTGAGCTTGTCGAAGTCCTTTTCTGTTTCATTTTTGTACCTCAATTCCTTTTTCATAAGCGCCATAAATACAGCCGGGGGCCTTCGTCCGCCCCGGGCTTCTTTGGCGAGGTCCAGCACCCTGCCAAAGATTTCATCGTTGAATCGTCCGGCGGCGCAGCCCTCGACCAACCAGTTAGTGACATTGTGAAAGCACGTGCGGTCCGACCGCGTCCTCGGAGGAATGATGTTCGCCAGGGCCTCGTTGAAATGCAGGCCCTGAATCTGGGCGGGGCCGCTCATCGCTCTGCCGGATTGCTCAATGGGTCGAACCGAAGTCGAAACCGAATGCGCAAGCTCCTTCGTATTCGTATTCGAAGATACTTTCCTTTCGTTTTCGTTTACGTTTCCTTTCCTTTCCTTAGCTATAGCGTTGCCATTGGCGTTGCTATGGCTGTGCCATCGTTTCTGCGCTCCTTTAAGTCCTGAATCCCGTTTGCTTTGTGTGAATTGTCTGGCCCTTGTTAGTTCTTTTGTTACACGTTTATGCCTTATCACGCCGTTGCGTGTCTGAAACTTCTTTGCGACCTTCTCCCAGACTTTTTCAAAGTCGTCGCAGTTGCACAGCCGCGCCAGTGCCTGCGGGTCGAACTGGCACCTGCCGGAGTTACAGTACAAATGCAGAAGCAGCGTGCAATAAACGCCCCGCTCGCCGGCGGACATCGTGATAAAATCCAGGTCCGTCAAGAAAGCCTGGCTTTCGAGCTGTACGTATCTAATCTTCATTGGGTGTATTGCCCTGGGTTGTTGTGTCGAGGAAGTGCCGGGCGATTCCGGCCAATGCCGCTGCGTTTGTCACGGCCCTGGTCGGCCTGCTGTTAGCACCGCTGCGGATCGGACCCGGCTTGTCATTCCCGCCCCAAATGTCCTTGACGCTATCCTTGTCATTCCTGCGCAAGCAGGAATCCACTCGGTCGAAAGGTTTCTGGACCCCTGCTTTCGCAGGGGTGACAACGCCTTCGGAGAGGGTGACAAAGTTGGCTTGGCCAGCAAGAAACAGCGCATCTTCTATCACTTTCTTCTGCTTGTCGGTTACAAAGAAGACCAGCGGGTTTGCAAACTTGTCCGGGGCTATCTTCGCCGGGGCCTTTGGAATCCGCAGGTTGATGAGCCTCTTGATCTGGCCCGGCGTCTGGGGGATGAGCTTCGACAGCTCGCGTGCGTTCATTTTCTTGCTCAGCTTTTTGAGCAGCGAAATCTTCCTGTTCAGCTCATCAGAGCCGGCGAGCCGGTTGAGCGTCGCAAGCAGCAAGCCGGCCTGGTCATCATCGACATCCCAGATTATCACGTCGGCCCGCTTGTGCCCGAGCTGCCGCAGCGCCTGCCAGCGATGATAGCCATTGATGATCTGGAAACGGCCTCGATAGGGCCTGACGATGAGCGGCTCGTATCGCCCCGTTTGCTCGATGTTGCGGACCAGCTTGGCAAAATTGCTGCTGCTCATCCGGTTGGGGTTGTCCGGATGAGCGGTGAGCCTGTCCAACGCGATTGATTGAATTGTGCTTCTGTCGGTCATATCTAAATCCTCAATTCCATTTCGGGGTTGAACCATAAGTAATAGACGGGGCGTTCGGTCAGCTTGCTGAGTATGTACCGCGTTCGGTCGGGGCCGGGCGGCATATATCGGCGGCGGCCGTAACCCTGGAGGAAAAGGCCGATCTCGCGTTCGATGAATTGCAGCCGCTCTTCGCCAAGACCCTCGATCTTCTGCTGCACCTGGCGTGCGTCGATGAGGTCTTTGTCCTCTATGCCGACGGTGCTCAGCGCCTCGATGAGCCGAACGCAGCGTGCGGGCGTTTTTGCGGTGTAGGGCTGCATCCCCGCCTTTTCAAAGAAGGGATTGACTATGCCCATCACCGCCATCGCCTCGATGACCGGGACGTTCAATTGCGGCATTGTCTCCCGCACCAGCCGGGTCGCCAGGCCGAGACCTCTGAACCTCGGCTCGACGACGACTCTGGCGATTCGGCGGATGTTCTTATTGATGAGCGACAAAGCGGTGCTTCTATCTGCGCCGGCGAAGAAGCCCCCGGTGGCAACGTTGCGCAGCTCGCAAGCCGCGGTGGCCGTGGTATAGACAATCACCCCTGCGATGTCGCGGCCCATCCAGGCTTTTAGAAGGCCGGTCGGGCGCAAGGCGAAGATTGCGGCGTACGGCCCGAGGTGGCTGTCACGGTAGTGGTAGCGGGCAAGCTTGTTGTAGTCGTCCATCCCGCCGGGAACAACCTCCAATTCCCTGCAGATTGAACAGTGCATAAGGGGCTCTGACTGGATTGCCGTTGTCATCTGGCCCATCCTTTCTTTTTGTATGTGACCTCGCTCGGCCCGTACATCTGAGTAGAGACCAGCACGTCGGGCGACAGCTCCGCCACTATGTCCTGGGAAGTCGATGCGAGTATGAATGTCGTGCCGTACCGCTTTGCGTACTTGTGCACGCTGTAGGATATCACCAGGGCGCCGAGCCGGCTGATGTTCGAGCAGAACTCGTCCGCAAAGACGTACTTCTTCTTCTTGCTTATGGCGACCGCCAGCCGGAATCGCCACTTCTCGCCCTCGCTCAGATTACTCGGCTGATTCAGCACGCAGAAGGTGTCGTTAAGTCCGGCGACGCTGAACATTTTGAGGGTCGTCAGCAGGTCGCCCTCGATGCAGTCAATCACGGTCCTGTCGTTGGGCAGCTCGATCTCGCTGAGGCTCACGCGCTGCTCCCGCGGGATGCACTTTTCCAGCTCTCGCATCAGCACGCTCTTGCCCGTCCCCGACGGGCCTGTAATATACACGAGGTCGCCCTCGTTGATTTCGAGCCTGCACCTGTGCGATATGCTCTTTTCCCTCAGGTCGTCCGCCGTCAGCCCGAATACCCTGCATACCAGTGCAACCTTATCGGTGATTGTCCCGTGCCAGGTGAAGCTCTTTGAAACGCTGAATGTCGCCATATTTCATACCTCGCAATTCGTATTTGATAACTGTCTGTCCCCAGGGGATCCCTTGCGGGACATGCTCGCTACAGGTTTTCTCCAAGTATTCGCTGGACTCTGTCGAGCGCCTTGCGGGCGCGGTGATAGGTCAAGCCTCGTTTGGAGGCTATGTTCTTTAGAGGCAGACCTCTGAGGAAGTAGTCTCTTAAGACACCCAGTTCCACGATGTTGAGCCTGCCGGGGCGCCGCACACAGTTGACATAAAGCCCGTCGATCAGCCGTCCCGCTATTCTGCGCACCCTTCGCGCGATGCGCTGCTCGTCGGTCCCCGCCAGGCGGGCCATCTCTGCGAAGCTCACGCCTTTCTCGATATACATCTTCAGCAAGGCCCTGTCTTGCCCGCTGAGCATATTCGTCCTGCCTTGCACAAGCTCAAGGGACTTGCCGGGGCGGCTTTTGCCGCCCGCCGCCAGGCATCCGGCCTTTCTACCAGTCCCTCTCATTTCTGATACTCCCGCCGTTGATGTCCATTAGCCTGTTGTGTTGTGTAAAGACTAAACATTCTCCTAACTTTAACAGTATAAACAACTACGTCAAGTCTTTTGTTCAATAATTTACAAAATTTTTTGAAGATTGCAGAAACACGCGCAAAAGCCGTGTTTTTTTTGATGCGCAGATGACACAGAGGCGCAGAAGTGCTAAAGTCCGGCAGACGCCTGGATGCGCAGGCGGGTGTGTCGGCTGTCCAAGTTGGGCAGGCCTCAGTCGAGGGCGCCGTACGTTTGGACGCCCTTTTGGAGCTAAGTGCATAAGTGCAGGCGTAGTAAAGATTTAACTTAGGAGAAATGCTATGAGTGATAAGAAACCAAGAGAAAATGGCCGATTTACGAAGATCGCGGCGATTATTGGCGGTGTCTGTGTCCTGACGGCTGCGGCAAATTGCCAGGAATCTTCGCAGCAGAGACGCCCCGGCCTCAGTCCGGTGGGCCGGGCCATCCCCAGCGGGCCGGTTTTCAAAGATGTTGAGTACGTCCCGGGAGGGCACGAGCGGCAGAGACTTGATATTTACCTCCCCGCGCAGCGTAGCCAAAAGCCGCTGCCCTTGATCGTCTGGGTGCACGGCGGGGCGTGGCAAGGCGGCAGCAAGGAGAACTGTCCCGCAAGGCGTTTCGTAGAAAGGGGTTACGCCATCGCGAGCATCAATTACCGGCTCAGTCAGCACGCGATCTTTCCCGCACAAATCGAGGACTGCAAGGCCGCCGTTCGCTATTTGCGGGCCAACGCGGGCAAATACGGCTTCGACCCCAACCACTTCGGCGCCTGGGGGGCGTCCGCGGGAGGGCATTTAGTCGCGCTGTTGGGCACGACTGGCGACGTGAAGGAGTTTGAAAAGGGCGAAAACCTCAATGTTTCCAGCCGGGTCCAGGCCGTCTGCGATTACTTCGGCCCAAGCGACTTCACGCTGATAAGCCGGTTCCCGAGCACGATGGACCACAATGCGCCCGATTCACCGGAGGCAAAGCTCATCGGCGGACCCATACAGCAAAACAAGGATAAGTGCAAACGCGCAAATCCAATCACCTACATCACTAAGGACGATCCGCCGTTTCTGATTGTGCACGGCAATAAAGACCCCCTCGTTCCGCACAATCAGAGCGAGATTCTGTTGGAGGCGCTGAAAAAGGCGAAAGTGGAAGCGAAACTGCACATCGTCGAGGGCGGCGGACACGGATTCAAAGACCCCGCTATCGAGAAAATGGTGGAAGATTTCTTCGACAGCCGCCTAAAGCCCGCCAAGAAGGATCGCTGAACGGGGGATTGTCATTCCTTCGTCCGCTTGCAGCGGACTCAGGACAGGCCTGAGCGCAGCCTTTTTGTCATCCCGCGGCAGAGGGGCCCTATTTCGTTATCGCATCCTCAAC
>Ga0299915_10000326_pt1 | contig 37223 bp, 33 predicted proteins | sample RVTome_13_FD_200263 | JGI IMG/M metagenome (GOLD analysis project Ga0299915, IMG submission 200263) | Soil microbial communities from uranium-contaminated site in the Upper Colorado River Basin, Wyoming, United States - RVT92D227 (version 2) ...
CTTCTCGAAGGACATGTGCGCGTGCAAGGACAAGGCTTGCGCCGACAAGGTCAACGAGGACATGGCCAAGTGGGGCACGGAGATGGCGAAGACGGCCGGCAAGGCCGAGGAGAAGCCGGACCCGGAGATGGCCAAGAAGTCGACCGAGATCATGACGAAGTACACCGAGTGCATGACGAAGATCATGATGGCGGGCGCGGGCGCTCCTCCGGCCGGCTCGGCTGCAGAGCCTCCCCCGGCTGGTTCGGCTGCAGAGCCCCCCCCGGCTGGCTCGGCTGCTGGCTCGGCTGCTCCGGCTGGTTCGGCCGACGCACCGAAGTGAACCGACCGACCTGAGCTACGACGAGGGCTCGTTCGTGTCGCGTTGACATGAACGGGCCCTGTTTTCAGATCCAAGCAAGACCAAACAGGAGACTCTCGATGAACAAGATCATGCTCGCGCTGCTCGCTGCCGTTTCGATCCTTTCCTTCACTGGCTGCAAGAAGAAGGGCGGAGCCGCTGGCGAAGCCATGGCCAAGATGGAGACCTTCTCGAAGGAGATGTGCGAGTGCAAGGACAAGGCTTGCGCCGACGGAGTCAACAAGAAGATGTCGGATTGGGGCACGGAGATGGCGAAGACGGCCGGCAAGGCCGAGGAGAAGCCGGATCCGGAGATGGCCAAGAAGTCGGCCGAGATCATGACGAAGTACACCGAGTGCATGACGAAGCTCATGATGGCCGGCGCTGCCGAGCCCCCGAAGCCGGCTGACCCGGCTCCGGCGGATCCGAAGCCGGCAGATCCCGCTCCGGCTGGCTCTGGCGACGCACCGAAGTGAACTGATCCCGAGCGCAGGCTTTGCGCTACATACAGAGGGCTCGCGTCGTTCGACGCGGGCCCTTTGGCTTTTGTGGAGGCTCGATGAAGATCCTGCTCGTCACCGCGCTCGCGGTCGCAGCGCTTGGCTGTAGCAAGAAGGCGGAAGACACGCCGCAGATGAAGTGCGACGCGGCGGTCAAGCGCGATGTCGACACGTCGATGGCCAGGCGCCGCTCGACCGGACCGATGGCCTCGAACCCCGCCATGCAGAAGATGCTCGACGAGGCCACCCCACTCCTGAAGGCGACGCTGGCGGCGCTCTGCACCACCGACGCCTGGTCGGAGGACGTCGTGACCTGCTTCAGCAGCTCGTCAGACCTCTCGAAGTGCAAGGACGGGCTGACGCGCGAACAGCGCGCCCGCTACACGCAGGAGACGATGAAGGTGATGACGGAGGCCCGGATGAAGCTCGGAGCCGAGGGCATGGGCCGCGTGGCTCCGCGCCCGCCCCGTGGGGCCGCGGCAGTGGGCTCGGACGGCTCCGCTACGCCGAAGTGATCAGCGCCGCGTCAGATCGCGCGTGATGTTCTTCTGGTGCGCCTCGAGCGTGCCGCCGCCGATCTCGATCAGCTTGGTGTCGCGCAGGAACTGCTCGATTCGATACTCGGTGCAGTAGCCATAGCCACCGAGCACCTGCATCGCGTTGTCGGCCACTTCCTTCGCGGCGGTCGCCGAGAACAACTTGGCCGCGTCCGTGCCGAGCCGGTTGCGATGGGTCGGACCGACGGTGGCGGCGACGTTGTAGATCAACGCGCGCATCGCCTCGACCTTGGCGTAGCTCTCACCGATGTAGCGCTGGATCTGGCCGTGCTCGGCGAGCGGCTTGCCGAAGCTGCGGCGCTCCATCGCGTACGTGACCATCGTGTCGAGGCAGCGCCGCGCCATGCCGAGGCTCATCGCGGAGAGCCCGAGCCGCTCGATCTCGAGGTTGCGCATCATGTTCGTGATGCCGCCGCCCTCGACGCCGAGGACATTCTCGATCGGGACCTTGCAGTCCTCGAAGATCAGCTCGCTCATCGTCGACGCGCGCATGCCCATCTTGGGGATCTTCGGGCTCGTCGAGAACCCGGGAAACGTACGCTCGACGATGAACGTCGTGATGCGGTCCTCGAGCTTGGCGTAGACCAGGAAGTAGCTCGCCTCGCAGCCGTTGGTGATGAACGTCTTGCGGCCGTTCAGCACATAGACGTCGCCATCGCGCCGCGCGGTGGTCTGCAGCCCGAGCACGTCGGTGCCGACCGCGGGCTCGGTCATCCCCATCGCGCCGATCACCTCGCCGGTCAGCGTCTTCGGGAGGTAGCGCTTGCGCTGCGCCGGCGTGGCGGGCCAGTAGAGGTTGTTCACGAACAACAGCGCGTGCGCGAGATAGCCGAGCGTGAAGCCGGGATCCGAATAGGCGAGCTCGTCGTGGACGATCACGGACGCGAGCGCGTCCATGCCGGCACCGCCGTCCGCATCGGGGATCGTGACGCCGATCAGGCCGAGGTCGCCGAGCTCGCGGAGGAGCTTCGGGTTGAACGTCGCGGACTCGTCGTGCTCCATCGCCTGCGGCTCGACGCGCGTCTGCACGAACTGCCGAACCATCGTTCGGAGTTGCTCGTGCTCGTCGGAGGTCTGAGCCATCACTGCGACCATCCCAGACCTTACCCCAGGACACTCGATCCCAGATGCCGCAGTGGTTCTCGTGGCAGAAAGCTGACCAGCTTCGGACCTCAACGTGCCGGCAAGGTACATTTGGAGTCGTGCCCCGAATCGATCGCTGGACCGCCGGCCAGCCGGCCGTGCTCGTCGCCAACCCGACGGCGCAGAGCGGCAAGTCGGCCGAGTGGATCCGTAGCGCACGGGCCCTGCTCGACGAGGCGCAGGTCCCGCACCGGTTCGTCGCGACCGAGCCCGAGGGCCGTACGATCGAGCTCGTACGCGACGCGATCGAGGCAGGCGCGCGCGTCGTGATCTCGATGGGCGGCGACGGCACGTTCGCCGAGGTGGCGAAGGGAATCCTCGCGTCGGTGCACGCGGCCGACATCGCGATGGGGATGCTCCCGACCGGCACCGCGAACGATCAGGGAAAGTCATTCGGGCTCGAGGCCGGGCCCGGATCGCTCGAGCGCAACGTCGCCGTGATCGCCGCGGGCGAGACCGCCGGCTGCGACGTCGGCATGCTCGTCGTCGAGCGGGACCAGAAGGACATCCACCAGGACCTGTTCTTCGACTCGTTCAGCATCGGGCTCGGAGCCGCGAGCCTCGAGACCCGGAACCGCGATCGCGAGCGCGTCGGGCGCATCCCGGGGCTCGGGGCGATCTACCGCGACCACCTCGTCTACGCCGGCGCCGTGCTGCGGAGATTCGTCGAGAGCTATGTCGTCGACATCAAGTTCGATCTCGACGCGGTGATCGACGGCGTCGTGTATTCGTTCGAGCACTTGCTCGACGTCATCGTCAAGAACACGAAGATCTTCGGCGGCGAGTGGATCTTCGATCCGGCGACCGAGTCCGATGACGGCAGGTTCGAGCTCGTGCCGATCGCGGGCCGGCGCGATTTCGGCACCAAGCTGCTCGGGACGCTGCGCAGCAGCCCGGTCGGCGTCGAGGACCTCAAGTCGCTCGGCTTCGACCATGCCGAGCCGATCTCGGGATCGAAGTTCGATCTCGCGGTGCGTACGGCCGGCGGCACGCTGCCGGCCGCGCAGTGCGATGGCGAGGAGCTGCCGGCGGGTGACCGCTATCGCATCGAGGTCGTGCCGCGGGCGCTGCGCTTGATCGTGCCGCGCGAGCACGTGGATCCGTCCCATACGGATCGCAGCGGCTCGCACTCGATGTGATGTCATCAGTTGGTTGCAGCGGGGCGAGCGGGCCTCAAGGGTATGCGTGCGCCCGTGTGCGTCCACGCGAGGTTACGAAGCGCGGGGCGGTCGGCCCGGTGCTTGCTCGACGCTGAGGCATGTCACTGCTCGTCGGAGGTTGCAGCTCCCCGTAGAGGTCTTGCCCGTGTGCGCGTGCGACTCGAAACCCTCATCATCAACTCGGGTCGTGCGCGCGCACGGGTGCTTGTTACGAAACGTCGTGCGATCGCGCTGCTGAAGAAACTGCGCAACCAGTCGAGAGGGCTCGCGTCAAAGGCGCGAATTCAACGAACCCTCTGATCCCTACAAAGGAGACTGGTCATGCGTAGCTCCCTGCAATCTCTTGGCTTCTGTATCGCTCTGCTCGTCGCCGGCGCGTCCGGTTGTGCCACCGAGGAAACCGATCCGCCGGACGGCGCGAGCCTCACGATCGATAACGACTCGAGCTTCACGATCATCGAGCTCAATATCTCGCCGGTGGGCGAGGCATCGTTCGGTGCCGATCTGCTCGGCGCCGACGTGCTCGAGCCGGGTGACTCGTTCGTCATCAGCCAGCTCGACTGCGATGTCTACGACATCCGCCTGCTCGACGAGGACAACGACGAGTGCATCCTGGCCGATGTCGATCTGTGCTTCGACAACGCGGTGTGGACGCTCGACGATGCCGAGCTCGCCGCCTGCCAGTTCTAGCCGCCTCGCTCTGTGGTTCGACGATGCGGCCTGGTCCTCGACGATGTCGAGCCGAGCCGCGCATTCAAAATCGCTAGCGGTCTCTGACCGCTGGCTTCACAGGTCGTGTGCTGCTCGCTCACGACCACGGAGTAGTCATGAAAGCTCTATCTTCTCGTCTTGTCGTGCTGGTCGCGTCCGTCAGCCTCTTCTTCGCCGCCACTGGCTGCGCCACTGTCTTCAAATCGAAGACGACGCCGGTGACCCTCGGTGCCTCGTTCCCCGGAAGCGAGGTGCTCGTGGATGGAGTGTCGGCCGGCAAGGCACCGGTCACGCTCGCGCTCTCGAACAAGACCGACCACACCGTCACGTACCGAACCGAGTCGGGCGAGAAGGGGTGCACCATCCACTCGAAAGCGTCGATGGGATGGATCGTGGCGGACATCTTCCTCACCGTCCTGGTCGGGTTGATCGTCGACGTCGCGACGAAGAACGCGAACAACCTCGAACCGCAAGGCTGTTAGACGACTATCCAAGCACGCGGCGCAAGCTGAGCTCGACGTTGCTCTCGAGCAACCGCACGATGCTCTGCATCTCCGACGGTGTGGCGTGGATCCGCGCGCGGAACCCATTCTGGGTTCGCTTCGCGAGCGTGGTCCGCGCCGTCTCCAGCCAGCGAAAGGCGGTCGTGCGGTGGACGTCGTACAGCGCGCCGATCTCGTCGATCGTCAGCTGATCGACATAGTGGTGGCGCAGGACATTGCGCTGCTGCGCGTCGAGCGAAGCCATGGCCTCCTCGAAAGAGACCTTGAGCTCCGCACCATACTTGGCGCGAAAGTGTTGCTCGTCGGGGCCGTCGGTCACCGCGGGCAGTGCCGCGAGCACCGCGTCGTCGACGGCATCCTCGGTACGGCGGCGCAACCGGCTCACCGCGGTGCGCGTCGCGACCGTGCGCGTCCAGGTCTTGAGCGCGGCGCGCCCGGAATAGGTCGCGATCTTCGGCGCGCCGTCGTCGGCGACGAGCAGCTTGTGCCGGACGTCCTGGGCGACATCGGCCACGACGTCATCCGCGAGGCCCATCGTGCGCAGGCTGCCCTCGATCGCATCGCGACACGTCGCCTCGAACGCGGCGAGCGCGGCGGGGTCGCCGGCCGCGCACGCCTGGGCGAGGTAGAGGTCGGCCACGTGCAGCTGCTCGATCGTGCCGAGCGTCGCCGTCTCGTCGAGCGCGCTCGCGACGGCTCTCACCCAGACCTCGACCGGCAATGACAGCGCGGGCCATGCAGCACGCGCCGCTTCCCACCGCGCCCGCAACCGCGTCTCGAGGTTTTCATGTCCCACAAGCCCGCCGAGCTCCGGCGCCGCCGCAAGCAAGAGCTCGGTCATCTGGTTTCGCGCCTCGATCATCGCAATCCGCACGATAATATAGCGCGAGTGGATCATCTCGACGAAACCACGATCGCGCTCTTCATCGAGCGCCGATTGGGGGGTGACCGCGTGCGCGACCTGCAGCACCACATCGACGGCTGCGACGAGTGTCGCCAGCTCGTCGCGGAGCTCGGGCGAACGTCGACCCGACTTGCGACTGGTTCGACCCTCGCCAGGCCGCACTCGCCTGCCGGGCGAACGCACGCACGTGGGGAGCGGATCGGCCGCTACGTGGTGCTCGATCTCGTCGGCTCCGGGGCGATGGGGGCGGTCTACGCTGCGTTCGATCCGGATCTCGATCGCAAGGTCGCGGTCAAGCTGTTGCACAGCGGCGCGGCGGCCTCCGAAGCGGAGCGCACGCGGCTCTTCCGCGAGGCCCAGGCGCTCGCGCGCGTGACGCACCCGGGTGTGGTCGCGGTGCACGACGTCGGCACCCACGGCGATCAGGTCTTCATCGCGATGGAGTTCGTCGCAGGCGGCACGCTCAAGGATTGGTTGCGCGAGCGCGAGCGGCCATGGCGAGCGATCCACACGGTCGCCGTCGAGGCCGCGCGCGGGCTCGCCGCCGCGCACGCGGCCGGGCTCGTCCACCGCGACGTCAAGCCCGACAACATCCTCGTCGACACGCACGGCATCGCGCGGATCGGCGATTTCGGCCTCGCAGCGGGGGTCGGAGAGCCACCGAAGCGGCCGAGTGATCCCGTCGTTGCCAGCACGCCATCGACGTTCGCGGCGGACCTCACCGCGAGCGGGACGATCGTCGGCACGCCCGCGTACATGGCACCGGAGCAGTTCGCCGGAGAGCCGGTGACACCGCGCTCGGATCAGTTCAGCTTCTGCGCGACCCTGTACGAGGCGTTGTACGGTGTGCGCCCCTATCCGGGCGAGGATCTTCGCGAGCTCGCGTCCGCCCTCGCGGCCGGCCGGATCGTGGAGCCGGCAACCGACCGCGGTGTCCCCAGCCGCGTGCGGGTCGCGATCACGCGCGGGCTCGCGGTCGATCCGGAGGCGCGTCACGCGACGATGGACGAGCTGATCGCGGCGCTGACGTTCGATCGGTGGTCGCGGCGGCGGATCGTCTCGCTGGGCCTGGTCGGCGCGGCCGCGCTCGGCGGGCTCGCGTTCGGTGTGGTCGCCGGTCGCAGCGACGAGCCGGCGCTGTGCACCAATGCCGGCGCCGAGCTCGCGCGGGTGTGGAATCACGAGCGCCGCGCGCAGGTCCGCGACGCGATCCTCGCGACCAAGCTGCCGTTCGCCGCTGACAGCTGGGCGCGCATCGAGCGCGTGCTCGACGGCTATGCCCGAGGCTGGACCGCGATGCACACCGAGACGTGCGAGGCGACCGCGGTCCATCGCACCCAGTCCTCCGAGCTGCTCGACCTGCGCATGAGCTGCCTCGATCACCGGCGGATCGATCTCGACGCGGCGATCACGACGCTCGCGGCCACCGATCGCGAGAGCGTGCGCCACGCGGTGCGCGTGACCGCGGGCATGCCGTCGCTCGCCGTCTGCGCCGATCCGGATCGCATGCGCGCGACCGTGCCACTGCCCGCGGATCCGCAGCTCGTCGGCGAGCTCGATCAGATCCGGCGCGAGGTCGCGCGCGCCGCGACGCTGGTCCGGGCGGCGGCGCCGACCCAGGCCCTCGCGCTCGCGACCAAGGCGGTCTCGAGCGCCGAGCGCGCCGGCTACCTGCCGCTGCAGGCGGCCGCGTACCACGCGCTGGGGACCGCACAGCTCGCGGTCGGCGATCCCAAAGGCACGCGGGATAGCTTCGAGCGCGCGGTCGCGGCCGCGGCGAGCAGCGGCGACGAGGATCTCGAGGCGCGCGCGCTCGGCAACCTCGCCTCGCTGCTGCGCGATGTCTCGCCCGACGGCAACGTCGCCACCGAGCACGCGCGCCACGCGCTCGCGATCGTCCTGCGCTCGCGGCGTGATCCGCTGCTCGAGGCCGAGCTCCGGTACGTCAACCTCACCGTGGTCGCAGGCCTCGACACCCCGGCCGTGCTCGACCACCTCGCGCGCGGACGCGAGCGCCTCGCCGCGGCCGCCGCGGCGGGCGCCGACACGCTCGTCCTGCAGCTCGAGTACGAGCTGATCGAGGCCAAGCTCGAGGTCTCGGCGGAGACGGCGCTGACCAAGCTCGCGCGGGCCCTCCTCACCGCCGAGCAGGCCTACGGCGCGACCCACCCGCAGTTCGCCGCCGTGCTGGTGTCGATGGCCCACTACGCGGTGCTCGCCGAGCGCCCCGACGAGGCGCGCCGTCACGCGAGGCGCGCCGCCGAGCTCCTCGCGCCGTATCCCGGCAACGAGGTCGAGCTGCGCCGGATCGACGCGGCGCTCGAGACCGATCCGGCGAAGCGCCGCGCGATCCTCGACGAGGTCGTGCGCGGCTCGGAGAAGCTCTACGGCCCGCGCAGCCAGCAGCTGGCCTCCGACCGCGAGCTCCTGGCGGAGACGCTCCTCGAGCTCGAGCTCTACCCCCAGGGCCTCGTGCAGATCGACGCGGCGATCCAGATCTGGGAGGCGACGTACGGCGGTCACTACGAGAAGATGATCACGAGCCTGGTCACCAAGGCGCAGCTGCTCGCGGGCCTCGAGGACTGGGAGGGCGTCGCCGCGGCCGCCGAGCGCGCGAACGCGATCGTCGATCGCGGCGGCATGCGCGAGCTCACCAAGGCGATGGCGAAGCTCTTGCTCGTCGATACCTACTTCCGGCAACGCCGGTTCGCGGCCTCACTCGCGCTCCTCGAGGAGGTCACGCCGCTCCTCAAGCTCGCGCTGCTCGGCGATCCGGTGGCGGCGCTCCTCGATTTCTACGCGGCGGCATGCAAGTGGGAGCTCGGGCGCGACCGCCCGGCCGAGCTACGCAAGGCGCGCGTGGCCTCCGCCACGGTGCGCACGTCGCCGGCCGCCGACGCCGGCTCGCTGGAGGTGATGTCGAGCTGGCTCGCCGGCAAGTAGGGCGCGTGCTGCTACGATGCGGTGTGCGAGCCGCGCTGCTGATGGTCCTGGTCGCGTGCGGCTCCACGCCGCCGAGCTCGCTGCCCACGGCGCCGCCGGTCCCGCCGTCGAACGAGACGCGCGGGTGCAACGACGCCGCGACCGGGATCGAGCGCGGTACGCGTGGGCTGCGCGAGCCCGAGGTGTCGGTCCTCGAGTCGATGCGGGTGCGCTGCCACGACGACGCGTGGCCGGCCGTCGCGATCGACTGCTTCGCCGAGCTGACCGAGGACGATCTCGGCAGGTGTGCCGGCATGCTCGACGAGCCCGAGCGCGAGCGGATGCTCGCGGCGCTCGGCAATGGCTACCAGGATCGAGTGGCGATCACCGTCGCGATCGGCCGGCTCGCGAGCCTCAAGGTGGGGATCGCGGAGTGCGATCGCTTCGTCGCCGTCGTCGCGAGCGTGCTCGCCTGCGAGCAGATGCCGATCGAGACGCGGGTCGAGCTCGCGAACGAGACCACGGATTTCTGGTCGTTACCGACGGATCGGCTGTCCGCGGACGCCCAGCGGCGCATGGCAACCGTGTGCGGTCAGTCGCTGGCCGCACTCGAGCAGCGCGCGGCCGGCGCCGGTTGCAAGCCCTGACCTTCTGGACCATCCTCCGTCGCATCAACCTGGAGGACTGCGATGACCGACGTGTTCATCTTCGATGCGATCCGCACACCACGTGGCCGCGGCAAGGCCGGCAAGGGCGGACTCTCGAATCACCACCCGCAGGAGCTGCTCGCGCAGACCCTGAACCAGATGGCCGAGCGCAAGCAGCTCGACAAGAACCTCGTCGAGGACATGGCGATCGGCTGTGTCACGCAGGTCAAGGAGCAAGGCGCGTGCATCGCGCGTAACGCGCTGATCGCGGCCGACTGGCCCGAGGACGTCACCGGCGTCACGGTGAATCGGTTCTGCGGCTCCGGCCTCGAGGCGATCAACATGATCGCCGGCAAGATCGGCGGCGGCTTCATCGACGGTGGCATCGGCGGCGGTGTCGAGTCGATGTCGCGCGTACCGATGGGCTCCGACGAGGCGATGATCGATGGGCTCAACCTCAAGCTCCGCAAGCGGCTGTTCATGGTGCCGCAGGGCATCTCCGCCGATCTGATCGCCACGCGCGAAGGCTTCACCCGCGACGACGTCGACAAGTTCGCGCTCGCCAGCCAGCAGAAGGCCGCGCGCGCGATCGAGGGCAAGCGGTTCGACGCCTCGATGTTCGCGGTCAAGAACGACGACGGCTCGGTCGCCCTCGCACGTGACGAGCACCCACGCGCCGACACCACGATCGAGTCGCTAGGCGGCCTCGTCGCGGTGTTCGCGCAGCTCGGCGCCTCGGCGATCGGCCCGAACGGCGAGACCCTCGATCAGCTCGCGCTCAAGCGCTATCCCGAGACCAAGCAGATCGAGCACGTCCACACCGCCGGTAACTCGTCGGGCATCGTCGACGGCGCCGCGGTCGTGCTCCTCGGCTCGGCCGAGTGGGGCAAGAAGGCGGGCCTCAAGCCGCGCGCGAAGCTCCGCGCGATGGCGACCGCCGGTGCCGAGCCGATCATCATGCTGACCGCGCCGGCGCCCGCGTCGCAGAAGGCGCTGAAGAAGGCCGGCATGAAGGTCGGCGACATCGACCTGTGGGAGATCAACGAGGCGTTCGCCGTGGTGCCGCTGCAGACCGCGAAGGTGCTCGGGATCGATCCCGAGCGGATCAACGTCAACGGCGGCGCGATCGCGCTGGGTCATCCACTCGGGGCGACCGGCGCGATCCTCCTCGGAACCGCGCTCGACGAGCTCGAGCGCTCGAACAAGTCGACCGCGCTGATCACGCTATGCATCGGCGGCGGCATGGGCATCGCGACGATCATCGAGCGCGTCTAGTCGAGCTCCTGGCCGCTCAGTACGGATAAGATCACAGAGCTCGAGTCACTTCGTTTCGCACCCGGACTCATGTGATCAGTCGAATTGCCCTGTGTGCGCTCGCCGCGAGCTGCGCGGCGCCGGAGCCGCCCGTGGAGGCTGCTCCGCCGCACTGGGTGTATCCGCCGCCGGCACCGGCCTGGCAGCTCGGCGAGCTGAAGGGGCGGTTCGGACGGAGCCAGGCTCCACAGCGGCCACTCGCGGCAGGCATCACCGGCGACGTTTTCGTGCCGCTCCGGCTCGCGACGCCGTGGGCCATCCCCGGCGACGGGCCGGTCCGTGCGATCGTGTCTGGCCTCGAAGGCGCGCGGCCCGCGGTCGAGCTGATCGAGGTCGATCGCGGACACGTGATGTGGCGCGACACCACGGTGTGCGCGGGACCGGTGGTCGGCGTGATCGAGACGGCGGTGGTCTGCGCGGACGATCGCGGCACGCGCGCGCTCGGGCTCGACGGCAAGCCGCGCTGGAAGACCGACGCGAAGTACGTCGCGATGACCGATGGCCGGGTCGTCGTTGCGGGGATCGGCGAGGCCATCGTCGTCGATGCGGACGATGGCAAGGAGGTGACGCGGGTGAAGCTGCCGCCCGGCATCTCGGTCGAGACGATCATCGCGAGCTGCGGCGAGGCCGGCCGCGAGCTGTTCGCGCTCGGCCGCGACGGCAAGCTCGCCAGGATCGCCGAGGTGACGGGTCGCGCGGGGCTCACCTGGGCGGTGCCGATCGGCGAGGTGCGGGATCTCGATCCGTGCACGGGAGACTCGATCGTCGTGACGGCAGCGGAGGCCAGCGCGCTGATCGCGATCTCGCGCAAGACGGGCAAGCTCACGGGACGCGTCGATGGCGTTCGCGGCCACTGGCACGCCCGCGATGGATCCGATCGGCTCGAGATCGCGACGAGCGCCGGCGTCGACAGCTGGCCGCGCGACCTGGTCGGTCCGCCGCTCGCGTTGCCCTTGCCGCCACTCGGCGAGCTGCTCGACGAGCGCGGCGATCGCAGGCTCGTACGTGCGTCGCCGCTCACGGCGGTGCTGCTCGATCGCGATGGCGTCCACGCGTATCTCCCGTTCGCGTCGACGGGCGCCGTCCTCGGTGCGGCCTCGATCACCGGCGCGTCGTGGGCCGGCTCGCCGGGCGAGACCGTGCGGCGAATCGCCATCCCGGAGCGAACGCGGCGCGTGCTGCGCGTGCCGCCTCGACGCGCCGGAGTCGCGCTGCCTGCCGAGCTGCGCGATCTGCCGGTGGCGATCCCGTTCGATCCTGCCACGACGATCGCGAAGCCCGACACCGGCAAGCACGCGGTCACCGCGATCGTGCTCGATCCGCTCGAGCCGGCGGTGCTCTACGCGGTCGCGCTCGAGGATCGCCCCGACGAGCTGACCGCCGCCGCGATCGCGAGCGTCGATCTCGCGAAGCGGGAGTGGCGATGGCAGCGCGCCGATGGCTGCGGGCCGGGAACGCCGCTCGCGCTCGCGCTCGCTCGCGACGTGGTCGTGTGCGTCGCGCGCGGCACGCTGTCGACGGTGCGCGCGACCAGCCGCGACGGTGTGGCGCGCTGGCAGTGGGAGACCGACAGCGCCGACGCGGTGCAGGCCGCCGGCGATGCGGTCCTCGTGCACGACGCCGATCGGCTCGCGGTGCTCGATGCCGCGACGGGGCGCGTGCGCGGCCGGTTCACCAGCGACGACGGCGCGGCCGTGCGAGCGAGCGTGCTCGCGACCGCCGGCGCCGAATCGATGACGTGGCTCGTGATCTTCGAGCACGGACGGCTCGTCGCACGGTTGCCGGGCGCCGGCATGCTCGCGGTGTGGTCGCTACGGGTCGACGGGGTGGTGCGCGGCATCTCGCCGTCCGCGGACGGTGTGCTCGTCGAGCTCGAGGACGGCGATGCCTACCGCGTCGATGTGCGGACGGCGGAGGTGACGGCGATGCCCGGGCTCGGCCTCGCATGGGCGGCGAGCGGCGAGCTCGTCACCGGGCAGATCACCGGTGGACCGATTCCAGGCCTGCCTCGACCCGCTCCCGTACGGGCATTTCCGCCGCCCCGCTACCGCCGCCCGGTGCCGCCGCCGGTGCAAGAGGGTCGGAATCCCGAGCCACCGACGCTGTGGATCCCGATCCAGCCCCCGCCGCCGCTCGGCGACAGCTGGCAATACACGCTCTACGACCTGACCGGCGGGTTACGCGCACGTAACGACTACGCGCTCGCCGCGCCGGTCGCGCCGGCCGTCACCCGGGGCCCGAAGGGCAGCCCACTGGTGGTCGCGTACGGCCCGGGGCTGCGAGAGGTGATCGTCCTCGATCCGCGGACCGGCGATCCGCTGCGCCGCGTGCTGCTCCCCGAAGGCGCACCACCCGGGCTCGTGTTCGGCACCATCGTCGAAGGCACCCCGGTCGCCGGTGCGCTGCTCGCGTCTCCCTTGCGAGCCGTGCTGTTTTGAGCGAGCGGCACGATTGACGAACAGCCAGCGCGACGGGGGGGAAGCGCGCTGCTATAGGATCGAGAAATGGCACTCCCGCTCCGCGCAGCGCTGCGTTCCGCCGGCCGTTTCATGGTCAAGAACCCCACCACGATGCTGAGCATGGCGCGTCACGCGCTGGGGATGCGAGTCGCGGTGCCGCTCGACGCGCTCCGATGGTTCATCGCGAACACGCCGCCGTCGAAGAAGGCGCCGCAGGACGTCACGATCACCCCGCGCCCGCCGGCGATCGGGCTCGGCGCGACCGTGGATCTGATGGGCACGACGGTCCGCGCAGGCGCATCGATCCGCGTCGATCAGATCGAGGTCACCGATGCCGCCTTCAAGGTCACGCTCCGGCTCTCCGACGTGACGATGAAGGTGCTCGGCGAGTCGTTCACGCCCGTCGCGGGCCTCATCAAGTCGGGCGCGCTCGATCTCAGCAAGCCCGGAAACCTCGCCAAGTTCATGCCGAAGCGCCCCCCGATCCTCATCGAGGCGCACGACGACATCATCGTGATCGACCTGATGCAGAACCCGAAGTTCGCGGCCAACGATCGCGTGCGCGGCATCCTCGCGACGCTGACTCCGGTCACGCAGGTCGCGGGGCTGTCGACCGAGGGTGACTTCTTGATCGTCCAGCTGCGCGTCAGCCCGTTCGGGATCCCGCGCGCGCTCAACGCCGCGCGAGCGCTCGCGGCGGGGTAGCCGTGGAGTCGCTCGCGTTCGCAGATGCCGGCGGAGACAAGGCGTCGCGCTACCGAGAGCTCGCGCCACAGCTCGCTGCACTCGTCGCAGGCGAACCGGATCTCGTCGCGAACCTGGCGAACGCCGCGGCTGCGATCCGGGCCTGCGTTCGCGCGACGTCGTGGGTCGGGTTCTACGTCCTCAAGCACGACGAGCTCGTGCTCGGTCCGTTCCAGGGCAACGTCGCGTGCGTACGCATCGCGCTCGGCCGTGGCGTGTGCGGCACCGCCGCCAGCGAGCGGCGCACGGTCATCGTGCCCGACGTCGAGCAGTTCGCCGGTCACATCGCGTGCGACTCGGGCTCGCGCAGCGAGATCGTCGTCCCGATCATCTCGCGGGGCGAGCTGGTCGCGGTCCTCGATCTCGATAGCTACGAGCTCGCGGCGTTCGACGAGCTCGACGCACAGGGGCTCGCTCCGATCGCGGAGCTGCTCGGCACCCTGGCATGGTGACCCGGCTGCTCCTCGTCGCGATCGTCGCCGCGGCGTGCCAGGGCAACCGCGATGCCGGCCCGAACGCCGGTTCGGCGCGTAGTCCCGAGGAGCCCGGTGATGCGAGCAGCGGATTCGGCACCAACTCGCCGCCCGAGGATGCCGCGCCGGTCGTGCAAGAGGACGCCGGTCCCAAGCCCGAGGAGCCCGAGCCGCCGGATCCCGGCAAGCTGATCGCCGAGCTCGGCGCGATCCCCGCCTGGCAGGCCGTCATCGATCGTGCGCGGCTGCTCGGACGCCGCAACCTGCGCGGGATCGTGTACGGACGGATCGGCCCTGCGATCCTGATGCCAGGGCCGGTCGCCGAGCCCACCGATGCAGGCGTTCCCGCCGATGCCGGCATGATCGCCTCGCCCTACGTCTGGCTCGTCGACGATACCGACGGCAACGGCTCGCTCGGGATCCGCGTCGCGCTCGGCACGCGCGAGGCGAAGGAAGGGGACCGCGTCGCGCTCGGCGGCGCGTGGCACCTCGACGACGCGAAGCGCTGGTACTGGAAGGTCGACTCGGTCCAGGCGATCCCACCGCCGCCCGCCACCGACCTCAAGGATCTTCGACTGCCGGAGCCGAGCCACACGGTCGCGATGGGCAACATGGCGCCGGGTGGCCGCATGATCAGCTTCGCGCGCGACGGCGACGCCGTGTACTTCCAGCTCGTTGGCCCGCCCCCTGCCAACGATGGCGATGGCTGGCCCGTCGCGAACGAGCTCGGCGACGCCCCGGTCGCGCTGCTCACGCTTCCCGGCGAACGCCCGACGTACGGCGGCCAGGACATGCGTGCGCCCGACGAGCGGTGGCAGCTCAAGCGGGCACAGACGTACTGGGTGCGCATCGGCGCGATCCGGAAGCACGGCCCCGACAAGCCGGCGCTGATGCACGCACGTACCGCCCCGGTCCGCGTCAACTGAGCCGCGGGCCAGGTTCCCGAGCTTCTCGCGGCCTCCCTGCCTTGTGCCGCCTCCGCAGTTCGATGACGATGGATCGAGCCGCTCGGGTCGCATGCTCTACAACCTGCATCTGCTCCGCGTGATCGCGGCCCTGGGAGTTGTCTACTTCCACATCACCTCCGAGGCGGGGTTCGGCCTCGACTGGGATGTCGGCAGCCGCGGCGTCGACGTGTTCTTCGTCATCAGCGGCTTCATCATCGCGTACATCGCCACGAGCAAGCCCGACCAGTTCCTCGTGCGCCGGGTCATCCGGGTCGTGCCGTTCTACTGGGCGGCGACGGTGTTCGTGTTCGCGATCGTCGCGGTCGTCCCGCACCTGTTTCGCACCACGCAAGCCGACTTCACGCACCTGATCTTCTCGCTGTTCTTCATCCCGCGCGAGGCCCCGGATGGCGGCATGTGGCCGACGCTCGTCCTCGGGTGGTCGCTCAACTACGAGATGTTCTTCTACGTGCTGTTCGCGCTGTCGTTGCGGATCTCGCAGCAGCACTCGCCGCTGATCTGCTGCGGCTGGATCATCGCGTTCTTCATCATGCTCAACACGTTCGCGGGCGGCAGCCCGACGATGAGCTTCTACGGTCGACCGATCGTGCTCGAGTTTTGCTACGGCGTCGGCGTGTTCTACCTCTTCACGTGGCTCGACGGGCACAAGGCCACGCTCGCGAGGTACGCCGCCGGCAAGTGGCTGCTCGTGCTCGTGCTGGTCGGAAATCTCGTCGCGATCAACGTGCTCGAGCAGCACTACCGCGACGAGATCTCGCGCGCGGTGATCGCCGGCATCCCATCATTCTTCATCGTGCTCTCGGCGCTATTGCTCGAGCGCATCTACGGCGTCGCGACGAAGAACAAGACGATCTACTTGCTCGGCGAGGCGTCGTACATCGTCTACCTCGTCCATCCGTACATCATCTACACGGTGATCCGGCTCGCGATCAAAGACTCCGACTCGCTGCCGGCGCCGGTGCTGGCGCTCCTCATCATCGGGCTGGTCGCGCTGTCGAGCGTGATCGCGGTCGCCATCCACGTGTGGTTCGAGAAGCCCGTGATGAAGTACCTGCGCGACAAGCTCGCGTAGCTCGGCGCTCAGCCGAAGCGACCGGTGATGTAGTTCTCGGTTCGCTCGTCTGCGGGGTTGGAGAAGATCTTCGCGGTCGCGTCGTACTCGACCAGGATCCCGGTGCGCTGGTCGTTCTTCGAGTCGAGCTCGACGGTGAAGAACGCCGTGCGGTCGCTCACCCGTGCGGCCTGCTGCATGTTGTGCGTGACGATCACGATCGTGAACCGGCTCTTGAGCTCGCGCATGAGCTCCTCGATGCGCGCCGTCGCGATCGGATCGAGCGCGCTGCAGGGCTCGTCCATCAGCACGACATCGGGCTCGACGGCGATCGTGCGCGCGATGCAGAGCCGCTGCTGCTGCCCACCCGAGAGGCCGAGCGCCGACGAGCGCAGCCGGTCCTTCACCTCGTCCCACAGCGCGGCAGACCGCAGCGACTTCTCGACGATCTCGTCGAGCTTCTTCTTGTCGCTCGTGCCGTTGACGCGCGGACCGAACGCGATGTTGTCGTAGATGCTCTTGGGGAACGGGTTCGGCTTCTGGAACACCATGCCGATGCGCCGGCGAACCTCGGTGGCCGAGACCGCCGCGCCGTACAGATCGATGCCGTGATAATGGATCTTGCCGGCGACGCGCGCCCCGGGCGTCGTGTCGTGCATCCGGTTCAGCGCGCGCAGCATCGTGGTCTTGCCGCAGCCCGACGGTCCGATGAACGCGGTGATCTGGTTCCTGTGGATCTTCATCGTCACGCCGCGGACCGCGCGGAATGCACCGTAGAACACCTCGGCGTCCTCGAGCTCGAACACCACCGGGCTGTCGATGATCGCCGGTGCGGATCGGCGTTCGATCTGAACGCGCAGGTTGTTCGGTCTGCTGGGTCGAGGCTCTACCAGGGCTTGCATCGGATCCTCCGGAGGCATCACATCACCTCTTGAGCGCGAACCGGGACGTGAAGACCCGGGCAACAAACGTCAGCAGGAACGTGAGCAAGACCAGCGTCAAGGCAGCGCCCCAGGCGCGGCTCTCCGCGGCGGGGAAGGCGAGGTCGCTGCTGAAGATCTGCACCGACAGCGCGGTGTTCGCCTCGCTGAACAGGTGCGGATTGAACGCCTTCGCCGCCCCGACCGCGAACAGCAGGGGCGCGGTCTCGCCGGCCGCGCGGGCCACCGCGAGCAGCGCCCCCGAGACGATGCCGGGCAACGCGGCGGGAAGCACGACCGTGACGATCGTGCGGGCCTTCGTGGCGCCGAGCGCGTACGACGCCTCGCGGAGCTGCGTCGGCACGAGGCGCAGCATCTGCTCGGTCGAGCCGATCACGACGGGGAGCATCAAGCAGGCGAGGGCGAGCGCGCCGCCGAACGCCGAATACCCGAACCGCATTGTCCACATGATGTAGATGAACAGGCCCATCACGATCGACGGGACGCCGGTCATCACCATCGCCATGAACCGCACGGTCCGCGCGAACTTGTGGTGGCCCCCGTACTCGTGGAGGTAGACCGCGCCGAGCACGCCGAGCGGGACGGCGATCAGCGTCGCGGCACCCGTCACGAGCAGCGTGCCGAGGATCGCCGGGCCCATGCCCGGACCTGCACGCCGCGACAAGGCGGGGATGTCCTTCGTGAAGAAGTCCGGGAATGACTCGAGGGCGACGCCGGCACCGCGCGCGATCACGGAGTACATCACCGCGATGAGGGGGATCAGGATCGCGACGACTGCCGCGACCATCAGCCCGGTCATGATCATGCTCGTCGTCGCGCGCGAGCTTCTCCTCGCGCGCAGGTCCGGTGGCCCGACGAGCGAGACGGCTTCCGCAGGGTCGGTCACGAGCCGCGGCTCCTCTTCATCGACCGCTGCACGATCGCGGTGGCGACGAGGTTGACGAGGATCGTGATCACGAACAGCGTCACCGCGAGCGCGATCAACGCCGACTTGTGGAGGTCGTCGGCCTCGCCCCATTCGTTCGCGATCACGGCGGGCATCGAGTTGCCCGCCGCGAACGGATTCGCGGTGATCTGGCTGACGGAGCCGATCACGAGCGCGACGGCGATCGTCTCACCCATCGCGCGTCCGAGGCCGAGCATCACCGCGCCGACGAGCCCACCCTTGCTGTGCGGCCAGACCGTGGCCTGGATCATCTCCCAGCGCGTACAGCCGAGCGCGAGTGCGCCCTCCTTGTCCGCCGTCGGCGTGGTCTCGATCACCTCGCGTGCGAGTGACGTGATGATCGGCGTGATCATGATCGCGAGGATCACGCCCGCCGTCAGGAACGATCGGCCGAGGCCGAAGTGCTGCGAGAGCACGAGCACGCCCCACAGGCCGAACACCACCGACGGCACCACGGCGAGCAGGTCGATGACGTAGACCATGGGTCGCTTGAGCCACGGCGGTGCGACCTGGGTGATGAACAGCGCGACGCCGAAGCTGATCGGCACCGCGATCGCGATCGCGATCACCGCCGTGTAGAGCGTCCCGAAGATGAACGAGAGCGCGCCGTAGCTGCCCTCCGCTTCCACCCAGCGAGAAGACGTGAAGAAGTCGAGCCCCATCTTGTCGAGCACGGGGAGCGAGCGCTGCGTCATCGTGATCGCGACGAGCGCGAGCACGACGAGCACGACCGCGGCCGCGCCGACCGAGATCCAGCGAAACGCCGTATCGGCGCGCTGGGTCTTCCCGCGGAGCTCGAGGAGCTGCATCAAGGGACCTGGATCTTCTCGATCTGCGCGAGCGCCTTGTCCTGCAGGCTCTTCGGGATCGGCGCGAAGTCGATCTCGGGCAGCAGCGCCTGCGCGTCGGTGACCATGAACTTGAGGTAGCTCTTCAGCGCGGCGCCCTTCGCCTTGTCGGTCTGCTTCGCGTACGCCATGCACCAGCTCTGCGCGGTGATCGGATAGGCGGCGTCGCCCTTCGCGTTCAGCGCGCTGAAGATCAGGTCGTCCTTCACCTCGATGCCGTCGCCGGCGGCGGTGACACCCGCGGCGGTCGGCTCGACGTACTTGCCGGCCTGGTTCTTGATGTTCGCGTACACGAGCTTCGAGCCCTTGGCATCCGACAGGTCGACGTAGCCGATCGCGCCCTTCGTCGATTTGACGAGCTGCGCGACGCCTCCGTTGCCGTTGCCGGCCTGCGTGTCGGTCGGCCACTCGATCGTCGAGCCGCTCTTGAGCTTCCACGTGTCGGGAGCCGCGAGGACGAGGTACTTCGTGAAGTTCTCGGTCGTGCCCGAGCCATCAGAGCGCCGCGCGACGACGATCGCGACATCCGGGAGCGTCACGCCCGGGTTGTCGGCGGCGATCGCCGCGTCGTTCCAGTTCTTGAGCTCGCGCTGGAAGATCTTCGCGAGCGTCTCGGCGGAGAGCTGTAGCTTGTCGACGCCCGGGACGTTGTAGCTGACGGTGATCGCGCCGAGGACGTTCGGGATGTAGAAGAACTCGCCGCCCTTGACCTTGGCCTTCTCGGCGTCCTTGTACGGTGCATCGCTGCACGCGAAGTCGACTACCTGATCCGAGAAGTCCTGTCGGCCCTTGCCGGAGCCACCGGCGCCATAGTTGACCTTGATGTTCGGATGGGCCTTCCCGAACGCCTCGATCGTGACCTCCTGGGCTGCCTTCTGGAACGTGGCACCACTGGCATTGAGGCTCACGGTGCCGCCTCCTCCGCCACCAGGGTCTTTCTTGCCGCCGCAGGCAGGCAGGCCGGCAGCGGCGAACACCGCGATCACCCACAGGGTCTTGGTCACTCGTGTCTTCATGGAGATGTCGCCACCCTAGCGAGTCCAGGTGGCGCATCTGCAAAGGCTTTGTGGCGGGACGGTGACGGTCCCGAGATCGCCCTGCATTGCCGGGTCGTGAAGTCAGTTCTTGCGCGGGCCGATCGGGCGATGTCTGACGTCGGTGGCCTTGACCATGTACACGACCTCCTCGGCGAGGTTCTTGACATGGTCTCCCACGCGCTCCAGGTACCGGCAGACCGAGGTCAGCGGCAGGACGCGGGTGACGGTGGCGGGATCGGTGGCGACGTGCGCGATCAGCTCGGCGAACAGGCTCGCGTTGAGCTTGTCGATCTCGGCGTCGGCGGTGATCACGAGGGTGGCCTTGTCGGCGTCCTTCTTGACGAAGCTATCGAGCGCCGCGTGCAGGTTCTTCTGGACGAGCGAGGCGAGCCGCGCGAGATCGACCTGGGGCTCGAGCGAGGGGAGGCGATTGAGCTCGAGGGCGCGCTTAGCGATGCCCGTCGCGAGATCGCCGATGCGCTCGAGATCGACCACGAACTTGAGCGACATCGTGATGAACCGCAGGTCGCTCGCGACCGGCTGCCGGGTCGCGAGGATCTGGAGCGCGAGCTCGTCGACCTCGTTCTCGTCGCGATCGATGATGGAGTCGGTCCGGATCACCTCGCGTGCGAGGTCATCATCCTTGTCGGCGAGCGCCTTCATCGCGAGGACGATCTGCTGGGCCGCGCGCTCCCCCATCGTCGCCAGCTTCTCGCGCAGCGTGCGCAGCTCCTGCTCGAAGTCCTTGCTCGTATGCGCCGTCACCTTCACATGCTACCTGCACGGGGCAGCCGAAGCCAAAAGATGCTGCCGGCTGGAGTGTTGGGCTCGACGCCGACCTCGCCATCCATGCTCTCCACGAGGTGCTTGACGATCGACAGGCCGAGCCCCGTGCCTCCGGCCTCGCGCGAGCGGCTGGGGTCGGCGCGATAGAATCGCTCGAAGACGCGCTCGCGGTGCTTCGCGGCGATGCCGGGACCGTCGTCGCGGACCTCGATCCGGACGGTCTCGCCCTCGGGGCGTGCCTCGACCCAGACGTGGCCGTCGGGGCGCGTGTACTTGACGGCGTTATCGAACAGGTTGACGAGGATCTGATCGAGCGCCTTCGGGTCGGCCTTGACCGCGATGGTGTCGGCGATCGCGATCTCGACCCCGACGTTACGCTTCGCGGCCTGCGTCTCGACGGCGGTCATCGACTGATCGGCGAGCGCACGGACCGGAACGGTCGACAGCTCGAGCCGGTACTGACCCGCGTCGAGGCGGGACAGGTCGAGCAGGTCGGCGAGGATGCGCGCGAGCCGCTCGGCGTTGCGGTGCAGGCCGTCGATGAGCTTCGAGGCGACGGCCGGGTCATCCTTCGCGCCCCCGAGCAGCGTCTCGGCGTTCGCGCGGATCACGGAGACCGGGGTGCGCAGCTCGTGCGAGACGTTCGCCACGAAATCGCGACGCACGGTCTCGAGGCGCCGCATCGCCGTGACGTCCTCGAGGAGCAGCACGCGGCCCTCGCCGCCGAACTTGTGGGCCACGCGGATCAACGTGCGCACGCCGCCCTGGAGCTCGACCTCCGCCGTCGCGGCCTCGTCGCTGTCGATCAACGCGAACACCTGCGGCACGCGAACGAACTCGATCAACGGCTCGCCGACCGGAGAGCTCGAGACCCCGAGCATGGTGCGTGCGGCGTCGTTGAGCAGCTCGATCCGGTGGTCGGCGTCGACCGCGATCACGCCCTGGGTGAGGCCCTCGGCGACGGTGGAGAGCAGCTCGCGCTCGCGCGCCAGGCAGCGGTGGCTGCGCTCGGCATCGTCGGCGAGAAAGTTCACCCACTCCGCGAGCTGGCGCACTTCGTCGTCGGGAACGGCCATGACCTGGGGGAGCCGCCGGCTCGTGTCGCGCACGACATCCTGCGTCGACCTCGCGAGCTCGCGCAGCGGCTTGCGCATCATCGACTGAACGATCCAGCCCGTGCCGAGCGCGGTCGCGAATGCGGCGAGCGCGGCGGCGAGCGGGGCTGCCTCGGCGAGCAAGGCGAGCTCGGAAGACTCGACCCGCACGATCAGGTAACAGACGATCCCGGCAGCAGCCGCGACGACGACGGCAAGTACGAGCAGTCGAGCTCGCACGCGCCGGATCACGCAACGGCCTCGTCGGGCTGATCCTTGAACCGGTAGCCGACCCCGCGCAGCGTCTCGATGTACCCGCCCGCATCCCCGAGCTTCTCGCGCAGGCGCTTGACGTGCGTGTCGACGGTGCGCGTCGTGACCTCGGCCTCGATGCCCCAGACGTCGGACAGCAGCGCATCGCGGGTCTGGACGCGGCCCTTGCGTGACATGAACGCGTGCAACAGCCGGAACTCCAGCGCGGTGAGCCCGATCTCGGTCTCGTCGACCCAGGCGCGATGCGCATCGCGGTCGATCTTCAGGCGGCCGAATCGGATCAGCGAGGGCTCGCCTTCGACGCGGTTGACGCGGCGGAGCAGCGCGCGGATCCGCAGCACCAGCTCGCGCACGCTGAACGGCTTGACGATGTAGTCGTCGGCACCGACCTCGAATCCGACGACTCGATCGATCTCCTCACCCTTGGCGGTGCACATGATCACCGGGATGTCGCGCGTGCGTTCCTGGTCGCGAAGGCGCCGACAGATCTCGGTGCCTGAGAGATCGGGCAGCATCAGATCGAGCACGATGACATCGGGGAGCGGCTCGGAGGTCGCGTGAGCGAGACCCTGACGGCCGCTGTGGGCGAGTCGAACCTGGAACCCTTCGGCGCGCAGGTTGTACTCGACGGTGGTGGCGAGATCGACCTCGTCCTCGATGACCAGTACGAGCATGGGGGAGCCTTAGCACGGTCACGGTGACGGCGGTGTGACGCGGCGCTGCACCCCGGGTGACGATGGAACCGCTGGAGATCGGCAGGCCACGGAGCGGTGCGACGTGTCGCAACCTCGTCACGAGGTCGTCACGCGGAGGCGTTCTCCTGCCACCTGTATGAGAAAGATCCTCTCGATCGTCACGCTCGTGGCGCTGGTGAGTAACGCTGGTGCCCAACCAGCACCGGAACCACCCCCGCCCGACCAGCCGCCGCCGACCACACCCGAGCCACCACCGGATCCGATCAAACCGCCGCCGGCGGATCCCGCCGTGAAGCCCAAGAATCCGGAGCAGCCGGCGGCTGGAAAAGCCGGCAAGGGCAGCGTCGGGTACGACAAGGGTTTCTACATCAAGACCGACGACGGTAAGTTCTCGCTCAACTTCACCGGGCGCGTGCAGCCGTTCTTCGTGTCGACGTACACGGCGGAGCCGAAGAACTTCGCGAACGCGTTCGAGGTCCGGCGTGGTCGGCTCGTCTTCGACGGCAACATCCACTCGAAGAAGCTGTTCTACAAGTTCCAGGCGGACTTCGGAAAAGGCGTCGTCACGCTCAAGGACTACCACTTCGACCTCGAGCTCTCGAAGGACGTGTTGCTCCGGATGGGGCAGTGGAAGCGGCCGTTCTCGCGCCAGCAGATCACGTCGAGCGGACGGCTCGAGACTCCCGATCGCGCGATCACCGACAAGGCGTTCGGCGCCGGACGTGACATCGGCATCGCGATCGGCAACCGCTACGAGAAGTCGCCGGACCTCGAGTGGATCGTCGGTGTCTTCAACGGGACGGGTGATGCCGCCAAGCTCGAGGGTGTCAGCGTCACGCTCGATCCGATGACCGGAGAGCCGATCGTCGACACCGCCAAGGCGAAGTTCAACAACGTCCCGAAGGACTTCTTGCCGGCGCTCGTCGCACGCATCGGCATCAACCGCAACGGCATCAAGGGTTACAGCGAGGCTGATCTCGAGGGTGGCCCACTGCGGTGGGGGGTCGGCGGGAGCGTCCAGCTCGAGGGCGACTTCGACGAGAACGACAAGTCGAACCAGAGGCTCGAGGTCGACTACGTCGTCAAGGCCGAGGGGTTCTCGTCGACGGGTGGGTTCTATGCGATGACCGACCAGAAGGCCGACGCGGCCACCGACGTCGAGGCGTCGCTCGTCGGGTTCCATCTCCAGGGCGGCTACATGGTCGTTCCGAAGCGATGGCAGCTCGCCGCGCGCTACGGATACGTCAATGATCCTCGCACCAAGGACGCGCAGAAGACCGACCAGCAGGAGATCGCGATCGCCGCGAACTTCTTCGGATTCGGGCACGACGCGAAGTTCGCGGGGGGCATCAAGCTGCTCAAGAACGGCGATGCTGATTTCTCGGACAACATCGTCATCGAGCTCGGCGCGAACGTTGGCTGGTAGCCAGGCTCGGCCGTCCCCCCACTGGCGAAACGTGACCGTGCCTACATCGGTGGCCGAGATGTACGCCGTCCGATTCGGCGTGACCGCGCACGGCACTGATATGCTCCCCTCGTGCGTGCCTCCGCTTGGTTCCTGGTCCTCATCGCGTGTCGTCCGTCTGCGACGGTCGAGAACACGATGCCCGTCGCAAACCTGCAGTCGTATCGCACGGTCTCGTTGCGTGTGCATACCGCCGCCTTCGCGTCGCAGGGACAGGCGGTGATTCTCGAGAACGCGGTGCTCGCGAAGCTGCGCCAGCAGTGCGGGTTCGAGCAAGTCGGCCCCCCCGGGGCGACGCCCGCCGATGTCGTCCTCGATCTGAACATCACCAATATCGGGCGCGGCGGAGGTGGCTTCATCTCCAACCCGAATCTCGCGACGGTCGACACGTTGCTCGTACTTACCGACGGCCAGGACGGCGAGCTACTCGGTACGTCGCGCATCCGCGGCAAGTCGTCGGGAATGATCATCAACAGCTCTCAACCGGAGGGCGAGGCCATCGAAGTCGTCGCCAAGACCGTCGGCGATCTGCTGGCCAAGTCCGGGTGCGGCGGGCCACGCATCGCGCGCGCGACGCCGCCGGTACCGCCTGGGCCGGGGGCTGGGTCTGCGAGCGAGGGGGCTGGGTCTGGGTCTGCGAGCGAGGGCAGCGCAGCCCCACCGGACGACGCTCGTCGCGCCGAGGCCGAGAAGCTCAACGAGCAAGGGAAAGAGAAGCTCTACAGCGCCGACATTCCGGGGGCGATGGCGGCATTCCAGCAGGCGAACACGCTCGTGCCAGACGCGCGCTACGCATTCAACTTGTGCCTCGTGCTCGGGGCGCAAGAGCAGTGGGACAACGCGATCGTGGCGTGCCGTCAGGCGCGTGGCATGAACCCGCAGCCGACCCTGGCGGCCAAGATCGACACCCGCCTCAACCTGCTACAGCACCGACAGTGACCACGGCACTCGCGTCACGCGAACGCTGACTACGAGCGGCCCGCGAGCCGGAACCCGACGCTGCGCACGGTCTCGATCAACTCGGGACGCGGCAGCTTGCGGCGCAGTCGCAGGATCACGTTGTCGACCGCGCGCTCCGAGACCTCGAGCTCGCCTTCCCCCCACGCGGCGTCGAGTAGCTCGGTGCGCGACAGCGGGCGACCGCGCGCCTTCATCAGCTCGCGCAGCACGGCGAGCTCGATCGACGTGAGCGCGATCGTCTTGCCCTCGGCCCACAGCGAGCGGCCGTAGAGATCGAGGGTCAACTCGCCGTAGCGGAGCCGCCCGTTCGAGACCCCTTTCCAGTGGACGCGGCGATGCACGGCGCGCACGCGGCCCGTGAGCTCGCGCGCGCTGATCGGCGTCACCACGGCATCATCGAATCCGGCCGCGAGCAACGCCTCGCACTCGCGGGCGCCGCCGTCCTCGATCAATCCGATCAGTCCCGGACGCAGCTCGGTCGCGGTCGCCCACGCGACGATCTTGTCCGCGAGCACGCTCGCGATCGGCGCATCGACGCTGACGACGTACACCGGCAACACCGGCGGTGAGTGCAGGACCTCCGCGGTCACGACCTCGACGTACAGCGCGTGACTGCGCAGCTCGGCGATCACCGCCTGGGTGGTGCCGGTCGTCACCAGCGTCACGACCGCGACGCGGACGGGCTCGATGGCGCGCGAATCTTCGTCGCTGGCTGACAAACCGTGCACGCTCCACCGTAGAGCGACCGAGTGAACGCCTCGGTGCGGCTGTGCAACCGGACGGTGACAGCACGGACCTTCCACGCGGCGGACCCGCGGCGCGCGTTAGTTACGGCGCGTCGCCGGTCACGAACGTGAAGCCGAGCGGTCGCTGCAGGATCCCGTCGGCGACGCTCACGAACAGCCCGAGGTACGCGCCGGAGTCGCGATCGAAGCGATGCAGGCCGATGGCATCGAGGACGTAGAGCGCACCGTCGGGGCCGAGGTCGACGCGGACCGGTGAGGTCAGCTGGGTCTCGTCGACGAGCACCCCGAGCGAAGCGCCCGTGATCGGATCGAAGCGGGTGACGCGGCTGCGCTCGAAGTCGCAGACGTAGAGGACGTCGTCGGCGAACGCGAGGCCGCTCGCGAACGCGAGCTCGTCATGGGAACCGAAGTGGCGAACGAGCGTCCCCGTCGCGAGATCCCAGACCTGGATCGCGCTGCCGAGCTGCGGATGCGACTCCGTCGAGACGTACAGCTGCCCGTCGGGTCCGACGACGAAGTCCTGTGCGCCGCGCATGGTCGGGTAGCCGAAGCTGCGGACCAGCTCGCCGGCGGGATCGATCACGACGGTGTTCTTGGTGTCGTTGCCGAGCACGAGCAGCTCATCGCCGTGGAACAGCAACTCGACCGGCTCCTCGAGCAGCGTGGTGTCCCAGTAGAAGACGTCCATCATCGCGCCCGACTGCAGGTCGTAGCGAACGACATCGCCGCGCCCGAAGCCCGCCGAGTAGAGCTGGTTGTTCGGACCGCGCCGAACGCTCGCGGGACGATCGACGCGGGCATCGTGGCCCTGCGCGAAGACATCGATCAGCTCGCCGGTCGCGCCGTCGTAGCGGACGATCGCGTTCGCCCGGTAGTCGGTGACGAACAGCGTGCTCGGCGCGGGCGAACCGGGTTCGGCGCAGGCGGCAACCACCGCGACCAGCCCTACGATCCGTGCCGCTCCCACATGACGAGTCTACGTCGCGCGTGACGACTTCGTAAGAATTGTGACGCTGGAGTGACGAGCGATCGAACCTGCGAGTGACAGCGAGGTGACGATCCGATCGCGCGGCTTGCGACCAAGTCGTCACATGCCGAAACGTCGAACGACGAGCTCGACGGAGCTCGGCGCCTGACGAAGCGAGACGACTCAGAGCGGGAACGCGGTCCAGCCGGTGGTCCAGTCGACCGTCCCGATCGCGCCACAGTACGTCGCCGTCTGGTCGAGCCCGGCCGTCGGGGTCCCGCAGCCGGTCAGGACCGGCGAGCCGGCGAGCGGCTTGAAGTTCGGGGTCACCACGTTCTTGGCGTCGGTGAGCATCGGGTCGAGGTCGAGCTTGTTCGTCGCATCGCCGCCGATCTGCGCGACCTCGTCGAAGCCGGCATCGTTCTCGACGCCGCTACCGTTGACGTCGAAGCCGAGCGGCCACACGGCGGCCCCGTTGGTGCTCTTGAGGAAGTAGGTGTGCTTCACCGTGAGCGCGGTATTGAACTGACCGACCGACTGCGCGCCGTCGATGTCGACGCCGAACTGATTCCAGAACGCGACGATCGCGTTGTTGATCTTGCCGGCGGTGCCGCGCCGCAGGTGCATGCCACCCTGCTTCTTGTCGGCCGGCGGGCCATCGCCGCCGATCAGGGTCGCGTTCCAGATCTCCGGCGCGCTGCGCGGGAGGTTGTCGAACGCGCTCGGGTGATTGTCGGCCTCGAAGCCCTTGTCACCGCGGCCGCTCTTCTGCTGGACGATCACGAACTGCGCCTTGCCCGTCCAGCCGAGATCCCAGTCGAGCGCGTCGTCGTCGGGCTGGCTGATCACCAGGTGGCCGAGGTTCACCGTGCCGCCGAACACCTCGATGCCGTCGTCCTGCCCGAGGTGAGACTGGACGAAGTCGATCACGGTCGCGCTGCCGCAGCCGCCGATCGTGAGGCCGTTCAGCTCGTTGCCCGGCGCGAGCAAGAAGCCCGCGTACTCGATCCGCGCGTAGCGGAGCTTGCCGCAGTCGTGGCCATCGGCGGGCGCAGCGCCGCCGCCGTACACGATGCGCCCGCCGAACGAGGTCGCGAAACCTTCGATCGGGTTGACGCCGCCGGTGACGTTGATCGTCGCCTTGCCGAGCATCACCACGCCACCCCAGTCACCGGGCGCGGCCGGCGTCTTGTTCGACGTGAACACGATCGGGCTGGTCGCCGTGCCGATCGCGTCGAGCTTCGCGTCCTTGGTGATCGTGAGCGCGCTGCCGTTCTCGCCCTTGATCACCGTGCCGGCTTCGATCGTCAGCGTGCCTCCGGTGACGAACACGTAGCCGTCGAGGATGTACGTGTTCTTCGCTTCCCACGTCTGGTCGGTGGCGATGTCACCGGCGGGGATGTGGATGATCATGCTGCCCGGAGGTGCGTCGACCTCGGGCGCTGCATCGGGCGGCTGAACATCGTCGCCGGTCAGGCCGGAGTCGCCACCACACGCGCCGAGCGCCAGGGCGATCGAGACGAACAAGATCGAGTGCTGCTTCATGGGAGGGTCCTTTTCAAAAAACCAAGAATCAGGGGGTCCAGTCGAGGCCGAGCGAGAACGCCACGCCCGGCTTGTAGCTGTTGACGACGAAGTCGCTCTGCTCGAGCCGGACTTCCTGGTCGAGGATGTTGGACGCGCTGGCCTTCAGCCTGAGGTCCTTGCGGATCACCCTCGAGACGACGAGGTCGAGCCGGTGCACCGGCCGCTCGTAGGTATCCGGCAGGCCCTCGGTCCCGACGTCGGTGATGCGCGCGCCGATCACGTTGTAGAGGACGTTGACGTCGGCGTACTTCGGGTGCGCGTAGCCGAGGTTGAGGTTGACGACGAACGGCGACTGCCCGTAGAGCGGCCGCGTCTTGCTCGTCAGCAGCATCTGGTCGGCGCCGAGCGCGACGCGCGATCGCATCACCGCGAGGTTCGTCCCGATCTTGAACCGCCGCAGCGAGCTGTCGATGCGGCCGAGCGTGGTGCGCGCCTCGAGCTCGCCGCCGATCAGGTTGCCGCGGTCCGCGTTGAGGAACGTGGCGTCGGCGTTGACGTTCGCCGCGACCTGCTCGATCGGATCGACGAACTGCTTGTAGAACACGCTCGCCGCGAAGACCTCGTCCTCGGTGGGGAACCACTCCCAGCGCAGGTCGGCGTTGTGGATGTGCGTCGTCTTGAGGTTCGGATTGCCGGAGATGTCGCGGCGGCGTACGTAGTCGAAGAACAGGAACGGCGCGAGCTCGCGGAAGCGCGGGCGAGTGAGCGTGTAGCTGTAGGCCGCGCGGAAGTTCGTGTCGGGCCGCGGCGAGAACACGACGTTCGCGGCGGGCAGGACATCGGTGTCGTCGCGCACGACCTCGGTCTTCAGCCCCGCGACCGCGAACGGGCTGCCGTTCGTCATCTCCTGGGCCGCCTGCTCGAACCGCGCCCCGCCGATGACCCGCAGCTTCTCGTGGAGCTCGACCTCGGAGGTCGCGTACGCCGCGTAGATGTCGAGCTTGGCCTCGTAGGAGTCCTCGTGCAGCGTGCCTTCCTCGAGGGTGAACTCGGTGCCGATGTTCTCGGTGCTGAACATCTCCTCGGCGGGCAGCTGACGAACCGTCGTGCTGCTCCCCGTGTAACGGAACCGGAACCGGCGACCGCCGAGCGCGCGTTGCGAGAGCTGCGCGCTGGCACCCGCACGGAGCTGCGCCGGGCCGAAGCGGACGCGGACATCTGCGCCGCCGCCGCCCGCCGTGTCCCGGAGCTCCTGCCAGAAGTGCTGTCCCGAGCCGGGCTGGTCCTTGTACGACCGGGTGCCGGTCATGGTGTCGAGCGTGTAGGCGAGGTCGCGGGTGTCGAGCTCGTCGCGCGACGTCTTCGCGAAGTTGCCCTGCCAGTGCAGCTCGAGCTTGCGCGACCGCGCGAGCAGGTGCTTGCCGTGGACCTGAGTGAACGCGAGCGCACGCTCGACGAACGACAGCCGCGTGACATCGACGTTCAGGCCATCCTGCTCGTTGAAGCCGGTCGCGAACTGGCTGACGTCCTCGCCGACGTGCGTGTAGAGCCCGAGCACGCTGATCTCGTCGTTCGGGGTCAGATCGATGCCGGCGTTGACGAGCCCACCGACCGTGGCCTCGGCAATGCCCGTGGTGTAGTCGAGCGAGTCGGTCTCCTCGAGACCATCGGCGCTGATCGCCACGCCGCCGAGGTGACCGGAGCGCACGTTGAACGATCGGCGAAGCATGCCGCTGGCGAGGTAGCCGACGCGCTTGCCGCCGAGCTTGACGGTGTCGCCGACCATCGCGGTGAGGCCGAGGTATGGCGTCACGGTGTCGCCCTCGGGCGTCCACACGTTCGGGAGCGACTCGCCGATGCGCTCGGTCTCGCTCGCGCTCATGTTGCGGACCGGCTGGTTACGCGGAATCGTCGTCGGGAACTTGCGGGCGCCGTCGTCGAACCCGAGGAAGCTCGGCAACCCGCGCGCGTTCGCGTTGCTGAGGCCGCGCTGGCCGGTCGAGACCGTGTTCGCCGACGTCGAGACGCCGAGCCTGAGCTCGAAGCTCGTCGGGAACGAGCTCGTATCGATCGAGAGCGTCCCGCCGCCGAACTGCCCGGGGAGATCCGCCGAGTAGCTCTTCACGACCGTCATGGTCGAGAGCAGCGTCGTCGGGAACAGATCGAGCGGCACCGCGTTGCGATCCGGCTCGGGGCTCGGCAGCAGCACGCCGTTGAGGAGCGCCGTGACGTAGCGGCCCTCGAGGCCGCGCAGCGCGACGTACTTGCCGTCGACGACCGTCACCGCGACCACCCGCTTCATCGCATCACCGGCGTTGCTGTCGGGCGTCCGCGAGATCTCCTGCGAGCTGACGGAATCGCTGACGGTGGAGGCGGCGCGGCGGACCGCGAGCACCGCCGACTCCTTGCGCGTGTCGATCTTGTCGACCACCTCGATCGTCTCCGTCGAGGTCGCGGGCACCGGATCGAGGTTGCCGTCGAGCTCGAGCTGCTGCGACGCGGTGATCGTGACGGTCTTGACCTGGTCGAGGTACTCCGGCGTCGAGAACGTGATCTTGTAGGTGCCCGGCGCGAGCGTGAACGTGAACGTCCCGTCGAGCTCGCTCGCGAGCGTCTGGTCACCCGCGGGACCCTTGATCTGGATCGTCGCGGCGGGTAGCCCGACCTTCGTGTTGTTGTCGATGATGCTGCCGCGGATCGTGCCGGCCGGCCGGGCGGGCGGCGGGTCGGCGGGCTTGTCGGCGGGCTTGTCGGCGGGCTTGTCGGCGGGCTTGTCGGCCGGTGGATCGGCGGGTGGTGGTGCCGGCGGATCGCCCGGAGGCGGGTCACTCGGAGGCGGGTCGCTCGGCGGTGGCGCCGGAGCTGCTTCCTCGGGCGGATCGACGGCGGGCTCGTCCGCTCGCGCGGTTCCGAACACGCACGCGACGATCAACGCGAGCAGGGTCGATGACGATCGGTGATTGCATTGGAACACGGCATCGACTCCTTATCGAAGTGCTACTGCCGCGCACCGTAGCGGGTCGATTTGTCGATCCGTTCAACGCTCCGTGACCGGACTGCAACAAGCTACGTCGCGATCTCCACGGATGACGTCACCTCGGTCGTCGTGTGACAGGTTCGTCGCGCTCGTCGATCGTGGATGTGACGTTCAGCGGTTCACAGCGTGACGAGGTAGACCGCGAGCACGGCCACGATCGCGACGAGCACCGCGGGCGTCGAGGACATTCAAGGCGGGTTCGGGTTGGGCCTGCCACACCGACGACGCTGGCGTCGGAGCGGTGAGGGGATCGGGGCACTGGGACATCACGGCATCCGGGGTCGGCACCAGCGCTGCGATCGAGCTCAGAAGTCGACGACGACCGGGCAGTGATCCGACACCTGTTCCGCGTAGAGCGGACAGCGATCCTGCCACTCACAACCATCCACTGCACACGCCCCGGCGTTGCGCACTTCGCGGGCCGCTTCGGTCGACAACACGTGATCGAGCCGCGACCGCGGGCACCCATCCGAGCGGCGCCAGAACGCGCTGCATGCAAGATCCTCGGTCGCCCACGTCATGCCCGTCGCACTCGCGAGTGCGGCGAGGTCTGCGCGGTCGCGGTCGTCGTCGGTGGCGTTGAAGTCGCCGAGCACGACCACCTGCGCCCCGCTGCGTACGACCTGTGCGACGATCTGCTGCAGCGCCGCGTGCTGCTGATGGCGAACCGGCTGCTGCTCGCTGCTCGCTGCCAGATGCACGACGAGCACGCGGACGTGCTGATTCCCGCGCGCCAGCTCGACCTCGAGCACCCCTTTGTGTCGCCGTCCCGCGAGGCGCGTCCCGTCGTGGACGCGGGTCGCGATGTGGCGGTACGCCATGCCGTCGTACAACACGCCCATCCGGTGATGATCCGGGATCGCCTCCTCGTACACGAACCGCCAGCGATCCCCGAGCCGCGCCTTGGCCTCGCGCTCGAACACCTCTGGATCCGTGATCTCCTGCAGCGCGATCACCGGCGCACCGACCGCCACGATCTCCGCGAACGCTCCGGCGATCTGCGCCTCGCCCTTGGGAAAGTCCTCGATGTTGAAGGTCGCGATGCGCAGCGCCGGCGAAGGTCCATCGTCACCGCAGGTCCCGCACGATCTACCCGCGACAGCGACGACCACGAGCGCGATGACGACCTTCCTCACTTCCAGACCCTAGCGCAGGTGGGCTCCGAGGGCTGGCGTTCTCAGCGGTGTCAGCTGAAGTCGTGAACGGTGGCGGGCCGCGCCTGTAGCATCCAACGCATGACACGCGCGCGCGTCGCCGTGATGGTCGGGGTGTTCGCGAGCGCGTACTCCGTGGCCGCGGCCGAACCGACAGACCGTCGCCCCGACGGCTGGCTCGTTCGCGCGACGCCCGGCTTCGGCTATTCATGGGACGACGAGCCAACCTGCGCGCTCGACGGCCGGATGTTCGCCGGAGGTTTCTCGGGTGGTTACTTTGTAGCGCCTGGCTTGCTGGTCGGTGCTGCGGTGGCCCTGAACGTCAACACGCTGCCACCGGCGGCGAGTTGCGGCGATGGAAGCGTTCGCTTCGCACTCGCGATGGTGGTCGGTCCGGCGGTCGACTGGTATCCGAGGCCAGACCACGGGCTTCACGTGCTCGCGGCGTTCGGGTACGCCGAGATCGATGATGGGAGCATGCCCGACGGCAGTGTCAGCGGCCGTGGCATAGGGGGCATCGCAGCGATTGGCTATGACTGGCTCGCCGAACGCTCGAGCTCGGGCACCGCGATTCGCATCGGCACGCAGCTACAGGTCTCGGCGCAGCGGACGTTCACCGCGAACGCGAAGCACTCGACGCTTGTTCCCGCCTTGCTCGTCACGTTCGCGTTCAACTGAGCCACGGCGCAGGAGCACTGCCGACGCTGTTCGTCGCGCGCGGAGCACCCGGACCATGCGACGTCGTTCCACTCGCGTGCGTCCATCCTGACGGTCGGATCTCGAAGGACTGTCCGATTGCCGATGCCGTTCCGATCACGTGGTTGACCGGAGAGCACAGCGATCAGTCCGACGACCGGCTGGTCTCGACCCACTCATCTCGAGTCCTCGGTGTATTCGATCTCGATCATGACGGTCGACCGGAGGTCGCGTTCGAGGCCACGCTCTACGCAGATCTTAACGTACATGAGGCCATGACGAAGCTCGGTCTCTCTGCTCGTCGCGCCGCTCTCGTGTTGCGTCGTGCTGGCTGCACGGCCAAGGAGAAGGCACGCGAGCCCCCGACGCTCAAGGTGCCGGCCCCGGCCGTGACGGCCGAAACTATGGGGTGAGCGTTTTTGGGAAGCTCGCTAGGGTGCCGCGCATGGCTCGCTTCCCCGATTCCATCTATCCCGGCCTCCCGATCGGGGACGGCAGTCCACTGCCGACGAAGTTCCTGACCTCCTCCGAGCTCGGCTTTCCCGAGCAGCTCGGCCCCCTCGCGGCGAAGCTGACCAAGCTCGGGCGCGACAAGGCGGCCGCCATGCTGGTGCCCTGGTTGCGCGGCGAGCTCGGCGCCGTCAGCGAGTACAAGCGCACGCAGTTACAGCAACAGCTCACGATCCTCGTCCACCTCGCGCTCACCGACGAGACGTGGGCCGCTGCTCGGGCCGTGATCGATCCGATCGAGAGTCTCCACTACCCGGGGTTGCCGTACGGCATCGGTATTCTCGGTCTCGAAGCGCTGCCGCGCCTGATCGAAGCGTACGAGGCGAAGGGGCCCACCAAGCAGGCTCGCTGGTTGTACCGCCAGGCGATCGTCGCCGCGATCGCGGTCGCCGCCTCGCGCGGCGAGGGCTGGCCCGCCGAGCACGATCGGTTCCTCGCGGTCGACGAGTCGTGGTGGTTCCCGCGATCGCAGTACATCCTCGGTAACTGGCACAACGATCTGATGCTCTCGATGCACGTCATGCCGCTCCTGCGCGTCGCGATCGCGGGCCTACCCACTCCACGTGCCCACGCGATCCTCGACACCGCGCTCGACGAGATGGCTCCGAAGAAGTTCCCGATGTGCTTCTTCGCGCTGCCGCTCCTGATCACGCACTGGCGCCCCGGCTACCTCGAGCGTGCGATCCGCGCGACGCGCCTCGGCGAGGATGCCCTCAAGGGCTCCTTCATCGATTCGGTGCCATGGCGGCGGTTCCACGACGATCTTTCGGATCTCGGACTTCTCGAGAAGGTGCTGATCGAACGCTACAAGACCGGCCACTCGCGCCATCAGTTCGAGCTGGACGGCATCCAGGAGTACGAGAAGTTCTTCAAGAAGGCGAAGAAGCTCCTGCCCGCGACGCAGTTCCCGCGGTTCGAGAAGAACTACAAAGCAATGTACGCGGTCGATTAGCTCGTTCGCCGCTTCACGCGCGCATGTGGGACATCACGGCATCCGGGTCGGTACGAGGCGACGGAGCTGGTTGCGGTTGCCGACCGCCGAACGATCGGGGGCGGGCTCGTCCGCTCGCGCGGTTCCGAACACGCACGCGACGATCAACGCGAGCAGGGTCGATGACGATCGGTGATTGGAGTGGAACACGGCATCGACTCCTTATCGAAGTGCTACTGCCGCGCACCTAGGTCGTCGTGTGACAGGTTCGTCGCGCTCGTCGTTCAGCGGTTCACAGCGTGACGAGGTAGACCGCGAGTACCGCTGCGATCGCGCAGAGCACCGCGGCCAGCACCCACAGGTATGTGGGCCTCGTCCGGCTCCTCGCGGTGATGAGGTGCTCGGCGAACCCCGGCTTCGAAGCCCGGGCGATCAGCGTCTCCTCGATCAGGCCGATCTCGATCGAGATCGCGCTCGCGTCGCTGGTCCTCGGCGGCCCGGTGACGTCCTCGAGCCACTTCGCGACCTGCGCGCTCGTCGGGAGCGTCTGCGCGACGTGCGCGAACGCATTGCGCATCGCGCTCGCTCGCTGCCAGCGTTCCTCCGGGTCGCGCTGCAGCGTGGTCATCACGATGTCGTCGAGCGCGGGCGGCACCTTCTTGTTCCACTTCGACGGCGGCTCGATCGTCAGCTTCTGCACCCGGCGCAGCGTCTCGAAGTCATTGTCGACCTGGAACAACCTGCGGCCCGTGAGGAGCTCGTGGGCGATGATCCCTGCGGCGAACAGATCGACCCGCGCGTCGATCTTGCCGGCGATGTACTCGGGAGCCACGTAGGCGAACTTGCCCTTGATGAACCCGGTCTTCGTCCGCACACTCGAGCCCGTGGCCTTCGCGATCCCGAAGTCGATCAACTTCGTGACGCCGCTCGTCGAGACGATGATGTTCGACGGCGTCACGTCGCGGTGGATGATGCCGAACGACTTGCCCCTCGCATCGCACAGGTTGTGCGCGTAGTCGAGCGCATCGCAGAGCTGGACCACGATGTAGAGCGCGATCGGCAGCGGGATGCTGCGCCCCGTCGTCGAGCAGCGCTGCAAGATCTGCGACAGCGTCGGGCCGCGCACCAGCTCCATCGCGATGAAGTAGGTGTCGTCGACCTTGCCGAAGTCATAGGTCGCCGCGACGTTGACGTGATGGAGGTGCCTCGCGAGCCGCGCTTCGTCGAGAAACGCCTGCACGAACTCCGGCATCGCCGACAGCTGCGGAAGCAGGCGCTTGAGCGCGATCGGCGGGCTGCCCTTGCTCTCGGCGCGATGCACGGTGGCCATGCCGCCAACGCCGAGCTGCTCGTAGACAGAATATGTCCCGAACTCCGAGGGCGGCATCCGGCCACATCCTAATCGGGATCGGCCCTACCGTCCCGCGCGGCGCCGCCTCACCAGCATCGGGGGCCGCCGGAGCCCCCGCTCACTTCGGCAGCGTGATCACGGGCTCGTCGGGGCGAGCTCGGTAGAGCAGCACGGTGTTGCCGAGGACCTGGGCGACGGCACTCTTCGTGCGCTGCGCGATCGCCTCGGCCGCCTCGTGCCGATCGAGGTCGGCGCTCTCGCCGACGCGGATCTTCACCAGCTCGTGATCGGCGAGCGCCGCATCGACCGCAGCCACGACGCCGTCATCGATGCCGCCCTTGCCGATCTGCACGATGACCTGCAGCTCGTGGCCGAGGGCGCGTAGGTGGCGTCGCTGCTTTCCGGTGAGCACGGCGCGTTGTAGCCCGAAACCAACAGCGCCCGCAGGGTTGCTGCGGGCGCTTTTCAGAGAGGGTGTGCGCTTCTAGCGGCGGCGGCCAAGCAGGCCGACCAATCCGAGAAGCGCGAACGCGAGGAGGGCACCGCCGCCGTTGCCGGTCGAGCAGCCGCCGGAGATGTCGCCGCTGTCGTCGCCGCCGCCGTCGCCGCTACCGCCGCCTGCGGGCGGAGGGGTTGCACCCTTGCGGATGGTCACGGTGATCTCCTGTGACTTCACGTTCGCACCGTCGGTGGCCTCGATGCGGAACGTGTGCGAGCCCTCGGGGATCGTCGCCGACGTCGTGAACTTGAACGGGGCCGCGAGGACCGAGCCGACGGCCTCTTCGTCGACATAGAGCGTCGCCATCGTGACGGCGATGTTGTCGGTCGCGGTGAAGTTGATCTCGAAGCCCGGTGGGACGGTC